>Ga0209671_1006738_pt1 | contig 11839 bp, 9 predicted proteins | sample WorMetHERISLAND2_2_FD_187401 | JGI IMG/M metagenome (GOLD analysis project Ga0209671, IMG submission 187401) | Marine gutless worms symbiont microbial communities from Max Planck institute for Marine Microbiology, Germany - Olavius geniculatus... | ecosystem: Host-associated > Annelida >...
AACACCGATATTAGCAGTAGTGTTTGTTTTGCTAGGTAATGTGGTCACACAATAAAGGTGCGGTGGGCGGAAGAACTTCACGTTTACGCGCCATAAATTTCTGCTTGTAACAGTGAAAGAATGGTTAAAATCGGTGCTGAATTACCGAAGTTATCCCAAAAATAAAACTGGGTATCCGTTTTTTTGGACCACCCTGTAGTTTCTTAATGGCACATCAGCACAATGTAGGCCATTCAGTGCCATAATTACTCTGTGTTAATCAGAAATAACAAAACGTTGAAAAGTCCAAGCCATTGAGCTGATATATACACTACATGCGATGGTAAAAGTTTTTAACTTTAATGAAAAGTGGTAACGTTTTAAGAGTTGACATTTTCAAAACGTTATTTATTTGTTATTTCAGACAAATACAGGAATAAGAATATTAATCTCACCGGCTTTGATGAGCATTTGTGTGATGTCTGGCTTATTACCAGCGACTGAAGCATGCAGAGTCGTATCCAAGGTATTGGTTACACACTGAACATTGGCGCTTTTCTCCAGCAGTTGACGCACTAGTTCTGTAACGACGACATAAAATACCACCCACGTCGAATATACAACTAGCTATATCATACTGTCAAGTAGAAAACTAGCTCGTACGATATCCATCTTCTACTGAACACCGTTCAAGATCGCCTACCAACTAGGCTGCTTTCGTACATTCACTGCTGAAGCATTATGTTCCGTCCTGTAACTTGCGTTCGTTGGACTCTAATTTGCTCTCTGCCTGTCGTGTCCGCATGCTTTTCAGTTCCCGTAGCTTTGCTGCAGCCGTTTTCTACGCCAGCTGGAATACCCTGCTCTTGGACATTTGCAAATTCCCCTTTCACATGCTGATTTTGTCACCAACTCACAACTTTTTTCTACAACCTAGCTTTTAGGCCATCTTAGTCCACACCCCATCCTAGTTTAAATAACTACGTGATATAATGAAGCGAACGATATATGGCGTGTAGACCCATATTTTGAATTTCCCGTCGACGTTTACGCTATATAAACTATGTAACTTACTTATTTACTTACTTACTTACTTACTCAAAATTGTTGTGCTGCAGCTGCTATAGTGTTGCTATAATTAATTAATTTAAATTTTTGTTGAAGATTAATTGGTTACAAAATTCAACTAGTACCTGCTCATGAAATAAAGATGTGTGAAGCGGGGGCAAATGGAGGGAAGCTAATTTAATGCATAGCTAATTGAATTGTCAATATCTGAAAAAGTAGGCTTAAAGGTCACCTAGTACTGAATATGCTTTGTAGCGTGGCGTCTTGGCTGGTAGGACGCCAGTTACTTATAAAAAAATGTAAACACTAGATTTTCCCTGGCTGTCTAGGCTTTGCTAAGGTCATAGCTAAATCTTGCTCTTGGGCGGTAGCCTTGGGGAGGAATTGAATATTAAGGGCCGGTTTCTGGATCTTAACTGGCCGATCAACTTAGTGTTAATGGACAGATTTGCATAACTCGCGTTTCCCGTTGCACTAACCAACGGTCAAAATAGCCAAAAATTTAACTGGCCGAAATCGGCCAGTTAGCTAACCGTCGATCGTAACTATCGTATTTAACGCAACTTTTGTACCATTTTGCAAGCAGTTAATTGAAGAATGTGATACTATAGTATGATTTTGCCGTATAGCAATGTCTTCAAAACGCACGAGGAGACGTTTGCTGCTACAAATTTTACTACAAAATCCATTGGGTTCAGTGAGCTCCAAGAAATCCACGCCCCTTGATGTCACTTCTGGGCTACTCGGCTTTTTGACAGTTGATTGATGCACTCGCTTTCTCGGTTTCGATCTGGCAACATCGTAGCAATGATTGTCTAAATAAAACCGGATTGAGTTCATCTATTAATTCCATCTGCTACCTGTCTTCAATGTATATGTGTAATGACAGAAGTAAATCTTGCCGGTTTCTCCAGTAATAGCAGCCTGGTAGAGAGGCGTCCATCCGAGTTTATCAGCAATGTTGACGTCACAGTTGCAGGTGCTCCGCATCATCAGGTCAAACAACGACAGATAGGCCTCCCTCTGACTGTACACCTTCGACGCTATACCACCACATCACAGGCCGCATTACGCGTGTTGCCTGTCCGTCCGTCTGTCCGCCTGACCCGTACAGCGACGACTCACTATTGCTACAGATCAAATACAGCTGAGGTCCCATAGTTATAAATGCACAAAACATCAGTTTCTACACTTGATAACGGCAATATTAAAGAACTCGCACATCGAAAACAGCAAAAATCACAAAAGGTGATATTGCCCGCATCACACTGACTGTGTGTCAATGTGCTGCTGAATAATATCACCTTTTGTAATTTTTGCTGTTTTCGATGTGCGAGTTCTTTAATATTGCCGTTATCAAGTGTATAAACTGATGTTTTGTGCATTTATATTTGCGGTTTTATTACTAAAATACTGTTTTCCTACTGGTGATCAGTTAGAAAGATATTGCGCCTCAGATATTTTTTACAGTAACCAAGCCGCTTATAACTGTTACTGAGCGTGACCGAACAAAGCAGAGGACACGCGTCAGCATGACGTCACCGCTGGCCTGCACTGCTGACAATATTAAACAAAATTCCTTTTATATCCACAAAATGGCCATACAAATAAATGAACTAACATTGCACGCATCACCCGCTTAATATAGGCCCGGAAAACACTTCAATAATGCTAATTTAACTAATTGTATTATTGCAGTTATTGGACCGTTGTGTAAAATGGCCGACCACAAACGTCTATATAATCACGTCAAACTAAAGTCTGAGCCCATCTAGTAGACTTTAGTTAACCGAGTTCTAGTCAATTTTTGGCAAAAGTTCCACAAATTTTGTTGCCATGGCAACGAGAGTCAACCATGGTAGACTTACTAAAATTATTTATTTGCTCCACCTTCAAAACCCCTTGTTAGATGCAAGAATCTTGGAGATATCTCGTACATATGTCGAGTTATAGCCCATTTTGTCCCAAATTTCGTTCCATTTGCAACGAGGGTCAGTCGAGGTAAAATTCGATTGGCAGCATTCGCTGGCCCATCCCCGAAAACCCCTATAAACGCAAAAATCTCGCAGATATATCTTACACAAGCCGAGTTATAGCTCATTTTGTCCCAAATTTCGTTGCCATAGCAACCAGGGAAAGTCCGGGGTAAAATTGAATGACACCGTTAGATTCGCCATCCCCGAAAACCATACCCTAGAACCAAAAATTACGACTCTATCTTATACACAGCCAAAGTTATTACTGTTTAAAGAATTGTTTAATTTTCCCCATATATAGGCGCCATTGTATTTTTTTGATTTTTGCGAATAACTACGTTAAATATTACATTTTAATTTTTTAACCCCAAAAGGCACTTCCTTGTGCAGAACCGCGTCGTTTGACGTATTAAACGTAAAAATCCCTCAAGAGGTCTGACCTGTGGGTGAGCGGAAGAAAAAAAGGCATATAGAAACAAAAATTTTTGCGTATATTTCACCCATTTGCCGAGAAGCCCCCTTGAAGGAATTTGCATAAAATTTTGCATTACGAGTCCCCTCGCGGACGTAATCAACCGCGCCAAATTTTATCTCTTTCCGATCAGGGGTTTGATTGTGTGGGGGTCGAATTTTTGGTTTCCCCATAGGAAAGAGAAGTCGCCGTTAACACAGGGCTTGAACTACCGTTCAGCCTGTGAGAACGGACTAGAAGATACTGTAGGCCTAGTTTAAATAACTACGTGATATAATGAAGCGAACGATATACGGCGTGTAAACCTATATTTTGTGAGATTAATTAAGTATGTAGGGATTGTGTTAGGGTTATAGGGTTAGGTATAGCGGTCCCCAGCTACAGCAGACCTTAGCTATAACGGACCCTTCCCATATCCCGTACGGGTTCCTAACTTGAAAACAAAAAAAACAGGAAAAAACCAAAATGGATATGAACGATGTACATGTATGTACTAGCATGCCTAGTATATAATTATAGCAGTACAAACAACACGGACAGACAACAGAGAACAGTGAGAGGAAGCAATGTAATTAATAACATTTTTCAACTTAGTTAAATATGAAACTTTTAACTATGTAATTTTATTCTTCGTACTATATAATTACATTATATTGGGCACTACAGGTAAATGCTGGTACTAACAGTATCGGACGATCCTGTGTAGAGCCGTAGAATGATGGTCGTTATCAACACAGTTTACATCACACTTGGCTTCTATCAGCTGCCTTGCTATCCCCACCTGCTGATTCTCAATCGCCACTAAATAGCAAAAAAACACCATGCAATAATTAATATTTCATTTACTGTCGATGCAGATCTCATTTCTATTTTATAACTGAGCTCAAATACAAGTCGTTTCATCGTGTTTGTAAAACATAGTGCCTAAATAGGTTATATTACAGTATTCTTAATACCGTTCTATTTACCGTGGCCTTACCGGGTTGTATTTGTCCAGAAGTTCACGGGAATTATAACCCATTGCACAAAATGGCTCACCTGTCAGGGCCCTCGTGATGAAATCCAAAGAACATTTTAATCAATCAGATATTTCACAGAAATGCAGGGAAACGTTTTGTGAGGACTGCAGCGTACTTCCTTACCTCGGGACTCGGGTCACTGACTCTCGTCAGAAATAAGATGTCTAAAGCCCGGAGGCCCTTTCGAAAAGTGGGAGCGCTTCAAAAAGTGATGGGGTAGACCGAGTTTAGACGACTAGTATTACGACAGTTTGTAAGGCACTTGAGACGCACTGGTAAGCGGAGTGTAGCCGCGAGTGTCTGCAATGTTGAGATCGGCGCCGGCTGATACGAGTTGACGTACGACGTACTCGTACCCGTACTTTGCCGCGAAGTACAGCGCCGTACACCCGTACTGATCGCGCGCGTTCAACCTGCACCCTGCATCACAAACGTGGCGTTTATTATTGACCAAAAACGCACAAATAACATTACGATGAAGCACTCATAAGCAGCGAAAGGTGCTTGAATGCGGCGACACATCATGGCCAGTGCGATCCAGGGCCAGAGCCCTATATGGGTGTTCAGTGAAGCAAACCCCATGAAGCGGGATTAAAGCCTAAACGATGACTTTTGACAAGTTAGAAGTTGGCCATACGCCGGAATTTTATGGTGCACATGTTATACAATGGCACTTATTAGCTACGATCGTTGTTTCCTAGCTGTCTGTATTTTTTACTTTTGTTACGTTTTTTATTTGCGTATAGTAATCTCTATTTACTTTTGTTTTTAAACTTGATATCGTATAAGTTGCATTTGACGATAACGATGATGTCCAATTTTGTCTTTTAAGTCCTTTTTGTTTTTCAGTTAGAAGCCTCCTACAAGAAAAACAAACAGAGAGACGGACGAGCAAGACCGGTAATGCGGCCTATAGGAGTCTGCATAATAGGAGCAATACTGGAGCTCCTATACCGGCAGTGATGAGGTCGTGCAGTATGTCGCTGTGGTTGAGCTGAGCGGCTAAAATGAGCGCTGTACGCCGCTCGTTGTCCGTCCACTCCAAGTCAACTCCAGACTGATTCGCCATCATCCGCACCGTCTCCACGTGACCATATCTCACGCACGTGATCAAAGGCGACGCTCCGGACTGGTCGGCGCGGTTTAGAACGCACCCGGCGCCGAGGAGCACTTCCACCACAGACGTGCGACCCTCCTATACAGTTATGTACACGCAATCATGCACTAAGACACAGTTCAACTTGCATGATTTTAGTTGCCGTGCGGCAAAATAAAAGTATTTCGTGAACAAAAATTATAGCTCAGTACAGAACACTACGGCATGCCGATTTATGTCACTATTACTGTGTTTGTGCAGTTCCACACAAAAGGCCATTTCGCACCGTAACAATGTTAGTAGATTAACGGATTACGTAAAAAACGGGTGTGTAAGATCGAGAAAACCATTATACTTGAGCAGCAACAGCGAGTGCCGTAGCGCCGTTGCCATCTGTGACCTCAGCGTCAGCGCGTGCGTCCAGAAGGACCTTCACGACGTCCACGTGTCCGGCCCTGGCGGCGGCGTGCAGTGCAGTCTCGCCCGAGACCGAGTCACAACGCTCGGGGTCGGCTCCGGCCGCCAGTAGACAGCGGACGAGCTCCGGGCAACCACGCCGGACAGCCGCCTGGAGCGGCGTCACCTTACGGTAACACTCGTCTACGTCATAGTCGAGCTGACCGGAAACGGAAGTAGGTGTGGTCAACTGACGGACTGCCGTGACGTCATCGCGAGCGACGGCATCGTGCAGCTGACGAACGGAACGTCTTCGCTGCTGACGAGCATCACCGTCGACTGCCGTGTCAGTGACAAGTATAGCAAATCAGCTACTTTCTTACAACTATAACTATCTTTCTTAATTGCTAACAGAGTGACGAAATACGCAAACAACTGGCTACAACCTACATTTCACTGTACCGCACATACGCGCCTATATAAGTGGAGAATCAATTGACGATCGCATAATCATTCAAGTAATTCAAGTTACATGAATGCAGTCATTGAACATGAAATACAGCCTACGATTTTAGCTAGCCTGTAGCCTCATCGGTCGTATGCGTGCAACAGTACAATCTGGCCCTCCATGCACGAAAACCAGACTAGCCTATAATGAGAGTGCCTATAAAAACGTAAACGTAAAATCCTTCCCGAGCCTTACGGCCCGTAGGGCGGCGCTGATCTCCGTTTCCTAAGGCCCTCAGCCAGACACTAGTTTTTACACTGCGAGACCACGGATACGGGGCCAGTGTATCGCGCGTTGTGCCTGTTGTGCCTATATGCTGTCTGTAAATCCGTTTGAAAAGTACACTCATTTACTCATCCCCGCAGAACATTGTGGCTAAGTCTACAATGCCGTGAAAGAGTAGGCCTAACATGCAACGAACAAAATAACGGGTGCTGATCTAACTCACCTCTGTGCATCCTTTAATTGACCGCTATCATGCAAATCGTGTCATCAGTTCTCTGCGAGCATCATCCAACTAATGTACGCAAGTGATATGTCGTTAGACTACAGTATCAGTTCTAGGACAACGTCTGTGCCTACTCGGCAGCAGCTCACGACGCAATGCTACGCAAAGCGGCATAGCCCGCATGTTGATGTGAACGACTAACGGCGAGCGAGTGTTGCAACACCGAGGAGCGGCACCTGGGAGCAAGCAGCAGCTACGTGTGTTCTGTTCCGCAACAGCGCAACCAGCAGCAGCAGCAGCTAGGCTGATGATGAAGCAAGGCTTCTGTGCATAGGGCCTTATAGCCCACAACCTCACAGCCGACCGCTGAAACTTATAGGAAGGCGGCGAGTTACTGAATGCGTGAGGCGCTGGTCTTAGGGCTCGGTAGTTGCACGAGACGTAAACTGCAGTGCAGGGTGACACGAGGCGCCGCAAACGACCAAAAAGTAGGCCTATACATGTAACATTTGGACTGTGCAAATACAAAACGCCCACAAGGACCAACCGTAACTTCGCAAAAGGCGGCATCGCTGATCGTTGCTGCCATCTGGGGAATCATAAATCATGTTTTTATCGTAAGTCGAAAGCAACAGTATTTTTTAAACTGTGGGTTCGACCCCAAATCCAAATCTGCACTTCCCCATAGGTGAATGCGTTTATATGCCTAAGGCCGTCAAACAGTTTAAGCTGGGCGCACGAATGTGACAGACAAACGGCGACAGACCACGCGGAGAACGCGTTTTCGCCAGCATACGCTATTTTCGGTAATCCTATAAATGTGATCAAGTGTTCTGTAATAATTAGGCTATTTCGCTCACAGAGTTGTTTTAGTAAAAACCCACCAGCAGTTATTTATATATAAATAATGTGAAGTTTTCCGTAGAATGGAATGCAAAACATTGGCGAAAATACCCTAGAACAAAGTGGAGAAAATAGCCGCACAACGAATCAGCACAAAAAGCACAGGAAAGCTTACTTACTACTCTACTTGAAAAACATTTCAGCTGTGGCAACATCTATACTGTGGTGGACAAGTACTCGTAATTTGAGCAAAGCTCATGTGACGCGCGACAGCATCGGTTCTGCCATCTGGGCAACAAGTTTACAGCGTGCAATAAAATAATAACACGTCTAAAAGGGATAGCCAAATCAAAATGTACGTTTTATGCTAAAAATTTCATACGCAGGTTATCCAGGTTTATCTTACGCCATTTCGGCAGAATTCACTTTTGAAATGTGCGCCGCAGCCGAAAATTGCCAAAAACACCAAAACTCTATATTTTTGGAGGTTCAAGGTCATTGAAGGTCATCGATGTTGACACCATTAAGAAGCTCGTCATTAGTGCTTGTTATAATAATCAGTATATCTTTGCCTATCTGCAACTGTTTTTACGCTAAACGAGCCAATAGAGATAAAATAATCACTTTTTGACTCCTGACTGCGCAGGTATCTTTGAACCTAGAAGGTCGGGACCTAGGCTGCTAAAATTTGCGTTTAATGTTGAAAATTTTATACGCAGGTTGTCTTGGTCTACCTACAACCATTTCGTCGCAATTCACTATTAAAATGTGCGCTGCAGTCAAAAATTGCGAAAAGTTCATAAAAAGCCCCTCTTTTGGGGATTCAATGTCGTTCAAGGTCATCGACGTTAATAAATCTAAAAATCCCGTCATCAGTGTTTGTTATCTTACATTGCATAGACAGCATGTCTGTACTTATCTGCAACCGTTTTCACACCGGACGAGCCGATAACGGCAAAATAACGTCTTTTTAAGGGGTACCCCTATTTGACGCCCCCGTTCGAGGGAAACCTTTTCACCAGGGGCACGGAATTTTGTCACAAAAATACTACAGTTCTTGGGGCAGCCCACAGTAAAGATTTCGTGATCCTAGCTTGCATTGTTTTGATAGGGGTCAAGGGTGTGACGGACACGCACACGAGCAGCATTACATGCTGTCGCGCGTAATAAAAAAACAGGACATTACATAATCGGTGATAACTTCGTCAAAAATGTTAACTAATTTTCCCATTTTTTCACAGTTGAAAAAAAATTAACTTTTCAACAAATTTGACATGTAATATTTCTCACCTTAGCTTAACATTGGTTTTACACTATACGGGTAGGCTTAAGTGCTTTAATTTCGTACATACATATTTTGAATGAAGAAACTGACAATTCTTAAACGTCAAAAGCGCGTTTCTATATTAAAAAAACTTTTTGGCTCGTTCACGCTGGTCCGCACCACTGTAGAAGGCTGTGTGTTCCGATATATACAATCCACCAGCAGTAGCAACACTGCTGTCTCCCTGCCTGCACCGAGCACCTCATTGATTCGAAACCGACTCGTTCTGGGAATACCCACGCGCATTTGCTGAAAATAACCACGGAAATATCTCGGCGCTGGCTAGCTCTCGATGCTAAAATCAGCGGCTGTGATATTCCGCAAAACGTAACCAGGCTTAGGCCTAACTGCGAGCACGAGGCAGCTTCGCATCAAACTGTAGGCTTCTACGCTTAGCCTACCCGGTATTATAATATTATGTTCATTTTGTACCTGTTTATTCCAGACAGACGATGACTATGTTATCGCAAAAGACTGCGGCGGAATAAACTGAAAGCGCGATGGCAGGTTCCGCTGCTGGTGATGAGCGTTCCAGTTCGTTGTCTGTTGCCGATGGTGAAGCTGACGCTGGTGACAGTGATGCCGCCGGACGTGTAGTACGATGCGTGGTGCATAACTTTCCACTGAACGAAGATGTCGGCAGCGTTGCGTCAACGATACGATCACTGTTGGAACCCTACGCGACTGTGCTGCATTGTCAACTCTCAACGACCGGTCTGTCTGTCTGCTCGATTAACAGCTAGTTGGTTTGGGTTAGACATCAGCGGCGTATTTTGGGGAGAAGGCTGAAGTGGCTAACCCCCACCCCCTTGAAAGGTTTAAGAGGGCCCATGACTCTGGGACTTCTTCGTGGCCGGGGACCCGTCTCGAACTCTTGAACGCCCTAGCTGGTGTAGAGGGGATCTCCAAAAACAGTTTTGGTCTCTTGTTTCGGCCTCTGGAGCCTTTTTCCCAGCGTCTGTCGGTAAGAGTAAGAGATAGGGCATTAGTTGTGCTAAGTTATTACTAAACCCGGTTAGCGGCGGTTACTGTTCATTGGCGGAAGCAAAACCCGCGTAGTCGAAATCTACATACTTATTGACACGGTTAAAATTTAGGCTTTGTCAGAAAGTAGCCCAGGGTTCGACAGCAATGAGCAAAAGCATTGTCCGGGGGCAGAACTGCGACCTTTATCATATCGAGAGAAATTATGTTAATGGAAAGGCAAAACATTGAATCCTAGCCCATGCACAATCAGTAATTTGAAAAAGTTTTTGCAGAGGTACGGAGCGTCACGTGCCATATGGGACCACACAGGAAGCACCTGACACCTGACACAGATCAACGCACCCTGCTTTAACCTCATGCAGCCAAACAAACAGGTGTAATGCACAATAATGATTCCTATATAATAACGAATCCCCAGTCAATATTATACGTATAATTTACATTTTCCCAGTCATTAGTTATGCTTATTTAGTTGTGAACATATATTGAATATGTGGCAACAACGATTTTTGAAAAAAAACTTTTATTGGTCACCGTAATATCACACAAGGAGTTAATATTATTCGAGGAGAGTGTAAACTATTCAGTAAAATGACTGGGAAATATTTTTACAAGGTTATTTTAGGGGGAGTAAAAATTATACATTATACCGGTACTCGGCTTACCTATACCTCGAAGGGATGAAAGGCTGAGTTGACCTTTATGTTGGTTATATACATAGACATTCGCGGACAGTCACCCATCCAAGTAGACATAGTAATTACTTGATAGCGACTTGATCGGAGTCGAACACAAATGTCATAAACTCTGGATCGTTTTAAAAATCGCATTAAAAAAAGCCAAAAAAATAATTATACTGCAGTCTGCCGGGTGTTCTTTCAGCACATATCTTAGAAGTTTTACCACAAAAAATATTCGGTAATTCAACGCACTTGGGTGAAACTGTGCATTCCAAATTACGGCCAAAAGGCTGCAGATATAGAGACATGGTTGCTATATTAACAGCCTATCGGAACTCGTTATCGTTCTGTCCAACGGTATTACCGCAGGCTCCCTACGAGGTACGGTTTAGCCACAATGCATGGGTTACAGACAGACGACAGGCAGACAGAAAGAGGACACATCGTATACCCAAAGCTATAGTTAGTTAAAGTTATAGTGATGCGTTTTATAATTCTCAGTAAAATAATGAATATTTTCAATAAATGTTTATGGTATAAATTTGTGTGTATTGCAAAAAAATTTGAAAACAGTGTTGTTTGTTAATAGTTAATAATGTACTCGTATTATTTAGCATAAAAAGCACATTTTTTACAGTAATTGTTCTTTTGCTGCAAACCGATGAAATTTTTAGCGGAGCGGAGCACGGCTCAAATAGCAATCGATTATATTTTGTTAATTATTTTTATAAGAATTAGAATCCAGGAATTTTGAAAAAAATGCTTCATATATTTGTAATATCACAGGCTGAACGGTAGTTCAAGCCCTGTGTTAACGGCGACTTCTCTTTCTTATGGGAAAGCCAAAAATTTGACCCCCACAGAATCAAAACTCCTGATCTGATTGAGATAAAATTTGGCACGGTTGATTACGTCGGCGAGATGACCCCTCGTGCAAAATTTCATGTAAATCCCTCCAAGGGGGGCTTCCCGGCAAATGGGTGAAATATACGCCAAAATTTTTGTAGCCATATACCTTTTTTTCAGAAACGCACCTACAGGTC
>Ga0209671_1006743_pt1 | contig 11835 bp, 11 predicted proteins | sample WorMetHERISLAND2_2_FD_187401 | JGI IMG/M metagenome (GOLD analysis project Ga0209671, IMG submission 187401) | Marine gutless worms symbiont microbial communities from Max Planck institute for Marine Microbiology, Germany - Olavius geniculatus... | ecosystem: Host-associated > Annelida >...
CGTATCGACAGGCGTCGAAATTGCCGAATTTAGATAATCCGTAGAACTGACAACGGGTTTGCGGGGTGGAGGCGAAGGCAGGCGGGCGGAAGAGCATGTAATCACGTGCTGACAGATACAGCAAATGCGCGCCGCCCCGCCGCCGAGAACACAGACGAGGATATCGACAGACACTCATCTCATTGCGCGCGTGATAAGCTGGGGGAACAGCGACGTCGGAGGTCTGAAAAATAGGGGTGGGGCAAAAGTCGCATTTTTTCCCACAGACACAGCGACACTGCAAATTACCAACAGGAGAATTAGACTTACTTAATTTGCGCATGAGAAATAAATCATATTTGTAATTTTGTGCAATTATGTTTTAACAAAAACAAAAAAACACGACATTAAAGAGCACAAAAAACATTCATAAAATATAAAAAAAACATTTTAAAACATTAAGAAAATTTTTTAAAAACATAAAAGATATGCTTTTTTAAAACTTTTGTTTAAAAAACATAAAAATGTTTTTTGTACATCTATGGCCGGCGGTGATCCCCAAAGCATCACTGCTAACTGCTGTACCATTGCAGAAGCTACTCGACAGCACACCTGCCAGTAGGCTGTGATTGATGCACAAAAATACTGCAATATTTACGCTGTCAACCTGCTTCTACACATCCGTCCATCTCTCTGCCTCCCCCTCACTTCACCGGTCGTTCCTAGTCCCAGTGACGTAGCCAGAAATTTCAACTGGGGGGGTCGTCTCTCTTCTCTTCCCCTTCCTTCCCTTAAATGTAAGACTCCTTAAAATCCAGCTAGGAGGTCTGCGGGAGCGCTGTGAGCTTCCCCAGCGGGGTCTGGAGCGGAGCCGCAGCCGAAATCAAATTCGGTGCATTTTAGCTTCAGAACATATCTGATGGCAACAATTTTAATTATTTTCCTGAGAATAAACCGAACAAATTGACAAATTTAGTGCAGTTGAAACGTATGCTTAGATATGTTTTTTTTTCTAGAGGACTGTGGGAGGAAGCCTGGGCCACCTGAGCCACCCTTGTCTACGGCACAGCCTGGACCAACACACATTGTTCTGTTCCTCCATGGCGGGCGAACGGAACAAAAACAAACCAAAGCAGAAACGTTGGAAAGACCTGCGGGCGACTGCAATGCACCAATCAATCGATCCATCAATCACAGTAAGCTTAACAGCAGTAAATTGTCCCCGTTTTAGACACTGATGCTCAAAAATGATGCCCGAACGTAATTTTCAGGAGAGAGAGAGAGAGAAGTTTTTACGTGCGACAGTAGCTATTGCTATTGCTGTAACGCGTCTTAGCCATCGCAATTCTGTCCGTCCGTCTGTCACACGGGTGGATGAGTCAAAAACGGTGAAAGCTAGAATCACCAAATCTTTACCGTCGGCTGCCTGAAAGACTCCAGTTTCAGGAACCGTAAAGCTTTTTCATAAATTCGAACGGGGTCACCCCGAGCGAGGGCGCTAAATGAGAAGGGGGTAGGAAAAATTTGCAATTATAAGCCAATATGGCTGCGCGAAACCGGTCGCGCCGTCTGCACCCTCTGGCGAGTGTAAATGAAACGTCGTTGCTGGGATCGGTCAGCTTAGATTTTGTTGGCACCGAGCTCTCAAACATGCACCGCTGTTGCACGATCCCCTTAGCATTAGCTGGGCTTTTCTTGTTACATGTTGATAGAAAGTCAAGAGTGACTGGAATAAGGCTACGTCAACGGGCAGAGTGAGTGTTCCAGATGTGGTATTAACTAATTACTACACGTAGATTTATTAAAATCATCTCTCAGCAATTAACCACTAAATGTCAGCATCACCAGTCCCACTTGCATCCATTTGATTCACTGGGAAAAAGAGTTAAAAGTATGAAAGCGTGCATACATTGTCGGTTCGATTCCCGGTGGGGTCGCTTTTGTCGCTATCAAGTGGCCACTACTTGGAAGACTGTCTGCAGGTAAATTACAGTATCTTCGTATACAGTCAACCACAGATACAAAAAAATTTTTTAATGTTTTTTTATAAAAGTTTAAAAAACATGTTTTTTATGTTTTTAAAAAAAATTTTTAAATTTTTTTTTATATTTTTTATGTTTTTTGTTTTGTTAATGTTTTTTGTGCTTTTTAATGTCGTGTTTTTGTTCTTGTTAAAACATAAATGTACAAAATTACAAATATAATTTATTTCTCATCGACAAATTGCATTCAGCTGTTTTTGATATGTACATTCAGTACATTCCGGTTTTTAGTCTTTCCAAATGGTAGGTTTTTGTTTTTAATTATCCGAGTTAGATATTCTTTGCGTGTTTAATGGTGAAAAAAATAGCGATTGAAAACATCAGTAGTTTAACGTTTTTTATGCATGTTTTTAACAATGTTTTTTCTATAACAGTGAAAAAACATGTTTTTTATGTTTTTTATTTGCAAATCAATGTTTTTAACATCTATATAGCTAACACCAAGGTCAACTCGGCCTTCCATTCCTGCGGGGTAAGTAAATCAAGTACCAGCCTGCCTGTCTGGCTGGCGTTAAGGTGTAACGCGTTCACCTGTGTAGGGTGGCACATACCTACAGCTAACAGCGTGTGATCCCATATGGCATATGGGTTTTGTATTATTAAGAGCTATATGCCACACAGCTGCAATCGTGCCAAAAGCCCCAGAACGTCAGTGATGATGTCTAACGCTCTACCGTTCCGTCCGGTGCGTCCGTCCCTGGGGAACAGTACTGACGACGGCATTTCTAGGCAAACACGCCGGTCTGGCACTATAGCCTGGCCCGTGAGAATGCTATTGCCCACCACACGGAATGTACTGTAATCACAATGACCACATGAGTACTACTGGCCAAGAGCACTGACCAGTCCCCCGTCCTCCTCCCTCCACACGCCCGCCGCCTGGTCAACAGACAAATATTGATACATTTCCGCGTTGTCAAGCACCTGGCGAGATGTGGAAGCTGGAACACAGAGGGCATGGCAAGTGCGGTAACACGAGCTGGATATAGAGAGACTGAGCCCTTGGTCAGGAGGTTAAGGGGCGAATCCCTCCCCCACCCCCACGCTGGAAGCTGAAAGCGTTTTGCCAATAATTTGCAGCGTTTCTGCTTAAATATTTTCTATTTGTTTTGGAATATTTTATCATGCTCACTTGCTGCTTCAAAGAGCAATGTGGCCGGCCGTACTGGCCAGTGCATAGGCCCATAGCCGAATTGGACCCCCCACCCTAAATCGGCCAGTGTTGTCAAGCAAATATGAAGGCCTTAGGTGGTCCCAGCTAGAGGTAAGCCCCTCATCTACTGTAGCAAGTAAGCCGCGTCTATAAACAAGACTGTCGATCCGATAATGAGCACGATGGGCCATTGACAATCCGCAAGAAATAAACGTAAATGATTGATTGCTTGATCGAAGTGGGGCCTTAATGCACAAATGTTTTTAATACTTGTCTTAATGTCTTGGGTATATTATGTTTGTCATATTATGTTTGTCGTATTAGATTAGGCCTATGATGTTAGGTTTAGTTGGGGCAACCGTCAGCGTAATGACTTTTACTTACCTGGTTGTCCTGTTTGAATGTTTGTTGCTGTCTATGATGTGATTTATTTGCGCTACTTGATTTCAAACGAATAAAGAAAGAAAGAAAAGACAACATAGCCAATCTCTCTGAATCAGCTTATAGGTTAAAACAGTAACTAAACAAGTTATTTTAAATTCATTAACAAACTAGAAATACGTTCTGCGGAACGAGGTATCTGTCCCATTGCCATGCTATATAGCCTAACAGCTGCGTTTCAGCATTTGACGCTCTTGTGAGCCTGCAGAAAATTTTGTCTTTGAATAAAAACGGTTGGTTGCCATGACAAGAGGGGTCTTCAGTGGAGAAATTTAAATGACACCATCAGATAGTGCAGGCCTGAAAATAGGGGGTAGGTGCAATTATCTTTCACGGGGGCCGAGTTGTAGTCAATTTTATCCAAAGATTCGTTGTCATGGCAACAGGGGTTGGCAGGGGAGAAATTGAAATGACACCTTCGGATAGCCCTTTCCCATAAATAAAGGGGTAGGTGCAAACAGCGCGCAATTATCTTTTACGGGGACAGATTTATACCACTTCGAAATCTCCATTAACTGTAATGCAAAATTTTGCAACTTTTGAATGGTTGCTATGGCAACAGGGGTCGATATGGGTAAATTTAAATAACACCGTTAGATTGTCCGATCCCGAATATAGGGGGTAGGTAAACACAGTGCGCAATTATCTTTTACGAGGACCGAGTTATACCGCTTTGTCCCCATAGACCGTAATGCATTTTTTTTAAAATTGGGGTAAAATAAGGGAAGGAGTTGTCAGATTGTTATCCCAAACAAACTCAATCTTACTTTTCGTGCCCCAAATCACTGTGCAAAATTTCATCAAAACCGAACCAAAACTGCGGCTGTAGGAGTGTTTACAGACAGACTGACAGACAGATGCAAGTGATTTTCTAATCTGTCCCTTGCTGTGCTATAGTAATGGGACAGATAACAAAGATCATTTGCTAAATTTATACAACTTAAGAGTCCGATCTAGTCTTCATTCAGCATAAACAACTCTTGAAATTGGTCCTAAATTTACGCACAATTTCCACAGCAGAGTAGTAAACATATCGGCATTGAAACTTTGTGACAGGGTTTTATCGCGCACTTCACGCAACACGCTTTAACCAAAACGATTCACGTTAATCATTTTATGCAGCAAGCCAACAATTCCTCTGTGGGTAGATGCAAGCAGAAGCTGGCACATTGTGCAATGCACTAGACCCGCATTTGTAGTCTCGCAGTGTAAACAGCTGTCTGGCTGAGAACTACTAAAACAGAGATCAGTGCTGCCTTATAGGTCTTATACTCTTATGGCTCAAGAATTACTTTACGTTTACAATCATTGTTGCTAGAACATACCATACTCATAAATATATTCATAGTTCAAACAGTGATATACACGGTGTTTCATAAGAAAGGACCCCCTTTTGTTTTTTTCGTAATTCACTCAAACGATGCCAGGAAATTCCAGAGTTAAACTTCCTGGACGTTGTCTGTAACGTTAGAAGCCATGTTTGTTTTGGCCATGGTTTGCCAATTAAAATTCGACAGTTTCCTAGGCTAATTTGTCGTGCAATAAAATGGAGTGATTTCGTCGCGTGTCTGACGTTGACCTAAAAGACAGAAGGACTAAGTAGGTCACTTGATAATAAGTTATATAAATTAAACAAATTACAACCCCTTAACTTATATAACATATTAGGACATACCATAGACGTTAAAAACATAAATATGCAAATAAAAAACATTAAAAACATGTTTTTTCACTTTTATAAAAAGCATGTAAAAACATACAAAAAACATTAAACTACATTTGGCAGAAATTAGCACAATAACATGTTAAAAACAAAAACCTACCATTTGTCAAGAGTAAAGACTGACATGTACTGAATGTTATTACGTAACGGTGATTATGACACAGATTGAAAACAGGGCTAAACGCAATTTGCGCATGAGAAATGCATCATATTTGTAATTTTGTACGTTTATGTTTTAATAAGAACAAAATAAGAACAAAAATGCAACATTAAAAATCGAACAGAAAAACATTTTAAAAAATAAAAAATAATTTTAAAAACATACAAAACATGCTTTTTAAAAAACTTTTATAAAAAAATTTTAAAAAATGTTTTTTTACTACATCTATGGGACATACCATGTTCTGGTCGACCTGTTGATCTGGTGCAGCAGTGGTGGTAGCTGGCTGAGGGCCGCAAAATGTGGCCGTTGCGTTGTCAAACGAGAATGTGACTGTGTGAAGCTGAGAGATGAAATAGCCAAAACCACGCAGACAACATACCCGCACCAATGCCTGCATCAGTCAATAACCAATACCAAGATGAATACCGGACAGAAAACTAGCCAATCAAATGCCTACAACTTTGTTTTAAACAGGGTTCATTTTAATGACAAAAAAATCTACGACTTTTCCAGGACTTACCAGGACCATCAAAAAGTTTTCCAAAACCTTCTCGAAGACTCGAAGGCTGCCAACGTTTGAATAGAAAGACAAGCAGCGGCTACTTACTGTACGTACCAAGTGTAATCCAATGCACAAAGTCCATAAGTAAAAATGCGATCAAAACTATTCAGTTGCACTAATTCTGAGCCCCCACTAAATTTAGCAAATATCCACGTTTTTCACTTTACAGGACTTTTACCAAACTTACTTTCCGGGACACTACAGCAAGCTTAACTGAAAGTGCTAGTGTTAGTGAGTAGGGTTTAATGTCGAGCCCGACACAGTATAGGTCATTTCGGAGACAGGGAAAACTGAAAGATCAAGAAAAACAACAAATGACCTGCTGTTCTGTGGATAGGCCGGTAGAGTTGCGGAGGCGGGCAAAGTCCAGATGCCTATGGGCGGAGTCTAGCGGAGGAAACTTGCGCAGGTGGAGATCCTCCATGATGGGAATGGTGATTTTTCCACCAAAGCCATCCACCTGAGGCAGCATCAAAGACTCTTTGACGATGGACATCTCGGCGAACAGTCGACGCTGCAGCTCCAAACCACTGCTACTGCTTTCTGCACAGCACAACAGCAGCAGTAGTGATGACACGATATCGGGATTTCAATTTCGATATGATATCGATACAATATTTTGCAAATATTGTGATGTCGATATCAATATCGACATTTTTAAATACTAAGTATGCAAATCTTATACAGGCATAAAAAAAACACGTGAACATTGAGCAAGGCAGTATGCTTTATTTAATAATACAAATATGTCTCTAGATAAAATTATATTACAACTGTAATTAAATTGCAACACCACTAACTTGCCACATTTGTAATCTTTCTTTCCAGTCACACAGTTTAGTAAAGAATCTGTAGAAAATATCACGATATTATCAAAAATATCACGTCATATTGCAATATTTTTGTACATCATGATACATCAAAAAATTCAATATTTTTTTTCGATGATATGATAATCGATATCGAAAAATGATATATCAATATTTTCGATATATCAAATCATCACGAAGCAGCAGCAGCAGCAGGGTGAAATTAACCACGACTGAAAAGCGTTCAACACGACGATGTACACATCATCGACAAGTGAGTTTTTACAAAATAGTAATGTTGATGCAAAATCTCATCAAGCTAAGTGCTGCAGTTCATGAATTATGGTGTTAACAGAAAAAAACAAACAAAAAAAAACTTAGCAATGATGCTGAAAACAATACTGACATTGCTTCCGGGAGCAAATATTACATAACTAAATCATCAGCCTAACCTCTGATGTAAAAAACAGTTAGCTTAAATTATTACAAAAACTTCAGTCGTTACCAGCTTTAATAAAAAGCATAAAACATACTATTAATATATCACTCAAAATCTATAATATCAGTCAGCAGCAGATTCAACTATGCAGTATATACAACACTAGTTACCAATTTTTGCTAGGTCCGACTCCGTTGGTAGGAAGTTTAACAAAACGGACAACCGATACCAGAGAGATGACGATATCTGCATCAACACAAGGTACAGTAACAGCATCAATAGCAGATCAAATAGCGGATACATCCTTGTAAGGAAACGAACAAATAAAGATGTCAATTCAGTGCTGACATAATATGCAGCTGTCTGCCTACCTATGTGTACTAGCCCACTGAACTTCACAACCCTCGCACTGACCCTAATCATGACCTTTGACCTACTAAACTAAAAATTGGTGCACCGGTTACTGCTGTCCCGGGGGAACGTACACACCAATGTTGGTTTTTCTATGCCTTTCTGTTTTTAAGTTATATGACAAATAAACAGACAGACGGACAAGACCTGTAACACGACACAATGCAGTCTGTAGGATTCGTTTGTGTTGGAATACGGACCTTAGCACATGTAGCAATGATATGTGGATTAATCCGCATCCAATCACAGTAGACTTTGACACAGCACAACAGATTCTCATTGGCTGCCACCTCCACCAATCGCTCGATCCGCTTTGCTTCCGTTTCAGCCCTGCCGGCATCAGACATAATAATCCGAACATAACTTCAACCACAACACAGAGTCTAATGCCTAGCTAATCAGAGTATTTCATCTTGAAATATATACTGCATCATAAAAATAATAAATACTGCATTGTTTTCGGTCAAATAAATGCTGCAATAGTGTAATTAAACCTACAAATTCCATTTCCACAGAAATATCTTAAGTCAAAATTCAGAACTTATGGCATTAACTAGCCACTTAAGTGTCTTTGAATAAACTTATAACTCATAAACTTTGACCGATGAATCAGGGAAGCAATACACATCAGGAAAGAACAAGACAAGTCGATAAATCGAGACGATTGACCCTATCAACTTCCACACATCTATAATAGCTTACTGTTCGCTGCAGCGACACCTGGTGGACAGTTGTTCCGAAGAAGGCAGCAGCGATTGCCAAAACGTCAAAAATAATTAAACAGAAGTAGTATTTCCATGAATCTACATAACATTATTTAGCCACTTCAGTGTCTGTCAAATGTTTGTAAGAGGTGCACGGTAAACCAGTAATAGAAATCAACTCAGTGAAAAGGCAGACTGGGGCTGACTAGACAGGCTAAATGATGAATGGGCCGTCTGCCAGTTGTTCCATAGCATTAGTTAGCTTCAACACTACGTCCGAAATGCAAAATGAAACATCATCCACCTGTCGACAATGCTGTCCCTATCAGTGTCCACTTCCGTATCCATCTCGCTCTCTGTCACCGTCGAGTTCTCTGCAGCCAGCCCACACAGCAAACACAGATCACCCACTGATGTCGCAATTCCCCTTCTACACTCTGTCTCTGAAAAAAATGGACCCCCCGATATGTTATCAATTAACGCCATCAATCCTGGTTCAATATCAACAAATTTTGGCAGAGAGAATCATCATATAATCCGCACTTAATTAAATAGCAATAGTTACTCTGTGAAAAAATTTCGGAACAGAGTACCAGCTGAGGTTTTCCTGTGGCGCCCACAGTGGAAGCAACAGCACAGTAAACGAACGTCGGTCAAGAATTTTCAGTCACGAAAAATTATAACGTTTAACTGGTCAGTCATACCTTAGAAATTGTCACTTTACTTAGAGACGAGCCAAAAAATGTCTTAAAAACTAGAAAGAGAATAGAAAAGAAAAGAACCATAATATCGGTGAAATCAGTCGGAACAGGTAATGCTGCTGACCTGTGTCGGTCGGGTAGACGCTGTTGACGTCCGTGTCCGTCTCAATGTCAAAAGTTGCCAACTTTTCTCCCAGCTCCATCACATGCCGCGATTCCGTCGACTGCTCAAAACCTTCAAAAGCAAGAGCAATTTATCGTTATCAGTAAAGCAACAATGCGGAGGCTGCGAAAACAACAAATGTACAAACTACAGCAACAAATGAAAACTAGAAAATTACATTGGCCTCATGCCGACATATTCGGCATCCAACTGTCTGCTGACACACAACCCTAACCCTGACCTGCGGAACATTCACAAATCTTGTGGTTTTTCACCTTTTTGCTTTCCAGTCAGAAGCCTGTACAAGACTGATAGATGTAATGGACAGCCAAACAGACAGATGAACAAACATAAGGGCAAGACATCCACCATATGGAATCTCCTTTCTTTTGGACATTCGCAATTCCCCTTCCATACTCTTATTTTTCTACTACCTAGTTCTCCAGCCATCTCCGTGTGCCTCAAATTCGACAGGTTTCCATCAACAGTGTGCACTCACCGATTTACTTACTTACTTAATTGCGTACTTCATTTTGTCGCCAGAGTTACCACATTTTTTAGAAGCCATGTAACCCAACTGGTAAAAAGTAGCCCGATTTTTGTCTTTCATATGTAATCCAATGGAAGCCATGCAGCGATTCAAAAGGTTACCCAAATGTAGCAAGCAAAGCACCAAAGGCACATATGTTAGGGTGCCAACAGCTGCCGCTGCCCAAAGCTGCCAAATTGGCACTTTTTTTGCCCGAAACCCCCAATGCTGATTGTTACCATTAGTGCTGTGGCTGCTCCCACCATTTGGAATACCTTCCCTTCAGACATTCACAATTCCCTTTCCACATGCTGTTTTTGTCACCAGCTCAACACATCTTAAAACAGCTTGGAACAGAGCTCACTGACCTGGTGGAACGCTGACTTGCTTTGTTCCACGAATGATGGCCGACACCTCTCCATCATCAATGACACCCGCGCTGCCACCAGGCGCACCACAAGACTCGCCGCCCCCAGGGTTAGACGTCAGACAACTGAACTGCAGCGTGTGACTTAGCAGATTGGCTGCATCCGACAACCAGTCCAATGGAATGTCACGAAGGTAGTCGGAAAAATCAGGCAATGACTGGCCAGCTGAATCGTGCGTGACGCAGTCGATGAGACTTACACTATCACTAGCACCAGACCTAACATTTCACATACATCAGTCTTTATTTATTTTATTGCATAGATTAATTTTAAGGTGCCATAAATGTCACGAATACCATAAAACTCCTAATACAATCCGGGTCTCCCATAGTAGCCAAGTCTTTAATACAAGTGCAGGGTCTGAGTCTGATGTTTTAATAGAAGCCAGGTCCTTAACATAAGCCGGGTCTCCAATATAAGCCGGACATTCAAGTAGTAATAGTTGTTGTTGTAAGTGTACTAGCAGTTGTAGTAGTAGTAGTAATTAGCTGTACGTGCAGTAGTAGTATACATTCACTCTAAATTGTATTGTAATAATAGTATTGTGCACAGTATCCATAGAAAAAGCAGATTATCCTGGTATGACCGGTTGACAAAGTTTTAATAGAAGCCGGTAACTGCAAGGACACCTTATTAACGCAGGGTGCATAGTATGATCATGCTTATCACAGTTTATGTGATAATGCACGTATGAAGTATTAAAGTTGGCAACAAAATCATGAACAACACCCGTGCTAAAAAAAATCAGTACAACTGACAAAAATAGAGCAAACTGTGTCTTCCAAACTGTCAGCTGTTGTTGTTGTAGAAGTCCGCCCTCCAGACCCGCGGGCCTTGGCTGATCCACAGCCGAAAACCCAATGGCGGGATAGAGGGGGGAGAGTATCTACAGACTTTGCAACCACATCGTTTGGATGCAGCTGTCAGATCCACCTCTTGAAGGCCCCATCTTGAGATCCAAACTGTCAGCTAAAGGCGCTGTGCTAAAGGACACTTTGCTGTTTAGACCAAACCTTAACCTGTGCTCACTGCTGGATATTGATGAGATCGCCGATGCTACAAAGTTTATCTGTATGGCAGCTAGTGATATTTTCACATAATATTCTTCGACTGTCTGTGTTGTACCTGGCATACGATTGTTGAAATAAATAAGCAACTACTGGCGAATAAGTAACGTACTAAACTAACCGACCGCCGGGATGGCCAAAGCCATTCGAATCTGTTGCAGCATCCAGTTGTCGGGACACTTCAGAGCGCAGGTCAGAATTTCTTTGTCCACCGTCAACACCACGAACGTCCTTGTTGGAAGAAAATCCGGGCTGCAGCTCCTGACTGACCATGAGAGAATTGTCGTCGTCATCATCATCATCATCAGTAGCACTGTCAGTGGATGATGACACACTGCTGCTGCTGCTGCTGGCTGCTGTGTGGTTGGACTGATCCCGGGGGACACCCAATGTTTCGCCCTCGACCCCTTCTCCTATACAACAGGCTGTCACTGTCAATCAATCAATCAATCAATGCTAGAAATAACCACTTAAAAAAATGACCGGTGGTTTTTATGTATTTATTTAATTACAATATATGC
>Ga0209671_1006744_pt1 | contig 11834 bp, 9 predicted proteins | sample WorMetHERISLAND2_2_FD_187401 | JGI IMG/M metagenome (GOLD analysis project Ga0209671, IMG submission 187401) | Marine gutless worms symbiont microbial communities from Max Planck institute for Marine Microbiology, Germany - Olavius geniculatus... | ecosystem: Host-associated > Annelida >...
AGATATGGCTTGAGATGGACTCTGATATAATACTGAATAAGCCTGATTTAAATACGTGACAGTGTCGTGGCATGGTCCTATGACTACCAGGAACATAAGTTCTACCATGTACCTAATAATGTGCCTACCCGATCTACCTCTAGCAATTTTCCAGTTTTAACAGCAAGATCGCCGATCTACGGCTAGAATTATTGAAAAGTAAAACATATACAATTCGCGACAACTGAACAGTTCGTGAAACGATTACCATCGATCGATCATTGCTGATCATAGTTGAGACGCGCTGGGATATCTTTGAATGACCTATCGTATATCTAGTGTTGAGTGTGGACTACTTCGTACTTTGTATGCTCTATTAGCCATGTGTAGTTGCTACTTTTATGTCTGTATATTTTTTAGCCATCGGCTATTGTTTTTTATTAAACCCGAGTTGAGTTGAGTTGAGAAGGATGGTCACGTTCAACAAGTGTTCGGTTGCCATTCCGATACCAATAAAGGGTATGGGTAATTTGCGGAAATGCGGAATGCGGAAAGTAATTTGCGGAACGAAATCTGCGGAATGAAGATGATTGGTTGACGGGCATGATCACGTGATCAGCCCGATTCCGCAATTTACTGCCAACCTTCCGAGCTTGACGTGGTGGTAATTGGCGGAATGTATGGTGCGGAATTGCTGTAGCTAACAATGGAAAAAGGCCTAATATAAGTGATAGGTATAAATTTATGTTTTAGGATATTACAAATGCAAATTTTTTACTTAGACGTTTTTTTGTATTTGTGGAGTTGCACTTTTTTGTCTAGATAATGCTAGTGCTGTAAATAAATTTATTTCGTCGGTTTAGGCTTAGGTGCATTAATTTCATTAATATGTACATGTATTTTTACATTTTTATTTTTAGAGCTTTTAGGTTCAAAAAAACCTGTACATAAGGGCATCAAAGAGCGGTGCCTCCTAAAAGTCGTTATTTTAACGGTGTTGTTCAGTCTACCATGAAAACGGTTGCAGATCATCAGGGATATGCTGTCTATCATAACAAGCACTAGTGACGAGCTTTTTAGTTTTATCATCATTGATGAAATAAATAAATAACAAAAATAAATATGAAATTTAATATTGAAAAGTAAAATATAAAAAATAAAGGTCAAAATGAAATATCGTAAAATAACATAACAGTTTAGATACACAGGCCTATAATTTGAACAAGTAGCAAGCAATCAATAAATTATTTTAGAAGAATTTAAAATGACAAAGATGAGATACCGTAAGTGCTCTATGAGCCTGGTATGTCTTGCCAACTGTATGTCTGTGTCAACCTTGTGCACTATGTTATGGTTTGCTGGCAAATAAATGATGATGATGATGATGATGATGATGATATGACAGCAGCGTATTTTAATCTAAGCATGAGATATCGCGTACAGTAGCCTACGTTGCTCAGTAATTAGTGGCAATAAATGCCGAGTGCGGCCGGGGGGCGTTATCGATCGCTCGGTCGGTCATTCCGCATATTACCCACCGTTCCGCAGCCTACTTCCGCAGATTTCATTCCGCAAATTACTTTCCGCATTCCGCATTTCCGCAAATTACCAACACCCAACAATAAAAGGTTTTTTCAGCCAACACAGTTGAACATACAAAAGCAATAAAAACAGAAAGTACTATATTTACTTGAAGCTTGTTGTGTTTTTTTTCTTTATTCAATCACAAAATGAATCGTTTTGACTGACTAAACTGTTCACGCAAAACACCAATGTCAGTTTTCAATTGCTTTCAATCACACTAGAAACAAGGGTGGCAAAACAAATTTAAAAGTGGAGATATAATCTGTGATAGAAGCAAACAGAAAAATCACATTCAATCACATTCAAGCAATACAAAAATTTGTAAACAGTAAACATTCGTTTAAATGCAAAGCGCGGACGTCAAAGACTTCGCGCATTGTGCTAGGCAGTAAGTAAGTAGCACAGCTACAGCTGAGGCAAGTGCGCACCCTTTGCTATCTTTTATGTGCGTCGTTTGTTGTGTATTTCTCTAATGCTGCCTGGTTTACCAGTAACAAAGAATAAGTAGAATAGCAGAATGATGTCATAACTCATGTTCAATTGGTCTTCAACCTCAGGGTCACTCACAATTAAAAAAGTTCATCGTGTCGCCATCAGCAACTGACCGAACTTTATTCTTGAGCGAAGACGTTTTAATCGGGACGTAGGTCTATATTCACTGTTTTAGGCTGCAGCAACATTGGCAGATGCACACACTATAGCATTTTGGGAATTTTTGTCGTAATTTTGGTTAATTTGAATACATTTTTCACCAATGAAAGAAATCATTCATTGACTGCTGCCAGCATTCTGCAGCAGCGTAGTCAGCCGGTCAGCGACGTGCCAAATAATTCAAACCAAGTCGCGGTCAAAGAATGATGCGTAACACAATACCTTTAAATGCTGAATTTGTAGCTGACCGCATTGGCCTTTGGCTCAGCACCCCACCAGTTCAGCTGAGCTACCTGAGCCTACCTCACCTATCATTGCCTACAGTGCGTGCATGCTGTTTCACGAATACTTGTGGTGCCAGAAATCCAGTGTAATCTTTACAGCAAACTTTCTGCAAGCGCGTCGATTAAGTGAGAAAATAAATATTTATAGTACAGAAAAGTGAGCTGACTTAATCTGCTAATAATAGCCGGTTAATAAGTAGAACTATTTTGAAAATTGGTCACTAGTTGACAGAAAAGACCTCAACCATCCCGCATCCAACTGGACACATTGGGCCACACTCCTACGCCATACGTGTCCATCAGGAGCTGCCACCTCTGCTTCTTCCCAAGTGAACAGTTTAGTAATCTATAGTTTAAATGAATGTATTGAATACTATGACAAGTCTGTGATTTGTAGACATAAATTTCTTTCCAACAGCAAAGTACCAATACAGGACATAATGTATATTTCACCACAACAGTTTTATCACACAGCGTAGTTCACATTTAAGCTTGAAACATGAACCAAAACATTTCAAAGCCTTCTTCAGAGTATCATAGCGAAATAGAATCTTACTATCACTTTTGTTGTGGGGTGTAACTGTGAAAGAAAAGAAAATTATCAAAGGAAAAATTGTCAATTACAGTTACACAGCACAAGGGTGATTAGCAGATTCACAAGTTGACTAGTGTAAACATGAATCACGGTTCCCACTACTCTGCAGAATCCATTCTAACTGACGTTCCAAAACAAAATGAATCGTTTTGACTGACTAAACTGTTCACGCAAAACACCAATGTCAGTTTTCAATTGCTTTCAATCACACTAGAAACAAGGGTGGCAAAACAAATTTAAAAGTGGAGATATAATCAGTGATAAAAGCAAACAGAAAAATTTTTAACCATTGTACGCAGTCTGAGTACAACAGTTCAAAATTTGTTCTGCATCTGTGTCAGTCGCACCCTGATACATTGATTTTCCCCGACTTTTCCTGATCCTCTGATTTTTCCCTGATCATAAGAAAAATGATGAATGTAACATGACAAACTGACATCAAAATTAAGAACAGAAAATCAAAAATATACATATTTGTAAATATAATTCTATGAATAAATTGTTATAAACACCAAAACAGCCTAATAAGCTGTCACTATTACAAGCATTTAAGAGTTCAGATGTGAATTGCATATCATACAATGCAAACATTATTAAAGTGATATTTCAGCTACTATTTATCACAAAGAGTCATTGAAGCAACAACGATATGGTCTAGCAAAAACAACACCTGGTTATACAGGTTGTGGTTTTAGACAATACAATACTCTTTAGCACAGTAACATTGCAGACATGTTTGCTGGCTATAATGTATTTAATATGTCAAGACTTATTTCATGCATTCTTGCTCCAGAAATTGCTGACCAGTTAACTGTTGGTTCTGGGTTTTGTTTCGATTAGTGGAAAGCAGTAGAAACATTTTTAAATTAAACCCAAAATTGGCAGAATGAAATGGGAGATAGTACATGAGCAATGAATTACCAACCAAACTACTAGAAAACTACTGAAAGTAAAATGGCACTATAAGCTTAAGCCATAAAACAGAAACTTCTGATACGGTAAGTGAGTGAGTGAGTGATTAGGATTTAACGTCCCGTCCGACACACTATAGGTCATTTCGGAAACGGCCTTTTCGGGCAGAATGCACACAAACACATAATAACGGAACAGTAAGTTTAACCATTACGATAAAGAAACAGAAAGCTTAACCTTTACAGAAACACGAAACATGAGCTAAACCTAAAATTGTAAGAACTCCATTATATGCGTGCATATGTAATTAACATAATGGTAGTTCTAATAATCTTCCCTGTAATCTTCCAGACAGTCATCAATCTGATACATTAAGTCTGTGACATATTAACATTTGTGAAGCTCTCATATTGGACTTGCAAAGCCACATGGTCTTTATGCCATAAAAATGCCTAATATTAATACAACAACAGAAAAAAAATGCAAATCTAAATTACAAAGAAACCAACACGACTCTTCATTCAAAAGCATTATTACCTATCAGTCACAGATCACAGCTGTGTCAGCAATAGCAATGTAAAAGGATATGACAAAAATACACTGATCACAAACTGATGCCAAGATGTTTCACAAACACTAACAACACAAATGCATCAAATTATGACACAGAGTCGCTGGCATACAACTGTACTTGAATAAAAACCAGTACTTTTAGCAAAGCACTTGGTGTCACAGCCATTCTCTAGTTCAATTAATATTAAAATTTGCATATCCACAAATGCAATATGGGCTAAAGATGTTGCTTGCATCCATTGCCTCTAGCACACTTTGCTAGGTGGAATGAAATCTGTTGCTTATAAAAGATCACTGACAGTAAATTTACACTCTCGATAATTTGTTGTAAAAATTCAAAGCATCTGGAAGTGGTACTGCAAAATGGATCTACCCTGAGATGCAACAGACACTGTTCATCAAAAAAGGTATCTTGCTCTTTATCAAATGAAATTAAAGTCATCCATTCAGCTGAACACAACATTGAAACGTCTCATGACACCGGGCGAGTGACAAGATGTTACAATACGGCATACAAATTGCCTATGATGTCTTGCAGTGAGACTGCTTATCTTCTGCCACGAAAGCCGTTAAAGTTAGACCGAGGCCCTCCTCTGCTACTGCCACGACCATTGCTACGGCCACCGTGAAATCGGCTACGATCTGAAAATATCAACAACATTTTATAAACAACTCAGAAACAGCCAAAATCACATAATACCAGCAGGCCTTGAAATCTACAGAACTTCTTTCAGGACACCAAAATGCTCAAAATTCAGGACATTTTTGCAACTAGATATTCAGCAAGTACGACTCGAGTGTAAAAAAATGAAGTGAAATTGTAAGCTGCATATCTTTGCACATTTCAGCATTCAACTGTCGATTTCCGATGATCACAGTCATACTACATGCACAGTGTCAACTTCCAAACTGATGTAGTTCCTGAGGTATGTCATTGATGCAAGTTCCATTACTAATGATAATACAATAATATAGAAATGTATAAGGCACGCAAAGTCAGCGAGTTGAATCTGAGACACCCCAGCAGCTCAACAACTCACCAAATTAGCTCATGTTGAACCATGCTCCACAACAGAATGAGTAAATCTATTTTACTTTCACTGGCATCACTACGTCTAACCAAATAGATGTGTAAGCATGTAACTAGCCAAATAAGTGCGTAACAATAAAATGCTGCATTTACGAACAAATGCTTGATTATTTTTAAAGAGTTGAAAGAAAACAAGATGTCGACCATTTTCATCACACTAAACGTGATTTTAAAAAATCCTGAGTAACAAACACATGTATCAACTACCAGGTACATCTACCAAAGCGCAAATTACCAAACATGATGTGGCATCAAAATGATACAAATCTCGACAGACAGCATACAATGAACAAAACCAACCTCGTCTGCCCATGAAACCGGTGGAGGAATTCTGGAGCTGCATCAACTTGGGGTTGACCTGCTGGTTGGCCTCCGTTAGCACAGCGATCAGATCACATGCTTTGGGTGCATTCTTCTGAGTGAACAGCGTGTAGGCAGTTCCAGTGTGCCCAGCACGACCAGTACGACCGATGCGATGGACGTAGTCCTCCGAACAGTTGGGGTAGTCAAAGTTCACAACAAATTTCACGTCATCGACGTCTGACAGTTAACAGCATTGCACATTCTGATAATGTATAACACTAAAACAACTGTCATAAATGTAGCATATAAACTGAACTGCTTGCACAAAATGGGTAGTAAATAGCATATTTATTTCAACATGCTATAACAAGCAAGCTTCCTACGTTTCTTGAGATCCTCAGTGGAGCTTTAGCAAATGTTTGACTGTGCTCTGATGAACTTATGCCTAAGCCAAACTATGCAACAATTTGTGCTTACTAAAGCCCAAATTCCATTACGCCAACTTTCACCGAAACTTCCACGAGAGGAAAGTCGCAGACTCAAATCATGAAAGTCAAGGAGTGAGACAAATCATAAAATCATGAAGTTTTGGTGAAAGACATGGACATAAACAATCTCAGCATGTCGTGATATTTGCGACAAAGTCCGTGACATGTCCACAACAAGCCGTTTGTGTCACTCTAATAGAATTTAGTCCATTACAATGCACGGAAAAAGTCGGTGGCAAAGACACAAATCATGAAAGTCCATGACACAAATCATGGAAGTTGGCTATGTGATTTGTGTCACGAACTTTCATGATTTGTGTTCGTGACAAAGTCCGCGACTTGGTCGCAAACTTTGTCGCAGTCGGCATAATAGAATTTGGGCGTAATGCTGCAGTCTGTTTACACTGAGAGAGCGCACGCAGCAAAATATATCAATTTTCACTGATTCTGCAAAAAGTACACTAACCTTTCACCACTCTATCAACATCTAAAGTTGTAACCTTCACACACATATTGCTTAACAAAAGCTAATGTCATTTGAAATATATCAGACATCAAGCCATCAGCTAGATTAGTTAAATTTGACAAAAAAGAATCTCAGCTCTGCTAAGGAAAAAGCAAAAAGTAATATCCTTTGCCCTGAATGTGAAAACGTGACGCACCGAAAGCCATCTTCCCGGATGAAAAACCACTGAGAGAGCGTCGTAGAGCTGGTGGCTGGACAACCAACGGCGAGTCCCAAGGACATGCGCCGTCAGCAGCAACCACTCAGTACACTAGTCTATACGACGCTCCCACGACGGGCTAGTTACATACAGCCCGCCAGTCACAACTTGCACATCCGGGTTCCGGCATAACACGTCACGTGTGCTTAGCAGGTAAATGAGTGACCTACAGCACCCATTATGATAAAACACCAATTAGTTTGTAATCTCTAAGCAACACTTAATGAAACTGAACATAAACAAATAAAATGGTGCTACAAACACAGCTAGACTACGTAAATCAAGATCAAATAGCCACTAACGTAATTAGCTTAAATTCCGCGAACTGCGAGTTATGGTACAAACTAGTAACAGAAATAAATACATTAAAGAAATTTGCCCACACAGAAGTACTAGTGGGTAGTACGAGATACAAATTTGGCACATACACAATGCCTATACCAGAATGCCTATGCCAGAAGCCTATACTATTCCGATCACAAACAATAACAAAAACAAAGAATATCAATGGCGACCCACAAACTAAGATGGCCAAATCTGTGATGGTCACAATAAAATTTACTCAAGGCTGCTGAACATGCAAGAATACAAAATGGGAGACTAGAATTTGCCATCACAGCCGATACCTTGTGGCCATCATTATTTTATGTGACTGTCACAGTCATTGTTGTGGCCATCACTAAAGTCTATTTGTGGAAAACATGGATATGGCCATCAGACACAGCCATGCAGTTGTTGTGGCCATGATATTCATTCGCAATTAACAGTCAAAAGGCACAGATACAAGTATACCATCTGATCGGAATATGAATATGACGTATATTTGGTTATTTACTAAAAAACTAAAAAAAATACTCCAGTCAATTGTTCTATCAGATTACGTTGCCACATCACTAATATAAGCAAACTGCTACTCACCAAGACCACGTGCAGCGACATCGGTAGCTACTAGAACTGGAGTACGACCATCTCTGAAGTCTGAACAACACACCCAGCTTAATCATTAAACAGAACTAAAAGTATATACAGCAAACAATGTAAAAATTATTCTGCATGCCATCAAGACTATGTCTGCTGGCTGCACCACAGGTCCAATGTTATTGTTAACGGGCACAGGCAGAAAATGATGAATAATAATCACACAATTAATTTTTTTAAAGAAATTGACAAAAAAATTAAATCATTCATATTCGATTAGTCACGTCAGAAATATAGCACTAAAAAGTAGACATAATGACAAACTCCCAGAAAATGGAAACACTTTAGACTGGCTACAAGAATTATAAAACAATTCATTCAGGAGTGCCTGGTGTATCAGTTGGAGTCTCGGAATCTAATCTACCCTTCCCAGACAGGCTTCAGCAGAAACCGCTCGACTGAAGAACAGGTTGCAGCAGTGTGCCAGCTGATTCAAGATGGTTTTCAGCAACAAAGACCACCACAACGCATGGCATTACTGCTAGCCGATTTCTCCAGATCCTACGACAGAGTGTGGAGGATGGCTCTCCTTGCCAAAATGGCATGCAAGTGATTGCCAACATGCTACACCAGGTGGGTCCGTGGCTTCGTCAGCGACTGTAAAGCATCAGTTTCGTGGTAAGGATCAACCAGCAGGAAACGGACTTTTCTGAAGGCCTTCCCCGGGGATCCGTCCTTGCACCGATCCTTTGGTTGATCTACATGGATGACCTTCTCGCAGAGACTCCCTCTGGCACTCTAGCCTTTGTATTCGCTGATGACACCACCTTTGGTGCTACGGGCAGCCAGGTCACTGATTGTGAGACTGCACTACAGCCGGCTGCAGACCTCTTTAGATGGTGTCAAGCATGGAAAGTCTCGCTCAGCGTAACAAAGTCGGTGGTGGCGTTCTTCTCCCATGACCCTCGCGAAGTAAACAGTAAATCTGTTCCTAGGATATTTTTTGGAATAACTCAGGTGCCATTTTAACCCACCCCAAGGCTCCTCAGCATCACTTTGGACAGTCAGCTTTCCTTCATTCCACAAACCCTGGAGGTTAAGAAAAAATGTCCAGTCGCCAGAATGTCCTCTACTGCACTGCAGGCAGAACATGGGGTCGACATCCGGCATCGTTGAAAGCTTTGTACTATACTTATACCCAGTCAACAACTCACTACTGTGCATCTTCTTGGATGTTAGCCTTATCGGGTAACACTGTCATGAAACTTGAGGCACAGCACCGGGCTGGTGCTCATATCATAACAGGTTGCAACAAGTCTATGCCAATTGCAGCCCTCATGAGAGTCTGATTTACTTAAGCTAGCAGACCAAGCTGAGATTGCTACAACCAGATTGCATAAGAGAACCCTCCATCATCGCCAGGACACTCCCATCGCACAGGCTGCTAGATGATTGGAGGAAATCACACAATGAGGCGACTCAGGATGACAAACAAGGTCCCAAGCTCAACGCCCAGGCAAAAAGACTAGCTGGCTTAAGACAGCAGAGGACATAGCAAGGCAAGCAGGCATCGACACGGCCTTAGTAGAACTTACTACCTCGGGTCCACCACCATGGACAGATCTGTCCAATATCCATTTTGGGTTTGAGGTGGAAGATCATCAGCTCAACATGGTCATACCATCCGCCTGGATCATAGCTGCAACTTGGACACTTACTGCCCTTCCTCCAGCAGACATCCACTTGTGGACAGACGGGTCGGTGTCTGTAAATAGCGATGGTGGGGCTGGCTTCGCCATCTTTGTCCAAGACACTCTGCGGGTGACCAATGCAAGCCCTGCAAGCCATGGAATATCCGAGCTCAGGGCTGAGGCCATGGCATGTTTTGCAGGTCTACAGGCAGTCCTCAGCTTACATGACTACCGAGCTTGCCAAGGCATTAGAATCCTCACTGACAAGTCATAAATCCAATGCCTGGCTCAAGGTCCAACAAGACAGACAGACACCATTTGGATGATTCTTGCAACTACTGGTTTGCTGAACCTAGTCCATGTTCAGTGGATTCTGGGGCATGTGGGTCTGGAGGGTAACACGGAAGCCGACCTTGAAGCCAGGCACCACATTACCAGTCTACAGCACCTATGGATTTCATTTCCGTTTACACGGCCATCAAACAGCATCAACAGAGCGTCGCTGACGACAGGTATCGCAGCAACCCACACGCCAGAATCCATAGGGTGCTCGCTGGCAGTGTCGATCAGTTCCAGCGCTGGCAACGTGACTGAAGCAGGGACCAGTGCATTACGGTGGCCCAGCTACGCACTGGTCATTCTCCGTTGTTGGCAGCATATCTCTATCGAATCGGGTGATGGGACTTTGCCACATGTCCACACTACAACGGCACTGACGAGATGGCAGAGCACTTGGTGCTACAGTGTCTAGCTCACGACCAGGCCTGGTGGGACTTGTGGCCAGAAAGAAAATTTAACATGGATCCTCGATGCCTTTGGGACTTCCTGGAGCAGATTGGAACGGTGAACCCCCACCCCGACCGGGAACGAGAGAGAGTGCAAACCTCCGCAAATACTAAGTCAATATTTTCCATTGTGTTTGCCAGGTGAAAGCACTATATTTAGCAGAGATCGACCCCATATGGCAACAGCAACTACTGTTATCCAAAATCCAAATGCTGATCCAATCACTACTTGTGGTAGGCTAACCACCATAAAAATTTCAGCCAAATCCACCTGTAAGTTTTGTGCAATCCTCCTGACAAACCTATAGATAAATGTGGAGGTAACAATAAAATGGCAAAACTAGACTTGCAGTTAAAGACAATATTATAAATCATGCATAAACGTCACTGATTTGAAGCTGACTTCATGTCACTGCCTATGACTTACCGCGGAGGACAACATCACGTTCTTGCTGCGACTTATCTCCATGAATGCACGCTACCATCCACCTACAAAAATCAACAAGCACCAACTCATCAATATATGCTCAGCGCCAGCTGTCATTTCAAATCAAGTAACACTGTAAAACCACGCTGACTTTTTGTGCCAAGTAAGCAGCAACATTTCACACATGTTTAACATTGTTAACTGCCAATAAAAAATCAACGATGAAAACCTCTTCAGAGCTGCATCATCATGCGACAAATGCACCACATATCAAACTAGGTTAAACCGATTTACTATTAACCAGTAATTCTGAAGTCTTATTTCTGCTACCAGTTAATTCAAATTATATAAGTAAATGTTGGCTACAATGTAAAAAAAATTCCCCGAGTTTTCGATTGTTTCTCCAGAGCTATAAGCTTACCTTTCTGTAGATTATCACAAAAAAAGTAACTGCAATAATGGTAATCTGAGGGAGAATTATAAGCTCCCCAGAGCTGCAAACATACGAGGGTCGTTCGATAAAAACAGCGTCATTCTGTTATTTGTCTAAATATGAAAAATCTGAAATATATGTTTTGTAGGGAATTTTATGTCGAACATGTGTAGAATTTCTTTTTGATGATGATGTCATTATTGTGATGTCATCTGTTCACAGAACGCAGTCCCTACATGTATTATTTTATCCATGCCTCTGAAGAATGACTGACTGCACTTCGGTATTATGATGCAAATTTTTGCCCACCTAGCATTTTCTTACACCAGAAGTGACTGTTTGCTTTGTAAAAGATATACTGGATGCATCTCAGAATGAATCTGATTTGCATTAAGT
>Ga0209671_1006747_pt1 | contig 11833 bp, 8 predicted proteins | sample WorMetHERISLAND2_2_FD_187401 | JGI IMG/M metagenome (GOLD analysis project Ga0209671, IMG submission 187401) | Marine gutless worms symbiont microbial communities from Max Planck institute for Marine Microbiology, Germany - Olavius geniculatus... | ecosystem: Host-associated > Annelida >...
TTGGTGAGGTTCCACGTGAATCATACCGGGTCTGGGTGTTTCGGTTGTGCTATCAGGGCTAGCGGTTCTGCATGAATCGGCTATCTCACTACGGTGGGTCTGCGGTTCGGCGTTTGTATGACGCGCTCCGAGCTGTGCGAATGATTGTGATTGTGAAGCTAGCGGTTCTACACGCAGGGTGCGGCAAAAAAGTAGCCCCCTAAAGTTTTTCGCTGTTTTTTCAGCAACCGTTTGGAACTGTATTTTACAGCTTTATTTACTAAAACTTTTTACAACTGCCAAGTAAAATGTGATTCTACTGAAAAACGAGAAAAATATAATTATAGACTTTTTAACATGACCGCTTACCGATTTCTCAGCATTAAAAATGCTCAAGCTAAAAATGCTATTTAATTTTCAAAAACCGGTTACCATGTTACTGCCGATGACGGCACAGTGACGTTTTGATAAACAGTAATTTATTCTGTTTATAAATTATCACTAAATTATCGTTCTTTTGAAGCAATCACCGGCTGCCCACCGGGTTCATCTTCCAACAGGACGGCGCGTCCGTTGCATTTGTTGCGTACTTTCTTGCGTTGGTTGCGAAGGTTACGTGCGTTGCGTATATGGAAACCACGTTTAAGGCCATCTCGAAAACAGCCAAACCAGTCGAAAAAATCTTCAAATGGCAATCTAACACATGCACTCACGCAGCCGAACGTTTCTGTTGCAATTCCATTACCGTGTCATTTTTCCCGTTTTTGCGACGCCGATGATGACGGCAGAGAAGCGATTTGCCCAAGGGTGCACGTCGCAATCGCCTCAACTAGTTGCGTGCGTCGTATGTGAGCTTATTCCGCGACAGCGCCGCCCGCCACGACTCGTCTACTTTCACTCACTCACTGCACAGCTTTGAACTCGGTCGACGAACCGCAACAATTTTATCGTCCGCAAATTGAGTTGCAGTCTTCCGTCGCCGGCGTGCGACAGTACGGGGGCGTGCTTTGACGCCTGCTTTGTGACGGAATGGGGACGGCAACACACAGAATGGTGAATAAATCGGCGGCGAGTCCGTCCTTTTATTGCTGATATTTAAATTCCAAGTCCAAGCGTCAAGGCATTGCAGGATTCAGAGAATCAAACAAGCTAGTAGCTTAGAGACTGGCGCCGCTCTACGCATGTCGTGATGTCACGCTCGCTTGAACTTTTGCGGCTCGGCTCCTAAATTTTGCGGCTCGCTAGCTGGCTCTAACCGCAAAATACGGCTCATAATTTGAAACATGACCTACAACTTGTTGTCGTGGTGGAGTCTCCTTTGTGTCCCATTTTTCATTTAACATGGTAAAATAACAAAGTTTAATGGGCGACAACGAAATAAACAGCGCATTATCAACAACAACCGGGAAAAGCAAGAACAGAAACAAGTTCACGGCTATCTACACTGTAGACACAAAATAAAGTAAGTAATCAAGTCGAGTTGCAGATCAGTAAGTTCACAAAGGGCAGTTCGCAACCCGTCTCTATCCCGCTTCCCAGCGTAAGTGGTGTGGAATATGATTACGTCACATTGTTTTGATTCCACCAGATTCCGCCCAACAGCAACAAAATGCTCATAGAAGATAACGACGCGGATGCTCTTGCAACGCATCCAGAGCAACGCATCTTACAACTTAAAACTTAGCTGATAAGAAGCCCAGCTGTTGCTATGTTGGCCGACCGTGCTGCCCATATCCGAAAGCCAGCGTCCGACTTCCGGTCGCAGAAAGAAACAATTTCCCAGATTGACTGCAGCCACAAACTCGCTAAGGTGACGCCATACATCAAAACTAAAATAGTAAGGATACGATACGGTAAGCTGGCGCACACGGTGACGGCAGCAAGCAGCGACTTTGCATTCAAAGTTGCAGCCAAACCGCTGCAGATAGAAACATGATAACTATTAACAGGGGGCTCCTATTAGAAGTTTTACGGTATGCAGTAGGCAATGCATGCCTGCCTGCCCGACACAGAACAAAAAATGTACAACCCCAGCGGCTACAATGATCACGCACTGTGAACAAGCGCCACATGTAGAGCAAGCGGAAGGCTAAGTAAACGTGTCCAGAGAGGTCGAGATGCTGAGTGCCTCTCAGTCTAAGTTAGCGATCAGCAGCAGCAGCAGCAGCAGCAGCAGTGGCACCAACCGTTTAACCCAGACAAACATCCATAAGGACAGAATAGTTTCTGTCCGCTCAACAAATAGGATGGCTATAGCGCGCCAGACAATAAATGACCATCGCCGGGATCGAACGCATAGACCGTGGCACTCGGACTCCTAGAGATTACGCTCACTACAGCGCCTATCCACGTTCAGCAGTGAACAGATGGATTATATCAGTAGCGTTGCATCAATGTTTTAGTCAAACTAGATCATACAGAATCATCCCAGTCAGAGTCGCAATCCCAATTAACGATAGCAAACGCAAATTAATCGCACACGCCGAAGCATCATTGCGAAACATCACCACTGGCGTTCAGGTCAATTGGCGACGTGGCGTCCCGAGTTCTCGACCACTCGTTCCGGTCGGCGCAGATTCTGCTCATCGGCACCAACCGTATGGAACGACCCTGTGCGGTTGAACTGAAAAATAGTTACATCAGTGTAAACAGTCTTTCCACAAGTCAGGCCTTGAGTCACGGACACTCGATCGTGCCTACTCGTATCAGACGCCTCTAAGAAGTCTGTTTAAGGAGCGCCGTACAGATACGAGTATACTAACAAATACATAAAGGTATGGATAGATGGGATTGATTGACTGATCGTTTGGCGTATACACCATAAAGTAAAGTAAAGTGTAAATTTAAATAGCGCATATTCAAAAAATCTCTAATGCCATAGGCCTACAATGCTGCATTTTCGGCAGTTGGGTGCCTATAGGGAGAATAAGGTAAACGCTTGCACTGAGACTGCAATAAAGTCAGTCTCCGTCACGGTTCCAGTCCTCGACTGGCGTACAGTACGTCGTCACCCTAGTCGTCACACAATCTCGCCGTTAGCACCACGCGACGACGACGACATCGTCGTGGCACTCGAGTGATGTCATCAGCAGCTAAGATGGGTGTGACTGTGCGTGGTCGGCGGTCACGCAGAGCAAACAGCCGGCAGCTAGCTATACGGCACGGCAGCACCGCCGCCCGCGCAGCGCACTGCAGCTACAGGCGGCTTAACCTGTCAGCGTCACTAACAGCGGCATCGTCACAGTAATATTGTTAGCAGCGCAACGACCGGTAACCACCTTGCACGTCACACAACTGGCGACGCCACTCAGTGACAGCGTACAGAGTGAGTTCTCCTCTTCTATGCTGCTAAAGTGTGCTGACGTAATTACAATAACTGAATAATTAACGACAAAGTTTACCACAGCGCCTCGTGCACATGCAGTACTGGACAGCAACGCCTCACGATAGAAAATGGGCATAAATAAAGATAATGGGGTCACGACCTTGACCTTTTGAGGTCACGTGACGTCATCGGTTACGTAACTCGGCATATGCGGTTTCCTACTGGTGGTCCATTGTAACCATGCGTCTAACTTCACCGTTACGGAGATAATAAAGCCTCAAACTTGCATTTGACTATGTTAAAAGACCAACAGTTTACTGCGCATGCTCCGTGACACGTGACCTGTAGACAGGGGGGTCAAAAATGACCGCATATTTGGAATTCTCGAGGCCATATTGCCTATTCACTATGCAACTTTTGTGGGGCTACGTCCGTTACGATGACGATTAAGGGTAGTTTGTAGATAAGCATCTCCATTGTTAAGCATTTTCAGTCGAAACTTTTCCAAGTCCGAAAATGGGCCTAAAATTTGCGGTTTTGGGGGATAAGAAGGGAAAATATTGAAGATAAATGTTGAGCAGGGCAGGATTAAAACCAGACGGGGCCGGATGCTGTTTTTTAGAGGAAAAGCCTATTTGTCTGTGGCATTCAAAATTGACCAAAAGTTTCAAGACCCCACCCCCTGCAAAACAACCAGGCCCGTATATTAGCAACACAACCACGGCGAACAATCTTTGACTGGATTACTGATGATCATGATTTTTGCACTTTTATATTCTCAACCACAACGTCACACAGGCCACTGAACAGCCAATGCGAGTGATAATCCCTATTCTCCCCCTTTCTTTTTTCTTACTCCAACCCTCTCCCTGCCAGACTTCCAGTCCCTTTCTTTTCCTTCTGTTCCTTTTTTCCCTTGCTCCTACTTTCTTCGGCTTAACAGTGGGATTTCTTGAATGCAACCATGAGACTGGAGGAAACACTGTGACTCTGATCTCTTTCGGGGGGGGGGTCTGGCCGGAGCCCTAGCCGAAGTTAAATTTGGTGTATTTTGGCCTTAAAATATGACGTTTAATGGCAACAATTTTAAACATTTTCGTAAGAATCAACCGACCAACTAGTTTAAACCAATAAAGACTGATTGTGATCAAAACAAGAGACATTGTCAGCGCGTCGGCGGGTGATAAATTGGTAACTGACTTTGCGCGGGTGACGAGTTTAAATTGCGGGTGTTACTCGCTCAGTGCGAGTGACTTGGCAAACTGCGTGATTATGTCGACCTTACATACAAGCATGGACATTAGGCATTGCCAGAAATTTGTCTTTGGAGCACTTTTAAGTCTCTTCCCAGGGCTTTTCTTTTTAACTCTCTTCTCTTTCCCCTTTCTTCCATATCTTTTCTTTTCATGCTATTATTACTCTTGCCCAAATCCATCTAGGGGCTCTCTGATAGAGCTGTGAGACATATTAACGTGGTCTACAGATCTAGGGCGAAGCCCCGGCCGCAAACGTATTTTTTCACAGCTTAAGCTCTCAGAAACGCATCTCATGGCAACATTTTAAGTCGTTTATGTACAATTAAAATGACTGTTGCGAGAAAAATTTTTTGTCCACTCTGTAACCGTGGGCCTATTTCACGAATGGGCCAGATGCTGCAACATCTTTAGCACCCCCTGTTAATTCGACACTGATGTTGAGACCCTCCTAAGAAATTAATCCCCACCGAAACACGTCATCCAGTGCAGAAAATGCGGTGATATTCCCAAAAATGTTTTCTCCAGAGCTTGGCAAGAAATGAAAAAAAACGAACCCACATTTCAACATTATATTTCACACTTTTGCCGCACAGACCCTGCGAGGCCGATTTTTACCATTTTAGTTGTGTGGGGTCATACCGCCGACATAATCACCGGTGTCAAACTTCAAGTCGATTGCTTTGTCGGTTAGGGGCTATGGGTGCCCAGAATCTGGGGTTTCCCACTGACTTTGATCGTCGCCCTTACAAGACGGTTATAAAGTGTTTACACGAAGAAGCAAACATGAAGCAAACATCAAGCAAACTTAGAGCAGACGTCATGCACGTGTATATTCAATGCATTTACCTCATGTTTGCTTCATGTTTGCTTCATCGTGTAAAAATCCTGTTATGCACTACCGTGCCAGACTATTATCCAAAATTACGCACAGCGGGTTAACTTCAAAGTGATCACCTGGAAGACTGCAGTGATGGTTTATTTGAAATGTAATCCACAGACGAAAGTCCTCATGGACAGAAGACGCATGACTGTCAGATGAAGTGACAATACACTGACCACACAATCACATACACAACCGCTGCACTGCGCAGTAACATATCCCAATCGACACTGTCAATACGTAGCGTCTAACATTATGCAGGCTGATATTCAAATCTGGGCCAATAAATATAGGCCTACGTACACAAAAACTAGGTGCAAAAATTCCTCTGCTAAGATTGCCACCATGAGACTATAGTTTCTGTACCGCACATGGCAGAGAGTGCTGGACAGCAGTGCAACGCAACTTATTCTGGCCTGTGGGGTCTTTTGGTGATGTGTTCCGATATTTAGAAATTCACACGGTGCAGCACAACATTCTTTGGTCTGGAGGCGGCCTGTACCTGGAGCAAATGAAGCAGTCTGCCAGTCCAGAGTCCTTGTGCAAAGTGAACATTCCGCAGTATCAACCAGAAACCGGACTCCATGCAGTCCTGCAGAGTCTGACAGATCTCTGCCAAGCGACCGTCATCTCGCAGTCCGAAGGCAACAGTTCGTACACGACCTTCCATGCCGACTTCCTTGCCCAGCTGATGCACTTCGTGACTGGGACTCTCGAACAGACAGCCTACCAAGTCACATAGCAAAGATCTTTCGGAGAAATCTCAGAGATTGCTAAAGTGAGTTTGAGCAAACTTGACAAAGTTGGCAATGGGTAGGTCAAGTTTTGCTAAGACTGACTGACTGACCTGACTAATACCAAAGTCAAGACCAAATCAACTGGGAATTTCCAATGTTAAACAAATATACTCAGGGTTTAGCTTAACCAAACGGACGTCCCAGTTCGCTATTTGAGCGTAGTACTTACTTTTTGTCTAGAAAAATAAAGTATGGCGCCTGATAGGCATTCTGTTACTTACTACCTATCGGCGTTAATGCAGCAAACAACATACGCGTCAATCATGACGTCATCAATGCCAACAATATTGCACAAAATTTACTTTATATGCACAAAATGGCCATATAAGCAAACAAACTAATATTGCACACATTACTCGATTAATATAGACTCGAAATACACTTCTATAATGTTAATTCAACTAATTGCATTATTGAAGTCATTCGACCGTTGCATAAAAAAGATGGACGACCACAAACGAAAGTCAAGTCTAAAGTCAGCTCTTGCGTAAGTCTAAAGTCAAGACCTAAGTCAAGACTTTAGTCTAAGACTTCTGTCTTAGACTAAAGTCTTAGCAAAACTTGACCTCACCCAATGCCCCTAACTGTGTTGTCAAGACACCGAAGGCATTATGCATTCAGTGAAAGTGCAATAATGAATGACAGTCAACACTATGTTTTCAGTTTTTGCTAAACTATGGTTCAAGAAAGCAGCATCGGAATTAAATAAACAACAAGCAACGTGCCACTGTCAGGACACTTAACTGATTTTCTAGTTTGTTTCCTGTCTCAGCTAGTGATATTCCATGTTACTACCCAACGATAACATTTGCTACTAGTAAGCAGTCATAGCCTGCAGGTACCTCCGCCAAGGCAATGTTATTCGCCAGGTGGCGTCACCATCTTCGCTTTGCCAGCGGTTTCCTTATGCCCCCCTTTAACGCAATGGTAACGAAAATTTTAAAGTGATCCAGAATCCAGGATTCCTGCCGGATCACCCCCAAAATTGAATCACTGGTAGTTTGTGCCATGCCCAACATGCCCTCAAAATTTCAGAAAAATCCGTCCATAACTTTTTGAGTTATCGTGCTGACACACAGACAAAAAAACGAACAAACAAACAGACAAACAAAAACCAGCAAAAACATTACCTCCTTGGCGAAGATAAATATTAGAGCAGGCTTTTTATAAAGCAGATGCCAAACCAATAGCATTGAAGCACTGGTATTAAGTCTGCTACTCGGTAATGAACAAGATCAGCAAACTTTCTATGCTATTCACAGCATTAACTGTCATCAACCATCTGATATGTGTACTTAGGCTGTAATGGTCATAAGAGTAATAGTGCCAACCCGTCATGCTGTTGCGTTCTTGTGGCTGACTGGCAGCTGGCAAAAGAAAAACTACAGGAATGGAACAACTGGTTTGAGCATACACTTGACGCACGTCACACGACTGACGTCTTTCGATGACTCCGCCAAGAGAATGTGCCACCATCGGCCAACATGTCTCATAGGCCTGCAAACATCCAGCATTAAAAGGTTAAAGGTCCGAATAGAGCTCTTAATGAGCGAACCCATCTCAGAGCTACGGAGCGTCACTTGTCATATGGGATCACACAGTGTTACCTGCCACCCGACAGAGGTGAACGCGCCCCGCCTTAACCCCAGCCAGATAGGCCGGTACTCGATTTACCTACCCCGGAGCGATGGAAGGCTGAGTTGACCTAGCCGGTTGGTTACATCCGAAGATGGTTTACCCGCCCACAGGCAGTCACCCATCGCAGTATTAACCGCGCCCGGCGTACAGTAACTTCGCTGATCGGATCAGACGCGTTACCACTACACCACGCCTACCACCTATTAATGTAAAAATGAGCATAATAAAACAAACGCTTTCATGATTTTTAAAACTGCGCACTTTTCTCTGTGGGTTAGAAATGGTACTTTGATATGTGAATTTTCTGTAGCATTAGAACCACTCTGATCAGATGCCCTTCATAATGTTACTAATGATATTCATTAACACACTGACAGTAATCTAATTAAAAGTATTTGCCATCTTTCAAAACCAAAAATCTTTGCTGTTTTTCCTGTCAATATATGACATAGTCACAGAGATCTAGAATGACAGCTAAGCTGAGGCGAAGCGGCAGCACCTGATCTGGTTTGCATGTTTTCCACAGCAGAGCTTTCTGCGCCGGAGTCAGTGGCTCCACCCAGCGATCACCAGGTACTTTCTTCAGCAACTCAAACGACTCCTATATATGCAAAACAACTCACTCACTGTTTCAAACTAGAAAGCAGTCATAGCCCGCAGGTACCTTCGCCAAGGCAATGTTATTCGCCAGGTGGCGTCACCATATTCACTTTGCCAGCGGTTCCCTTATGCCCCCTTTAACTCAATGGTAGCGAAAATTTTAAAGTGATCCAGAATCCAGGATTCCTGCCAGATCACCCCCAAAATTAAATCACTTGTAGCTTATGCCATGCCCGACATACCCTCAACATTTCAGAAAGATCCATCCATAACTTTTTGAGTTATCTTGCTCACACGCAGAAAGACAGACAAACAAAGTCTGGCAAAAACATTACCTCCTTGGCAGAGGTAAAAATGCTCAAAATATCAATATCACGAATCTTTCCATTAGAAGATTTAGATACGCCCTCGTGTAAAATGGCAGTGGTGGAAACTTTGCATAAAAAACAGTGAAGTAAGCGTGGCTGAAAGCTCTTCCTAACGACATAAAAACTAGTAAATAAAACATAAATAAAATCTGGCTCTGCTGGTTGTATTCCAATGCCTAGAGTAAGTAAGTAAAGCGTAAATTTATAAGCACCTTACCCGTTAAAACACGTCTCCTCTTTCGATCTTTATTCAATTTAATATGACACATTATTAACATCAAAACATTAAAAAGCATATCTCAAATAAAAATTATTTCACAAGATAAAAGATATTCCACTAAATGCAACTGTAATAACATCTTATCAATCAAATTCCAAAAAGCAAATTTCATACTACAACTGTGTTATTGTTGCAAAATTGATGTCATAAATATATGCTTCAAATGTTAGAAAAAAACATATAAATACAAGAAATATTATTAGATTGTGACCAATCTAATGTACTCCTCGCTCGCATAATTATCTTTTGTATTCTTTTAAAAGCTTTTTCGTTCCTTTCGGCTTGTATTAGAGACCAGGCATCTAATTGAGACCCGTTTAATATTATACCAATAGTGACTGGTGTCGAGGTCGTTATTGGAAATTGTCTGAGGTTGGTCGTCGGTCGATCGGTCCTCAATATTACGCTGATCTCATATACTCCTCTTCGCTATGTTAGGAACGCAGGGCGCGAGTAAAAAAGTCACAAAACTTTAGCAAGTGTATCAAATGAAGAAGAATAAGAACACATGAAAACATGAACACGATGTGAAATAAATGTGGTCAGTGCTTACACTGAAATACTGTTTCCACAGAATGTCATGTTGCATCAGAGAATCACAGAGACCACGGAATGCAGGCACCAGCGCTTCAAGCGTTCTGCAGTCGAGCCAAATCTAACAAGCACAGCTAGGTTATGCCAAATTTTGCGAGCATAAAGGTATCCTATTCATACTCTTACATAAAAGTTAAACCAAAAATACTTGAACATGCATGCATGCAAGCGATCACAGGTTAAATCAGCAATCCTTCAGCCACGTATTGTTCATATGCTGAATTAACTAAGGCATTCACAGTTCTCCATCTGCCCATGAAATTCAGTGCTTAACACATAAAATTAGTTAATACCAAAGGAGTAAAAAACCTGTGCGAAATGATTCGATATAAAGTGAAAACAAAAATTTAATAAAAATGGCATAAATGAATGACTGAATTTCTTGACAGACTAATATGATATAGTAATAGCTCATAGAGACGGTCCAGAAAAAAACCTGAAAACAATTTCCTGTGGAAAAAATGTGCAATGGTAAGTAGGAACATCACAAGTTATTGCACGCAAATGTCGAAAATGCCACAAAAATGATGGTGATTTCACATAAAATAAGCTGCACATGTAACACATTTATTACGAGTAGAGTGTGACCGCGAGAGGCAGTGGAAGTGGTATGAGACAGTAGTGAAAATAACAAGTAGCATCATGAGTAAAACAAGCTGAAGAGAAGAAAGGGGCGAAAGTCGCAATTTTCGCAAAGACAGCTGCAAATTCCGTACAGAATTTTCCCACAAAATTCACTAAAAAAGGGAGAATGTAAGCACCAAATTTCGTATTTCTGAAACAATTTTTTTTACTAAGTTACACTTTAAGGCGTGGTGGGGTTGGTCGAATATTTCCTGCCCTGCACGCCCAGAGCCATGATGTCACAGAAAATATCGACTAGAACCTTTTGTGAGAGCCAGTCTGGGCAGCGGACATCATCAACAGACTCTAGATGTGACTGCAGCTGCGCGGCCTGGATGCAGTCTTGCGTCCACAGCGACATCTCGAGGTCACTCAACCTGCCCGTAGTATGCAGTCGCTGCAGTGCTAGCAGCAATGCAAGCAGTTCCTGATGCTCTGAGGACAGAACCGTGGACATGTGTGTGTAGATGGCTTTGGTTGTTGCATCGATCAGCTCCTGCGCTCGAGCTTTCCGTGATCCTGCGACAGCGTATCAACAGCCAGCTCCAAACATGTTATTAATGACGATAATCTTTATTCACCAGCACATTGTGGTAGGTAGAGAAAAAAAAATACGTACAACAGTTACTAGGCTGTGGCACATTACAAACACATATCACCTTAACTATAGAAAATATTCTAGAACGTTGAAGTTGAAGTTTGTTAATTTATTACTACCACAACTACTTGTGGTGATTTCTGTTGAAGCAGCTAATCTGCTAGCTAATTTTTTCAAACTTAGTTTGAATTAGGCAGTTAGTTAGGCCATGTCAACATCATCATCTCTGTCGCGACATGAGACAAAGAAAAAAAGACAATATTTTTACAACTAATACAATGACACATGCCAACAAGTGAAAATATCAATGTATGAGATTTGGCTGTCTGCATGAGTTATTTTGACTTCCAACTAACTTGACAGTTCGCAGCATTTACAGCAAACAAGGCTGCGGTGCTTACGCGAGATATTCATCATTTCATCTTGAGGTTTATGAGGTCCGGCGAGGCTGTAGCACTGAAAATTGGCATACCGGTTATTTCGGTTCGGCAAGGGAAACATCCCCACTAATTTTGGTTTCCTACAGCATACTGTTTTCTAGTTAAGAGCCTGAACGAAAGAGATAAGCAAACAGAGACAGAGACAAATGGAAAGGCAAAACCAGCGATGCAACTCATCAAAACAGCCGCATAATAAAGAACAACTATAGCCATTTAAGAAAACAAACGTCTCCTACGCAGCTTTGTGTGGCTCGATATTCTAACGGTAACGTGCCGGACTTGTAATCCTGAGATCACTCAGGGGTGTAGGTTCGACTCCGCACCAGGACACTGCCGGGTAACGACCTTAGGCAAGTTGTTCACACACATGTGCCTCCGTCACCAAGCAGTATAATTTGGTACCGGTCAAAGGGCGGTGATGCCCCGAGGCTGGGAAGGTAACCGTAGGTCTGGC
>Ga0209671_1006749_pt1 | contig 11832 bp, 7 predicted proteins | sample WorMetHERISLAND2_2_FD_187401 | JGI IMG/M metagenome (GOLD analysis project Ga0209671, IMG submission 187401) | Marine gutless worms symbiont microbial communities from Max Planck institute for Marine Microbiology, Germany - Olavius geniculatus... | ecosystem: Host-associated > Annelida >...
GCCCAAATTCCATTACACCGACTTTCACCTAAACTTCCCTGCGGGGAAAGTCGTGGATGCAAATCATGAAAATCGCGGACACAAACGGTGACAAATCATGAAACCATAAAATGAAAGTTGCAAACACAAACCATTTCGACATGTCGAGATGTTTGCGACAAAGTCCGCGACAAAATCGGGGACAAGTTCACGACAAAGTCGCAGACTTGTCGCCGACACAAATCATGAAAGTCGGCGACGCGATTTGTGTTGCGGACTTTCATAATTTGTGTCTGCGACAAGTCCGCGACTTTGTCAGGAACTTGTCCCGAACTTTGTTGCAAAGTCGGCGTAATGGAATTTGGACTTATACAATTATTATTATTATTAGTGAACGTGTACCAAAGTCAGTGTCGAGGTTTAGCAGCGCGATGACAGCGAGCTCACGCCAACACTGGGAGGAATTCAGAGCTTCACAGAACTTCCACGCTTCCTGGTACCTTCAACCACACAAACACTAACACGTTTCAGTTTACTCGGCATTTTTGTGCCACCTTTTATACACGCAATAATTAGTGCTGTCAAAGCGTTAATTTTTAACGCATGCGTAAACATGTTAGTTAACGCATCATTACATTGCTGAAGTTGTAGGTAGACTACATCAAGAGGATGACTGAAATGACGACCGACGAACTTGTGGCTGTGTCGCAGGACCGTGACAGTAGTGATGGAATGGCAACAAAACAATTTTTAATTACTTGAACAGTATTCGATAGTCAAATAAATATGGTTCAATGGAATGTTAGAACTCCTGCTTCACAGAATTTAGTAAATTTACGTATGTGCATTAACTTTTTTAACATGCATTAATTTTTTTAATGCGCATTAATTCTTTAATGCATCAAGGCATTAAGTTTTACGCATTAATTTCAACAGCTCTAATAATAAGCATTTTAACCACACACTATAAACTTCTGTTGTTGTCGTTGTAGCCCACAGCTCCCCTCTTTTCGTCAGTTGTCGTTGAGCTTGAGAAAATCAGCCACAGCATCTGGGTCGTTCCATAGGTCTTAAGTTGTCAGTTGTGTCGAGCATGCAGGGCACTGGAACAGAGTGTGGTGCCACTCCACAGTCTGGGCAAACATCTGCCACACCTGCAGTGATGCGGGCCTTGTAAGAGTTGAGGAGCCGGCAGTGACCCGAACGTAACAGAGCAAGAGTAGTGCGGATGGATCTAGAAAGGTAGCATTCGAATAACAATAATTCAGGCGGAGTAGTTCCAAGGACTCTGTTTGGTACAAAGTTTGACTGTGCATCTACAACTGCTTGACTATGAAGAGTGCGTAAAGCAGAACGGTATTGCTCAACTTCAGAGATGCCGTTATCATGGAGTGGTACAAATTTACTAAGCGTGCCCTTCATATTTCTAGCTGAGGCTGGCTGAGATGTTAAATGATGGTTGGGATGGTGTGACTGATAACAGGATAACCAATACTGTTTAGCTAGTAATTCAGAATGTGATTTGACTGGAAGCATCTTAGTCTCCTAGTGTCAATGGTCTGAATGTGCCATTTTGTGACAGACGGCCGGCTGTTATAAGCTTTTGAATGAGTTCTGCTCTAGTTTATAGATTTACAAATTTTATTTTCAATTAAAATTGTGGATAACTGTATGCTTGCATGTTATCTTGCCCCTGTGTTACGCCTTAGCAACTGCTTTGATACGATATATGATAGAATAACCGGTTAGTGAGAAATTACTCTATACAAAAGACATATGGTCATTCATCACTAAACTGGCACTCTGAAGCAAGGGGTCTGGCCAAAGCTGCTGAATACTGTTTAGCAGAACTGCGAAGAAATAATGCACAAGAATATTATTGACTCAGATGCTATAACAATTTGACTAATAAATGTCACATACAGATAATCAATAAAAAGGAATTTACCGCTAGCATAAACATAGAAGAATGCATAAAAAATTTTAAAAGCACTGATTACTTATTATGGAAAAACGAAAAAAAGCAAATGGCACCAGTAGACAATAATGTTGCCCTCAAAAAATATGCCATAATTTAGCACTCAGCAGCCAGAAATTGTAGATAGTATAAAAAAACGTAAACATTCTAATAAACAAAGTGTTAAGTCTTTCGTACTCATACCGTTTAAGTGCAATACATTTCTTCAGACATTCCTCTTTCTAGACACACAAAAAAAACTGCTGCAACTAGGCCTACCACTATACTATGACTACATTCAGTGTTTTATTAAAGCCCATGGAAAGCCACACATGGAATTTTCTTACTGATTGTGTAACTATTAATTTACTAATTCAGAGGAACGATGTTAGGCCTATGCCATTCAGCTGTTAACGTAGTGCTGAAGACCTCTGAATAAAGGCCAAAACAGCGACAAACAAGCTATATAGATTCATCAGTTCTGAGGAAGAAAACATAGGTTAGTACAGGCCCTAAAACATATTGCTAACAGTACCTCACTCTGGACGAATGTTAAGCAGATGTTGATTTTCTGTTGTTTCACCTAGTGTCTGCAACAGTTTACTTTCAAACGGACTGCAACTCACTGCGCGGCTTTTAAACTAATTTAAAAACGAACTTATTCCACCAGAACTATATTCGGCCAGTGTCACGCAACGCCTCAGATTATTACTGTTATACAACGTGAATTACGGTGCTATATACATGAAAATCATAGTATTTACTTACTTTAAACTTAAGAAGCTTATAGTTTAATCAATTTATACAGCCCCTACTGTACTACCGTAGTTCATCAGATAGCAAAGATCACCTGCGCGTCAGTTTGTTGGCTGAGGGCGCTGAGAAAGCTATGTAAATCCAGCAGCAGAGTCTGCACTGTGCCTGATGACGTCTGCACAGTCAGCTCGCCATCATGCAGTAACAACGGCTGATGACCGGACGCCAGCCGAGTCTCACCAACGTATACTACGCTCTCACCTGTTTGCAGTCAGAGATGCTTGAACAAACCCAGAAAGCCCAGCTGTCGCTAGGAAATACGCGCTACAGCCTATACAGTTCATGTTGCAGTACATGTACTGACTTTTAAAGTCATCCAAGGTCGATGATTTTTATCTCATCTGAAAGACGAACATAGCTGTTGTGCGTCAAAAATGAATCTCGATGAATTGCAAAGCTACACAGCTCTAAAGTTAGTTAGAAATCACGAGCAACAGTTCTGCTGCTCAGCAGTCAGCGTTGCCGTCATCTAGTCTCAGAACTATAGAGCGTCACCTGCCATGTGGGATCACACAGTGTTTATATCTGCGATAATCTGCCACCCGACACAGATATACACGCATCACCTTAACCCCAGCCAGACAGGCCGGTGATCGATTTACCGAACCTGAAGGGATGAAAGGCGGAGTTGAACTGTCTAGTTAGTTTAACTTGGTTATAACTTTGTTATATACAACATGCTTTACCTGTTCGCAAACAGTCGCCCATCCAAAAATTGTTTAGATGGATCAACCAGAAAAAAATCAATAAAATCCTTCACGAGCCATAAAATTCTTGGGTGGCGCTGATCTCCGTTTCCTTAGACCTCAAACAAACACCAGTTTACACTTCGAGACCACGGATACGGGGCTAGTGCATCACACAGTGCGCCTGTTTACGTCCCAGCTTTCACTGGTACTCATTGCGCCTACCCACGGAAGGATGGCCAGGCTGAGTTTACATGGGTGACTGTTTACAATTTACATACTAAGATGGTGTACTCATCTGCAGACCAGAATCCATCGGCTATGCGCTACATAAATTCAAGTTTCACTTACTTACTTACGTACAAGTAATAACTGGGCCCGGCGATGATTAACTTCGTTGATGCAACCACTGACGTCACCAACTAAACCAAACTGTCACCCAAGTCGATTTTGGTTTTCATTAATCTAACAGACGACGGAAATTAACTATGAACTCGCCTGTCACTGATTCTCTCCTATGCGAGTACGTGCAGATCTTCTCCGTGTCATAGCTTATAAACACGCCCTGGATCATTAAAACACGCACAGAGTCCACGATAAGATACAACGATTCTACAGAGTGGTAGTTAATAGCAACAACCAGGGCGTCTATCCCCCCTATTCCCCAAATCCTTGGAGCAAGTTCCCTCTAACTCAAGGTGAGGCACCGCAGGCGCCGAGAACGAGGCACTGTAGGCATCGAGGGGATGGGGAATGAGAGGGTCTCTCCAGACGACTAGAGGATTTGGAGAAAAGTCTTGAGCTCCCCCAGCGGGGTCCGAGGCAGAGCCCTGGTAAAAAACGAATTTGGTGCATTCTAAGCGTCACAGAAAACTTACTTCTGCTTGCAAGCTATCGTACATCATGACAACAGCGTCTTACAGAAATGCAGAATTACAATATTCAACTTCCCTCCTAATTTTCCAAAAAACCTCCCCCTCCTATTTTTTCTTAGAGCACTTGCTCCCAGGTTTGCTGGCAACAACTGTATTAAAGATGACGACAACATTAACAACAAGCAATTTGAGCTAATGCTCACATGACGCGCGAAAGCCTACAGCAGTTCATGTTCGCAAACTGTCAGTCAATCTCCAGCCATTTGGTCGCGACTTTTACGGGGGTACCGCTCTTTGATGCCCTCATGCGCAGGTTTCCTTGAACCTAGAAAATCGAGACTTATGACTCTCTTAGCGTCAAAACACACACTCGACGTCGAGAATTAAATAAGTAAGAAAACCAGAAAGTTGCAATTTTCCGACAGACAGCTGCAAATTTGCGACAGTGTACACGATAAGTGTCAAACCTTCAATTTTCCCCAAAATTTAACCAAAATGGGTTATCTTTAGCGCCAAATTATATATTTAAGAACGAAAATTTTCAGACAAAAAATGTTTCGTCAAGCTAAAATTAAGGAGGGAGGCAGTTGCTCCGTCCCCCTGTTACGGCGGCACTGGGTCAAAATCGTACGACCCCTTCTCATAATTTGCCATAATTTTCAAGTTGTAATGCATTTTTAATTTTTCAATGGAAGACCTATAATTATTGTCATCATTAATTCCTCATCAGCGTATTCAGTGCAGTAGTTGTGATGATAATGTTTTGATGCTGACAGTTAGTAGTCTGCATCTCCATCTGCTGGGTTTTGTGATCTAATGTTTGGCTGGTTACTTCATTTAATTACTCAGTATATTGTTCTTGCTTTAAATGCCTTCGTGTTTTATTGAACCAATTTGGTTTCTTTGTGAATTAGAATTGCAAACTATAGTTAGCATCTGTGAACTAGAACTGTTATCTATTGACATGGCTATAAACGCTAAAAAATCTTGCACAATGCGTATTGGACCACGCCATGACATTAAATGCGCTAGCATTAAGATAAACAACCAAGAACTGCCGTGGGTCAATGAAATAAGGTACTTGGGCATCTACATTGTTAGGGCAAATAAGCTAAAGTGTTTTCTGGACCATGCAAAACGTTCTTTTCACCGGTCAGTCAACTCAATTTTTGGTAAATTGAAAAGAACTGCATCCGAGGAGGTAATAGTACACCTAGTTCACAGCAAATGTCTGCCTGCTCTGCTGTATGGTCTGGAGGTTTCTCCATTAACTAAACTGACTACCGAAGTTTAGACTTTGTGGTAATGCGATTTTTAATAAAATTATCTTGTACGTCAAACAATGATATTATAAACGAATGTCGAATGTGTTTCAACTTCCGACTACCCAGCAAAATTGTACCGACACGAAGTGTTAAAGTAATGTTGAAATTATCCAACGTTGCTGAAGCCTAATATGGCTATGCTAACTGAGTACTGACAGTTTTACTGACGGTTTCGTTGATATTATTATTATTAATTAAGTTTAGTTAAGATTTATTTTTTGTTTAACTGTGCTACCATTGTATTATGGAGAATAAAGTTGTATATATAATCAATCATAGTTAAATTTGACCATTGTTATATGCTGACGATAGTAGTAACTGTCATTATTAACATTATTATTAACTGAAATTAAAATATAAGGCAAACTTACTTTATCTGAAAGGGAATAACTCCAGAGTATGCCGACAGTAGTAGGCAAGAGCTGCGGAATTTCAATAATGCTTTCATCCACCTATTGATCAGTAAAAACAACGCATAATACACATATGCAATGCATAGTGTTACGTCATGTTAACTATATACTACACTGGAATCAAATCTCGAAAAAATAAATACTAATTAAATACTGTGGCAATTACCGATTAATGACAACTTACTAGGAACTTCTATCTAAGCTAAAGACATCTCAGTTCTCTCTAGCATACAACTGACACTTGACATTATCTGCCATCAGCGCCTCTGAAGTGACGACCTAAAAGCGCTATAGAAATCTGACCATTATTATTCAACACTTTTATTCCCTAATCAAAAAATTCGAACAAAAGAATTAAACGTTGTTATCTGTTGCCAAGTTATTTTTATCACGGTGGCGTGAGCATACCGGATTGAAAATGTAGCCGTCGCCTTTGTCGTCAATGTAGGCCAGTCTGGTGGCAGATGGGTCAGGGAACAGCATGCAAATGCCAACGACACCTGCCTCGCTATTAGCAATGCTACTAGCATTATGGTTGAACTCACAAACACTAGCCCAGTCCTCGATCAGAAAGTAGCATATCTTTCCCTGCTACAAACCACCGAAAAATATCAGTCAATACTACTGTAGTTTCAGCAACGTCAAATAAATCAATCAAACCACAACGGCAGCAGACGTGCTTTTTACATGTCGGTTTGTGTTAACATAGTAAAGCATAACAGCATAAAATGCAGCGGCTATATGGACATTCATCCAAAATTAAACCTTGCACACTTCAGAAAGCTGCTGAACAGTATCAATTAACCATGAATTTTAGTAATTTTAGTGGACGTTATTTTTCACTTTGTATATTGGTATTATCATTTGTTAGCAGCAGCAACACTACTCATAAGGAGGTACCAACAATAACACAGAAAATCAATCAAAGCGACTAACCTTGCTGAACTGCTTAGATAAGTACACAATGCGAAATCCAGAAACAGCAATATCATCAAATTATTGGAAAGTACAGCACAAAACAGAAGTTAACACAGTCATGCCAATAAATAAAAAAAACTGCATTGTGATGGTCACACACATTAGCACAACCGCAGCAATAAAAACGCACACCCTCACTGATCTTACATCAGTTCCATAGATGAGAAAATCTCGTGTGAGGTCGTGACAAGTGATGCGATCTTTGCTTTTGTCATTCTCCGGAAACGTCCACCACTCTTCCTCACCACAGTTGCTCAGAACATTACACAACACAAGTATAATAGCTGAACAGCATTAATTTGCATAGCACCATAGTGTCGGTTAGATCTTGATGCTAGGGTAGGTATGACTTGACACAGGTTCATTGAAACTATTGGAGGTTCGATAATGCAGCTTTAAATGCTAACAACAAATTCACTGTTCTTTTTATAAAGCAAAAGCAAAAGCCAAACTAAAACAATTTTCACGTTTATCCAGTCTATAAAAATAGAATGGCTTTAACTCAGCGCCAACTTAAGAACTTCGGACTGCTGGACATAATTTTAACTTCAACACTGCATGACAAAATGTTGAAATAAAGCATCACAAAACCCCAACATACATTCAGCAAATTTCAGTGGCAGAGTTACAAGTAAAAGCCTTTGAAATGTGGACATAAAAGAAAACATTAAGCATATCCAAAATGAAACGTGAAATAAACGACAAAGAACAGAACCTCAAGTCATGTCTGCTGCTTGATCCAGCAACAGCCATTGGCGAAACTAGCTCCGACATCCGCACATCCCCAATCTACAACAAATACATCAGTCGAACAACAGCAATTTCAACCAAAGTTGTTTTAATGTTGTGCTTCAAAAATAAACATACTTACAATCAATTATAATGTGACATATACACCATATCAGGCCGCATGCAAACAGCCGCAGGAAATACATGTATATAGAGTGTACAATTGTCTATAGATCAAAGTTCTAAACAAATTTGTCTGCAGATAAAAACAATATTAAAGATTAATATGGTATAGATTTTCTCTAGAACATCAAAGACTAATACATTAACATAAATAGCCATTTTGATGCACATACAATCACGTTTTATGATTACCTCATTTAAGTGGCTGCTGCTAATGTTCCAAAAACCTGCAAGTCGTTCCTCACATTCAAATAGCAATGACACAGCAAAAATGTGAGAATTAAGCAAATAAATTTAAAGCAAAAAAACTGCATAACTACCACATGAAGGTCTATTTTGCCATCAAAGCGGGCAGCAACAAAACGAGCGTTGACTTTGCAGGACCGAACTGTTCCAAGATATTCACATTCTTTAACTTTCCGAACACCTAAGCATCACCACAACGAGCTTATGCAATCACACTTTTGATGCCCCGCATTTTGTTATACAATGTTGTTGCGAGTTGCACTCAAAGCTACAGTTTTGATTAAATCAATCAGTTAGTCTTTCAATCAATCAATAAAAACATATTTTTATAGCACTAGAAATTGTGAGCATATCAGAAGTGCATATGTCTTGCACACGCTGAAAGCAAATAAAGTACACAAACTATTTTAAAATCAATAAACCAGAAACTTCTACAAAATACATGTAGAAATACAAATACATGTAAATTTATCTCCTACAGCTTGGTGCCTTGCACATTTATCAGCAAACTGTCTTATAAACTGAACGGCATAAATACATTTTTCGATACACAAAATGTAGCTTCAAAATGCTAAAATATATCAAATCAATGAGTGAAATATTGTAATTCAAGCTGACACACAGCTAAACAGTTATTCAACTGAAAGATGTTTTATCATATCATATCTACATTATGGTCCAGCTAAAACATCACCATATGGACAGCTCCCTAGCTATGTTTCCCATTTAACCATTTAACTATTTAACCAAATGAAAGACAGGAAGACAGAACAACAAAAAGACAACTGTGTAAATACCGTTGTCAGTAAAAGCATAATACGACACATGAGTGTTGATGCCAGCGATCAGATCATGTCTTTGGTCCCAGAGCAATAAATGAAGGCTCCACGTCTACTTTCACTGTTTCTTTAGCCTCCTTCAAATGACATGCACAGGCTAAGAGTAACTATACCATGAACCATAAAAAGGGCATCCTTTTTATTTTGAGAATAACCTGGCCAAATGTTGACCAAACTTCACAATATTTGGCAGAAAGGTAGCTCAAAACTATTTTCGACATATTTATGTCAATATGCCACTCACCACACCTATTCCGTGTAGTTACTCAGGATAACAAAGTGACATTCAGTTATGCATGTACATATGAATCTGTACCGTTAACAGCAACCATAACGTTAATGATGAAAACATACAAGCTGAACAAAACCATTCTAATTCACAATGCTTACATAAGTGTCATAACTCGTGTTCAAAGTGTTCACTTATAACAGATACACAACAGTCGAAGCCACTTGTTGATCACCTCGTCAATTACGCACCGTGGTATTGTAGACCATGTGCATGGTTATGACATGGTTTTTTTCCTGTGGTAAAGTAATTGCACTAAACAGGTGTGGTGAGCAGCATAACACAGATATGTGGCAAATTTTCTCAGCTACATTTCTGCCAAATATTGCACAGTTTGATCAACACTTGCTCAAGTTGTTCCCAGAATAAAAATGGTGCCCTTTTATGGTTCACCGTGTAGTTGGACGTCATGCATACCAGCTGACATGCCACACATGCACACTGACAATTATTATATGCTACGTTTCCATTAACTAACTGTCTAACTAAGCCTAATCAACAAACTAAACTGAACTAAACTAAGAACTAAACTGCAAACTAAACTAACAGCCATGAATATGCTAGACATGTGTCACTTCATAATGATGATGACATCCAAAGACATAAATCGTTCATGTTTCAGACAAAAAACTGGCACACTGGTTGTTACTCCTGTCCTGAGGAACTTTACACCAAATTTTATTTTCCAAGCCAAATTAAAAGTCCACATGGGACAGACGGACGAACAGACAGACAGACAGGCAAGACCAGTAATGCAGCCTATTAGGATGGCCGCCTAATAAAGTCATGTTTGAGTAACTACACTGTGTCTCAAAAAAAAAACAAAAAACATCCCCGACATTTTTGACTGTAACTTGAAAACCAATTATCATTTTTTGATAATTTTTGGTATGAATATTCCTGACAAACTTGCCATTGAATGACCGTTCAGTTTCCCACCTTACCCAATGTATTCTTCTGCAATACCTAGGGAAAGCAGATCAAGCAAAATATACGTTGAAATAAACAGAAAACCTGAAAAAACATCCCCAACATTATCGATTGTAACTTGAAAAATGATTAGCAGATTTTAATAATTTTTGGCAAAAATATTTCTCACACAACTGGCTATTAAATAAGTGTTTTACTTTCCACTTCAGCTAACGTTTGCTTTTGCACTACCTGGGGAAAGCAGACTAAGCATAATACGTGTTAAAGTGAATGAAATAACATAAATAAATTCCATCTATCCTAATCTGTGGGGCGGTCTATTATTAAGGTTTGACTGTCATGTAGCAGTGTGTCTACCAAATATAGTTTAGGAATGTTTGTGAAGTCAAGAAGTGACTAGTACAGCCTGGATTGGTCTGGAGCAGAAAATGGTCAATACTGCTGTCAATGAATGGAGAAGGCGTCTCCTTGCCTGTGTTCACATAGTGGGCCAACACTTCAAACACTTTTACTACAGGCAGTTGAAAAATAGACAACTGGATGAAATGTCAGCCAAAGTGTCAAAAATGTGAACAAAATATGTTTTTACGCATTATGTTAATTAAGCAATCATATCGCATTGGATAAAAAAGTGATATTTTGCTGGTTGTGTTTTCCCTAGGTAGCGCAGAAACAAACATTGGGTGATGTGGTAAACTGAATGGTCATTCGATGGCAAGTTGTTTCAGAAATATTCATACCAAAAATTATCAAAATCTAATAATTGGTTTTCAAGTTACGGTTGAAAATGTCGGGGAGGTTTTTTTTGAGACACAGTGTAATAATTGTACCGGTAGAGTAGCATCATGTAGAGTAATCTCCTGCAGTGAGGTAAGATAAGCAATGCGTGTCCTGTACGAAGCACCGATGATTGGCAGCTGAGTCAGGTAGACGCAGAGACTGCCACACCAACTGGCCACGCCCACCAGCTGTCCATCATCCGTCCACTCACAGTGACTGACCAATCTGTCGTTGTCCAGCTTCACGATGTCGTGGATCTGGTGCAGGTCGTGCAAGTCATGGATCCTCACGTTGCAGCAACGACCAGACAAGCAAACATGTCGACAGTAAGGGTGCACCGGATCCAGAATGTTCCGATCCTGAGATCCACAGACTTTGGATCCCATCCACAATAAGCCACTGGATATCCAGCCGGTTCCGATGCATGCCTAGTGTCAGCTGTACACTGAGTACCAGTGATCATTAACAGACTTTGAGTTCTGTTTCATTTCTTGTCCGATGCAAATATTCACATGCATATAGTTGTAAAAGACATTGCATGATCAGTGTTATGAAATCATTTAAATACATAACCTCATTGGGAATCAGATCTGGATGCATCATATATAAAATCTGGCCAGATATCCAGGCCAGATCCTTTTATGTAAGATCTGGCTAGATCTACAAAGACATCAGATATCCAGCCAGATCCAGATCCAAATCTAAATCATATGCACCTGTAGTCACCAGGCCTTGTGGTGACATGGCATGCGGCTATCCAGCTAGTTACTCGACAAACACTCACTGCCTCTGGTGTGCAGTGAGTAC
>Ga0209671_1006752_pt1 | contig 11828 bp, 10 predicted proteins | sample WorMetHERISLAND2_2_FD_187401 | JGI IMG/M metagenome (GOLD analysis project Ga0209671, IMG submission 187401) | Marine gutless worms symbiont microbial communities from Max Planck institute for Marine Microbiology, Germany - Olavius geniculatus... | ecosystem: Host-associated > Annelida >...
GTGCAAAGTGTGTCAGTTTGTTTTTTGAGTTGTTGTGTAATATTACACTACATGTTGTGTGGCTCGGTAGTCTAACGGTAACGTGTCGGACTTGTAATCCTGAGGTAACTCAGAGGCGCAGGTTCGACTCCGCACCAGGACACTGCCGGGTAGCGAACTTAGGCAAGTTGTTCACACACATGTGCCTCTGTCACCAAGCAGTATAATTTGATACCGGCTTCACCGCTCGGACGTAAACAGGCACACCGTGCGATACACTGGCCCCGTATCCGTGGTCTCGCAGTGTAAAAACTGGTGTCTGGCTAAGGGCCTTAGGAAACGGAGATCGGCGCCGCCCTATGGGCCGTAAGGCTTGGGAAGGACTTTACGTTTTTTTACGTTGTGATACAAAAATAAGCGTTGTACAAGGCTAAATCTGTCCGCGGTAGCCACCGTGACGTGCTGCAATATTTTTAGCAATGACTAATGCCTTAGGCATCAGCCGATATAGAGTGAGCGGTATATGTCAATCTTGCTTCATTTTAAAGTATTGGAAAATCGAAGATCCTGTGCCCTTGAAATTTAGTAGGGTTCTTGCGGTGTCGAGGTACATGTCATTGTACATCAAGTTAAGTGCAGCAGTTCATGAGTTACGTGTTAACAGAGAAAAAAACGGAAAAATCAAATTTGGGCCAAGATGCTAACAACAATACTGTCGTTCTTACCATGGACAAGTATAAAAGAATTTTCCGCCCCACCCCCTCTTTTCGTCACTACTTGCTTGCTCACTGCAATTGGAAGCACAGAATTTGTTAAGGCCTGTAATAACGATAATGACAAACGCCTAGCTGTCGCTAGGGAAGGGCCCCCCTGTCCTCCAATAGACAGCATTATCACATTGATGTCTGTCTGGAGGATAACAGGGAAGATTATTAGAACTACCATTATGTTAATTGCATATGCACGCGTATAATGGAGTTCTTACAATTTTAGGTTTAGCTTGTTTTTTTGTACTTTGAGTTTTGTGTTTCTGTAAAGGTTAAACTTACTGTTCCATTATTATGTGTTTCTGTGCATTCCGCCTGGAAAGGCCGTCCCCTAAATGACCTATACTGTGTCGGCTGGGACGTTAAACCCTACTCACTCACTCACTCACTCGCTATGGAAGGCCTACTGTACTATAGTACTTCTACCCTTTGCTATTTTTAACCTCATATTTGCATATTTAACGTCGATCTCGTACTATGAATGATTATTATAACTCTGCGTGCATGAAAGTCGTATTATAGTGTGCGAGTTGCGGTGTTTTACCACAATGCAAAGTCAGAATACGTATTCTTCTTTTGTTGTATTCTGCTCTTATGGGCAGTTTTCGTTTCTATCATTTTCCTGTGCCGGTTCTTTTTGACTTGAATTGATGTTCTTATTCAAAACATTACAGCATTCAAAAGGTGTCAATTAAAAACGCCACATTTTCCACCGGAGTGCAAAAATTGAACAAAAGTCGCTTTAAAATATTAGTTATTTTTAGTTTTAAGTAACGTTACTTAAGTAACGGTCGAGCTTATTGTTCCATAAAAAGGTACCCTTTTTGTTTCTTTTATAACTCAGTCGAATGGTGATTAGTTTGCGTGAAATTTTTGCCAGATGTAACTGAAGAAATACAAATTCAAAATGTGGCCGTTAGTTAAATATTCTTTACTAGTCGTGATGTAATGCTGACGTCATAATGTCGTGAGTACAAACTGGCTTGTCTCAACTGATTCTGTCATTTGCTACCCTGCTTCGATAGTGAACTTCATCTTGTTCACTGATGAAAAATGTTTATTTTATCAACACTAAGGAACGTGGGGATAAAATCAGGCGTGTCGCGATCCGAAAACTCAACCATCTCTCAAGCGGTGCGTGCTGGTGCATTGTCTTGCAGGAAGATGTGAAAGTTAAGCTATCCCCACAAGTGTGTGAAAGTGATTATTTTGGGCGATTTTGTGGCTACAGTGTTAAAACTTTAACAGTTTGTCATCAGTGAACCATTCGCCATCGACGCAGGGCAGCTGTTCAGCAAGTCTGTCAGCACGGTTGCAACAAGCCAGTTTGTACTTGCGGCACACTATGACGTCAGCGTTACATCACGACTAGCAAAGAATATTTAACTAACAGCCATATTTTGTCCAAATATTTTAAATTAGTATTTCTTCAGCTACATCTGAAAAAATTTCGTGTAAATTGATCATCATTTGACTGAGTTATAAAAGAAACAAAAAGGGTGTTTTTTATGAAACACCGTGTAGTACGATTGTCGTCTGTCCGTCGTTTGTCGTCTTTAACGGATGTATTGTGGCTACAAGCGTTAGGTCTTAGAGAAAAAAATTAAACGAATAATTAGCCATGTGTTTTAGACCTAGGCGTGCAAAATTTCAGCGATCTAGTGCAAGGGGAACATTTTCAGATTTGTCGCTGAATGGGGGGGGTAGAAAAAATGAGCGTTTTTCAACGGAAAACGCCGTATTTCGGAAGCGGTGTGAGATAGGGCCAATCACTAATAAGAAATCGCATAGGCTACACTCTTTCAGATGAGACGAAAATCATCGACCTTGGATGATCTTGAAGGTCACTGACAACCAATACGGTTGACTCTAGCGACAGCTGAGCTTCTTCTTATGAAGGTTCGCAGTTCCGACCTACCTCCTCAACAAGCGAAGATTTGTTAGTATAGGCCTAGTTAGAAGGTCGTAGCTTCCGGTCCACGTCAAGCTGCAAAAAGCAAAAAAAATCGTAGTTTTCATCAATTTCAAGTATGGTGAAAAGAAAATTACCGCAAAAAGTGATCAAAATGTAGCATTTGTGACGCTGCGACAATTGTTTAACTAAATTTGTTTAGTTAAAATTTATTTATAGTTTAATTATTTGTTTAGTTAGCTAATGCCCATCACTGGTTCTTGATGCCATCATTGGCAGGCATCTCAGCAAATTGACGTCAATTCGGCGTTCCAGTGAGGAGCGTACGTTGCAACGTTGCGTGGCAACAACAACTGCTTCGGTGCAGTGCTACAAGCATGCCGTTCATCTGTCGTCTTGCCGTCAACAGTCGCGTCGTCTCGCCGTCGTCGCAGGGAGGGCAGGCAGGGAGCAATCCCAGCTCCCCAAATTTTAGCCTATTGGCTAATACCAAAAATAAACAATCGGGGTTGGTGATCCCCATTTCGAGGAAATCTGAGCTAAAAGAAAGTTGAATTTTTGAGAACCCGTGTTTATCTGTGTCTGTCGTAAATTTGTAATTTATTTCCCCCAACTTTTTAAAGCCACTCATGACGCCGCCGCCCATCACTGATACCGGCGCAACCAGCTCGAGTGGACCTTTGTCTTGCGGCCTAATTTGTTGTGAAAGATGAGGCCTGTTTTTTTTGTTTTAGCCTACTTTTCCATCTAAACTCTTTTTTCTATCTCTCTCTTTTTCTCCCTTCCGCCCTTCTTCTTTCTTTAAGCTGACTCCAACTCTCTCTAGTAAGTAAAAGTAAGTAGGTTAAGTAAAAATGTAAATTTATATAGCGCATATTTTAAACTAATGTCTAATGCGCTTGTCACACTAGTACTGTCTGAACAGGATTGTTTTAAAGAACTGTCTGAAACTGTCAATGGCACACGCTGGATCTCTGAGTTCATCTGGCAGTGAGTTCCAGACCGTCGGACCAGCAACTGGAAAAGCCCGACGGCCGTACGTGTTGAGCCGACGGCGTGTTACGATGAGCCGGTGTCGGTTGGCAGAACGTAGTTGATGTTGAGATGACATTTCGATGACTGGGTTGATGTGATCGGCGAGCTACCGAGGTGCTTGTCCGTGCAAACAACGGAACGTCATAAGGCCGAGCTTGAAGGTGACCCTCTCAGGCACATCCAGCCAGTGCAGTTTGTCATGCAGGAGTGTCGACAAACCACGATCAAACTCTGACGACACAACATGGGTATTTTGGTATGCTGTTAAATGGATAGGGGCCTACATCTCGTGGCGTCGTTGCTATGGTTTGCTACACGTCTTACCTCCAACTGTGTAAAAAAAAAGTTCGGGGGACGGCAGTCAGCTGCAAAAATAGCTTGAGGGACATATTACATCCAAAGCTGGAACCCGAATTACAAGATGAACGCAAATGAAGAAATCGTGAACGTTTTGACAATTTTCTCGCAAAATTTATTCCCCTATATTTATCAGGCGGCCATGATGTTTACTCTCCCCCGCATGAAATAACCCCCCATCGCGAGGTTTTATGTCCGACTGAAACTGACCGTTAACATGGTGGCGGTGCTAGACGCTATTGGGTGAGGGGAGAGCGGCACCTAGGAAGAGATGGATGCACCACAGACGTCAATGGGGTAGGGAATGTGGAGGTATTTCTACCCCCAATCGACTCGGTTGAAAACCAAATACCTTCCTTTCCGTCTAGACTTTAAACATCTGGGTAGGTTTATAGTGCAGTGCAAAGTATGTAACCTCCACTGTCAGTCAAATTATTGGAAATCCAATTAGAATTAGCTCGTCTGTAATTAGAATTTTATAGAATTAACTGATAGCGTACTTATTTTTTTTACCTAATTAGCTACTTACTTATACGCCTATTTCAAATGAATTGATTACCCTGACTGTTTTACACAGCGGGCTGCATCTGTACTAGAGGGCGTACGGTACATTACCCACCCTCATTTTAGAAAGTGGGGTGGGGTGCGCGTACACCGTGTCCCCCAGAAAAGTTATATGCTTTGTATGTCCGGTCCTGCTGTCACGTGTTGTAGGCCCCTACTGTGATGTGTGTCTTGCTTTATTATGAACAAATCAATGTAGACTGGAGAATGGTATATGCAACAGATAAAACAAATCGAACTACAAAGTGGAGGTTGCGCTTAAGCGATCGGCGGGATAGGATCAAATTGAGGAGGATATAATGCGCGACGCCGTGCGGCAGGAATGCTATAGCGTGCAGCGGTGGTTTTGCTTGCTACACATCACATTTTGCGTACGTCTACGCTATTTAGGTCCTACGGTCTCACTCTCAATATTATGTACTACAGAAAACCACAGAGCGTTTTTTTAATCCGAAAAAAATAAAAAAAACGTACGTATTTAGGTTTACTGAATAATTGAGTAAATACGTGGCATTTTTACTAACTGACGTAGGCCCCTACTACTGTATCGACGAAAATCAAACGTTCTAAAAAATTAATAAATTGGTAAACTAAAATAACGTCGGAGCAACAACAAAAATCAAAAACATTGGAACACCAGAAAGCGTTTATTGGGAAAATGTTTTTATACGTTTATTACGACCGTGGCGAAAACTGCAGCAAACGGTAGCAGGCACACAGACAAGATGGCGGCAAAGCGGACGCTGCCACTGCTGCTGCTGCAATTGAGCTTGATGACGTCATCACACGCCGCACGACGACAGTCGACCACCCCTGCAGTGGTCGGCGCAAGTTCCTCTTCGTGTCACGTGACACAGTCCGGAACCGGATGTCGCTACGCGCTCAGCCTGCTGCCACTCAATGGCGGCGCGTCGTGTGAGGTCCAGCGTCGCCATGGCAACGTGACGTCATCGTCGGAGGTAGGCATAAGGAATTGGAAAACTAGAACTGTAGGAAACTAAACAAGTAATTTGAGCAAGGCTCGAGTGACGCGCGACAGCATCGGTACTGCCATCTGGGCAATCAGTGTACAGAGTGCAATAATTCGTCTTGAAAGAGTACCCAAATTTTAGGCATCCGTACTTTAGACTTCTTGATCCTAGTAGTCGAAACTCAAATGGTTAAAATGTACGTTCTATGTTGTACGTTTTATGCTAAAAAATTTCGTTGACAGAGACAATCTATATGTGGTAATTTTGGCGCCGTTCACTCTTGAAATATGCGCCGCAGCCAAAAATTGCAAAAAAACAGTAAAACCCTATATTTTAGGGGTTTAAGGTCATTTAAGGTCATCGATATTGACACCGCTAAAAAGCACGTCATCAGTGCTTGTTATGATTTGCAGCATATCTGTGCTTATCTGCAACCGTTTTTACGTTAGACGATCCAATAGCGGTAAAATAAGAACTTTTTTATACAGGTACCCCTCTTTCACGCCCTCGTTCAAGGGGAACCCCTTACACAGAGCTCGAAATTTCGTATCCAAAAACTAGTCTTTGGGGCAGCCGACGGTGAAGATTTCGTGATCCCAGCATGCACCGTTTTGGTAGGGCTGCAGGGTGTGGCAGACGGACAAACAGACGCACATATGGATGGACGCCCAAGCCATGGTTAAGACGCGCGAAGCATTCTGCTGTCGCGCGTAAAAACTGTCGGCCCGGAGTCGTATCGGCATCAGTAACGTGTATTTTGAATACATTTGCTGGAAGTTTGCTGGACGTTTGCTGGTTCGTGTAAACACCCCAAAACACAACGGAGAAAAATTTACATAGCGTTATTGGAGGTTTGCGCTTTCCGAGTGCCATTCTATAGGGCCTAGTTTACTTAGTTTTGATGCTGGCTGTTAGGCTCCTGTGTCGGAGGACACCGGCGTCATCATTTCGGATAAGCTGGATGACGTGACGTAGTGACGTCGTGCGGAATCACGGTTGTAAACTGTGATAAGCTGGATGACGCAGTTGTCAAGGTGACACGAATGCTGAAGCAGCTGTCAGTTCGCTGTCTGCGTCATCTGCGCAAGATCAAGTCCGAACTGCGTAAGGTCTGTGCGTTCTAATCTACGTATACAGATCGTGTTCCAAAAAGAAGCCATCAAACGTTTGGCAATATTTGTTTTCAAATCGTAACCGATTTTCAAAATTCTTCCCCTGCTAAAAAGTAAATTAAAAATCGCCAATATTTGTTACCACACGTCAAGTTTGTTCCTGCACTACCTTGGGAAAGTTAATTCACAACGTGAGTTGGAGGTTCTTCCATTATACGGATTACGGAATTCATGCTATTGATTTGTTAGCATCAGTGGTGCTGTTTTCCCTCAGATTCGTTATCATTCTGCTATTGATTTTGTATGTAAGTTATTTCGAGTTGTACTTTTGTACTTTTCTAAGTTTTTCCAAATTCCGCGACAAATCTACCACATGTTTGGTCGGTTTTTGCGTTTTCACAAAACTCTGATACTGTTCTTCCACATATGTCTGATTCTGACTAAATTTGCAAAATTAAAATTAGTCCAGGAATGCTCGCGGGAACATAGGCTTCTAATCGCCGACGCCCATTGGTCGAAATGTATTCTTGTGCATGTGTCATCAGGTGACGTCGACATTGCAGTCACTGCAGCAGCAGCCGCGTGGGGGCGCACGTCCCGACACCGCCATTGCTTCTGCCGGAAACAACGTAACGATGACGTCATCACCACGTAGTGACGTCATGATGACGTCATCATCGTGTCTGCCGGAGTTCAGTAAAGTCGGTGCGTGGCCGTCGTGCTATCGGTTCTCGACGTTCAACGCGCCAACAGTGACAACGCGCAAAACATACTGACAGTTCACGCAACCTATGCAAGCTTGTGTTTTTGTGTTTTATTTACGAGTATATGGATGATGGAGTATACTGCTCACTCAAGTTTACTGTATATTACGGTGACGACGTCTTGTTATATCGGTCGTCGACGTTTAACGCCAGCTGGCACGAGGCACGAGAGTACTGCTCGGCGTTCGGAGCGAACCTTCTTGCCCTCGACTCTAATCTTGTTCTTACCCATGCACGAAGGGATGGCCAGGCTGAGTTAAACATCTACTCATTCAGTCATGTACTTGCTCTCGACTCTCTCAAGGAGGCACACATTATCGATTACTTGCTTAACAGCAAACCAGGTCGCTCTCCATACGTTTAACTAATTGCATTATTCGTCCAGCAATGCTTGCTGGAACAGGCTGTCTTTTAAAGGTTTCGTATGAATGAAGAATGATGCATTGTCAAGCAAACGTTAAAGCTTCCACATCACGAATCAGAAGAAAGTTTTGAACAGTTATCAACGTATCTTTTCTTTTTTCTATCCCGTCCCCTTCTTCTTCTCTCTCCTTTTTCCTTTACCCTTCCCCCTTTCCCCTTTTCTTCCTCTTTTCGTTTTCCTTCTCCTTTCCCCTTCCCCCTTTTCCTTCCCTTTTCCATTTCCCTTTTCCTTCCCTTTACTTTCCGTTCCTTTTCCTTTTCACCTTTCCCTTTCTTTCCCCTTCCCTTTTTTCCTTTTCCTTCTCCTTTCCAATTCCCTTCCCCTTCCCCTTCTCTTTACCTTCCATTCCTTTTTTCTTTTCAATTTCCCTTCCTTTTTTCACTTTCCTTTTCTTTTCTCTTCCCCTCCCCCTTCCTCTTTTTCTTTTCATTCTTCCGTCTTTCTTTCTGTGTCTAGGTCCGTGCATCCACTATTTGAGGCGCCATATCTCCATAACGGTGCAAGATAGACGCATGGTCACTATGGACCACCAATAGGAACTCGGCGCCCGGGAGTCAAATGGTCACGTGACCGATGACGTCACGTGACCCCAAAAGGTCAAACTCGTGACCCCATTATCTTTAAAACGCCATATCTCCGTAACGGTGCCAGATGAACCCATGGTCATTATGGACCACGGATAGGAACTCGACCCCCGGGAGTCAAATGGTCACGTGACCGATGACGTCACGTGACCACAAAAGGTCAAAGACGTGACCCCATTATCTTTGAGGCGCCATATCTCCATAACGATGCAAGATAAACGCATGGTGACGATAGATCATTTATATTGAATCGAATGGTCTCGTGACTGACAATGTCTATTGTTTAGTTAAAATAATAGAGAAGGATGAAAGAATCACTGCTGCTGTTCAATTTGAAATTAAAATGTTTGATTTTTTAGCAGACTAAACAGCTCACTGATTATATTTATACGGACATATACTGTAAACTATCGAGATGCATTGGACAGACTCCGTGTTCGTATGAACATTATCTTGTTGTTGTGTAGGATAGGAAAGCTAAAACAGAATACGTTAAACTGCGTGCGAATTTAAAAATAGAATACGTGGCTATGACAGTATCCTCGAATCTTGACAAAATGTTAACGTGTATTTCTGGGGCACGTACGCGCAGAATACCAGGATGTCGAGAACTGGTGGACGAGCGGCAACTTCATGGTGCGTAACCAGCAATGGATGTGGACGTCGAACTCACTGACTGACTGAGTACTAGCTACGTGATCAACTCAGCCTGGCCATCCCTCCGTGGTAGGGGAGATACCGGCAGATATGTGGACGTCGAAACACCATCTCAAGCCGATCAGCTACTCACGCTGGGCTACAGAGGCTGCTGCGTCTGCAGTGATGGAGAGGCAGGTGTCATCAACACCGCATCAGCGCATGCACTGCCTGCTTCTCGACAGATCGCTGCAGTATCACTCAGGGATATGGTCTCAGGTATCGTCTCGGTCTCGGCTCAGAAGTTCTCGTGCGCATCCCTGCAGTATCACTGGGTCGAAGCTAACTGCGCCGATCGACACAACTTCGTCTGCGAGCAGGATGATGCCTGATGATGATGACCACCAAACTCCACTTTCTCTGATTTTTCGTCGATCTCTTGGACAACAAGTTAATTTACCGCCACTCACAGCAAGTTTCACGTCGCCTTGCGGCAGAGCGTTCCAAACGGTGGAACGTAATTAGTCTATATGAAGTGTGACTGACAATAAAACAGAAGTGTAGATTACGTTCTCGGTACGTGATTTAATGACTGGCACTGTAATAAAACGGTTGACGAATGACGATGTTTTCACAATTCAAATATAGTGATCACGAACTTCATGCATGCTAGGTGATAAATTAACAAGAAGCCCAGCTATCGCGAAGGTAGGCAAAACCGTACCGCCTATATCCGAAGCCATCGTCCGACTCCCGGTCGCGGAAAGAAAACGATTTTCCAGAGTGACTGCAGTCCCATATACTCTATGGTGACGTTGTTATATCGAACGCTACAATTAACGCTAAGATACGATACGGTTATTCGGCGCACATCGGTGATGGCTGCAAACATCAATTTTGCATTTAAAATTGCAGCCAAAGCGCTGCAGATAGAGACATAGTTAGCCTACTATTAACAGCCTATAAGACCTCGTCTTCGCCGTATCTAACGGTATCGTCGCCGACTCCCTAGGACGTACTGTTTAGTCACAATACCGCACAATTGGCATAGGAAAGTTCTTAATGACCCTTCAAGGTCATCCAAGGTCGATGGTTTGGGGGTCATCTGAAAAAGTTTATGCGACCTCTCAGTAGTAAATTGTGATCAATAGCATAGCAAACTTGGCCCTATCTCTCACCATTACTGAAATACGACGACCTGTCGGTTAAAAACGTACATTTTTACCCCCACTTTTGTTCAACCTCAAATTTTAAAATGTCCCCCTTGTACTAGATTTCTGAAATTTTACACCCGAAATTTTGCACAGAGCTAATTAATCGTGTAATAAGTTTTCCGGTATAAGACCTACCGTCTAGCCACAATACGTGCGTTGCAGACGACAGATGACGACAGACGACACATCGTAGGCTATTAGGCCAACCACAGACTCGACCAACGGTCGGCCAATAATGTGGGCACACATGCTTATAGGTAAACGAATCACCGATTTTGCTCATATTTCGTTAACATCAACATTAAGGTTAACATCAAATTCATGTTATGGAAATAGTATTTGTACAACACTTTTATGTGATTTATAGAGCTCGTAATGAAGTACCAGCGCTGAGCTGTTTAGCAGTTTGTTACTTACTCATCAAGTATTAAATGTCTCGCTGTGACGTCATGTAGATTTGTTTACGCGTTGCTAAGAGAACGAACGCAGGAATCGAAGAGTAATTTGTTTCGATATATAGACAACATATAAAGTGCCGCCAAGATGGACAAAATAGCGGGGCCTTATCTGCACACTTTGACGGGTATTCTGGGCGACAAGCGCTCTACGATGCTCGAAAATGAACTCCAGTACACGGTTAGTATCAGTGCAAGTTTACACGTATTACCGTCTCTGTAAAGCCCAAATTCCATTACGCCGACTTTCACCGAAACTTCCCCGCGGGGAAAGTCGTGGACACAAATCATGAAAATTCGCGGACACAAACGGTGACAAATCATGAAACTATTCATGAAACTATGAAGTTTCGGTGAAAGTCGCCGACACAAATCACGAAAGTCGCGAACACAAACCATCTCGACATGTCGGGATGTTTGCGACAAAGTCCATGACAAGTCCGCGACGAACCCGTTTGTGTCGCTCTAATAAATTAGTCCGTTACAATGCACGGGGAAAGTCGGTGACAAAATCCTCGACAAAGTCCGCTTCAAGTTCCCAACGAACTCATGAAAGTCGGCGACGTGATTTGTGTCGCGGACTTTCATGATTTGTCTCCGTGACAAGTCCGGTCCGCGACTTTGTCGGGAACTTGTTGCAGACTTTGTCACAAAGTCGGCGTAATGGAATTTGGGCTTAACTCTGTAGTTGTCATTATCATCATTTTTTTTCTCCCCTCCTTTTCCGCCCCGTTTTTCTTTTTTTTCTTTTCTTACCCCATCCCTAAATCCAGTCAAGGTAGGAAATGCTGTAAGTTCCCCCAGCAGGATCAGGTACTGGACAGGGGTTATTTGCCCCTGTGTCCCCCTGTCTATGAATGTGGTAGTTAAAAGGTTAAGGTTAAAGGTCGTATATAGCTCCTAATGAGCGAACCCATCTCAGAGCTACGGAGCGTCACTTGTCACATGGGACCACACAGTGTTACCTGCCACCCGACAGAGGTGAACGCGCCCCGCCTTAACCCCAGCCAGATAGGCCGGTACTCGATTTACCTACCCCGGAGGGATGGAAGGC
>Ga0209671_1006753_pt1 | contig 11828 bp, 7 predicted proteins | sample WorMetHERISLAND2_2_FD_187401 | JGI IMG/M metagenome (GOLD analysis project Ga0209671, IMG submission 187401) | Marine gutless worms symbiont microbial communities from Max Planck institute for Marine Microbiology, Germany - Olavius geniculatus... | ecosystem: Host-associated > Annelida >...
GTCCCGTCGTCGTCGCCGACCCCCCGAGTTGACCGCAGTGGTCTCGTCGAGGTTCAGCGGCTGGCAATTCACCGTGTCCGCCGCGACGACCGCCGGACCTGGACGCCGCCATTTCTGCAGATCTCTCAGCGACGAACGCCAGTCACCGCCGGTCAAGAGTGACTTGGACGTCGTCGTCGTCGGCAGAATCCCCTGCAGCCAGTCGACCGGCTGCATGGACCCAGTCTGCAGACGCATCCGATGATGATGATACTGCTGCAGATGTAGATTAGCAGCGAGCAACTGACGATCAACGCTCAACGCGCCGTAATCACCAGAATACATGGCGCACGCCGAACTGCGTCGACTTACTTTGTGATCGAGTTAACTGAATATTAAAATAGCTTCAGTTCAGCTCGTTAGCTATAAACGATAGTTAGATACAAGACACGGACTCCAGATACTATGCAATAGATGTTCACGATACGCTGCTGCCCGATGCGACACTCGTGGTGCAGAATGAATAGCAGGCAAGCGGCAACTGTGCAGAACAACATGTAACTGAATCGATCATGCGCTAATTGCAGTGCCGACGCCCGAGAGAAACGAGAGATAAATTTTGCGGGGTGCGCTGCAATTGGTTGGCCACTCGTCGGCGCCGGCCAATGGGCGCGGTCGGTCGCGGCTCGCTGCAGCAGGTGCGGGTCGCTAATGAATATTCTACGTATCGCAAAACGCTGAGAGCCGGCTGCCCGTCCGCCTACAGTAATTAGCAGATAGCGAACGGTGCGTGTTTCGTTCCGGTGTTCGTATCTGCTATCAGTCCGGCTGGCCTGGTGTCGTCTTAACAGCTGACGCTCACGGAAATCGACACGCCACTGACACTTCGGACAGCAACCCTCGCCCATCATCTGGATGTCACAAAGTGAGCTTTCCGTTTGCTGTATATCGGCGACGGTTAGCTGTCGAGTATTAGTGACATGTCGTAACGACCGTCGAGTTAGAACTCAGATTTAGGCTACCCACCACTCGGATTATTCGATGAACCTCACACCTCGAGCAAACATTGCACGTCCTAGATCCGCCCAGCTACAAAGGTTAAACTTGTATAAGCTTATACTGCTGCTTGACAGTCTGCGGCGAATATTTGCCAGTTTGCAGTTTGCAGAAATATCTGATATATGTGTGATAAATCTTTTTGCATACAGCCAAAACCGCCTGTTGATTTAAATATTCAAATATTAAATTTTCGGGGGAAAGGGGCTGAAAATGCACGAATGAAATGTGACGGGCTTGAAAAATGTGGAAGTTATGAAGTAAATGACTAATAGGCTTAGTCTTATGCAAGTTGATTAAAGTCGCATTGTGTCTGACAAATACATGATACACCTGACGTCAGTGTTGGAAGACATATCGGCATGCTTGTCGCCGGTAACACATCGGCGAGCAGACTTCTAAAGTATAAGGCAACGCCAAACTGCATTCTACATTGAAATTGATTAGTGAGTTCGATTGAAAGAGAAGCCTTTGCATGCTGTGTGAGTAGCTGACGTTAACAAGGCGACCATGCGTTTTTTTTTCATTCGCAGGGACAGACTATTACTTGTGCAAAAAATGCATGTATTACTGTAGCTCTCCACTGAGTAACGTATGTGTTCACTTCTTTTTTTATCAGGACAAACTATATGTCTACGTCTACTTGAATAGAAATTCAACATTGCATTTGTGTTTTTTTGTATTAGGCCCTACTGTCGACAACGAAACGATGTATTGTGTTATTCATACAGTACACTGCCAATTAAGTATTTTTATATTTGTAGGCCCTAAAGTATTGCGTTGCACTAGTGTCGGTGCTGTATTATAGATTTATATGCTGAAGATACTCCCATGGATGACGTCCGTGGACGCTGTATATATGTTTGTCCTATTAAGCCTCCATAGGCATATTCGTCCGACTTTCAGCACGCATTTCCACTGTTCCGTAGCACCCAAATGGTGCCATCTGGCACCATCTGTTCTTAGCGTGTAGTGATGGTCCATCAGCGGCCAAACTTCAGTTTTGATAAAAGACTGCAAAAGAAAGGAGCCTGTATTGCATAAAATAAATTTTAATATTATGCGCAAGTTAATCGATCAGCTTTCATAAAAATATTTTTGAGTGTTTCGCTGCGGCAGATGTGAGAAATAACTAGATGCAGATTGAAAGTGAGTTGCTTGCGTACTATGTTACAATTTTTGACACAGACTCTGCTGTGCGTGGATATTCCCAAACTTAAAGGGACAAAATCAGCGCGTAAATCTGTACCGGATGCGTGCTATAGACGCTTCGCTCAATCGCTGGAGATTCAGATTAGGTACAAGTGCATATGACAAGGTGTGCGCAATAAAACTGTCGTGGTAGCTATTAATGGCGAGCACCCACCACATGACGCTGGTTGATTATCATGTTTGCGGCGTCGCTGATTGGCGCACGGCACGACAGCGGCGCGGTATTAGCATCTCATGCGCCGCGCTGCTGCAGCTGCAGCTGCTGCTGACGCACGGGATGTAGTCAGCTGACGACACGCTGTAACCGGACACCATTGAGTGACCATTCGTTTAGCCGCAGTGCGTACAGCGTGCGACACGCACGTGCCACCGCATGACACCGCACAAACACGAGCCCCTACACGATGCACGATAGCTCGCTCATCAGTCTAATTACTCTCTGAGCACTGCTACGATTGCGCGCGTGTCGACGAGCAGTAACACATTAAGTTGTAGCCAGTTAACGATCCACTGACAGAAACTAAAGCAGTCTTCTGTTTGCATGCACAGAAACATCCATCGACTTGGACGGACGGGAAGTTTTCGCTAATTCACGACCCAGAAACTCAGTAAGCCGAGTATTTAGTTATCGACCATTGTTTTTAACAGTCAGTACTCAGTTCCCAAGTGAAGAAAAAATAATGAAAAATACTACAAAGTAATAACTCTATAATAGCTATTGACACGGGAAGGTTCTCCTAAGTAAACTCTCGTGAAACATTATCATTACTGTGAAAAATAACTTATACCCCGTTTACACGATGAAGCAAACATGAAGCAAACAAATATTTAATATACACGTGCATGACGTGTGCTCTAAGTTTGCTTCATGTTTGCTTCATCATGTAAGCGAGGTATTACGGAGACACAGCAATTACAATTTTTAACACTTTTATTAATTTTGTTATATTTTTTATTTCGTTGCCAGACGACAGTTATTTCATGACTAGATTGCGGTTTTGATACTGCCATGAATTATCGCTGACATCAAAGTTGCTCGATGTTCTTCGTATCAGTTACGGACGTTTCGTTCCCTTGTCGTTTTGCTCCTTGCCATGGACGTTGCGCCCACTAAAAATTGCAGATGACGATGAAAACTGATGTTCATCTTCTCCGTCGACTGTCCGTCGTCCGTTAAAGGGGGGAACCGGCATATACCTAAAGGTGTGCGGATGAAAGGCAATGCACCGGACAAAGACCACCGTGCTAGTATTTGCTAAACGACAATACTTTGCTATAGACCATGAAACGATATTAACTGACTATCATGCCGTCACAATGCAACAGTTAGTTCAAGTATTTTTAAAGTAATTAATCGACATATAGGCCTACAACAACAATGCCGTGGTGGTCTTTGATGTGTGCCGCGCAGTGCAAAAATACTCTGCGTAGCAACAGCCAGTAGCGCTTATCACCGCAATGTAAATGGACATTGTAGACCTATAGCCCTATAACGATAGCGAGCAGCAACTTACTTTTTATGTTAAATACACCAAACAAAATATTTAAAAATTGTATCTCGACTCAAAGCAAAATTTTCGCAACTATACACTGAACTAAAACTGTGTGATGCTGCCTGCAGGGAATACGACACCTCGCAGGCTTTTCGCTGTAGCAATTAATACGCCTATAAGAACTAATAAAAATGGAGTCGTTTAACGTGGCTGAAGAACCGACTTAAAATAATCATCAACTAATTGCAACAAACACTCCAGTGCAGCGGGGTATGTGAAAAGTTTATCTGGCTTTGATAAAGGGAACTTATAACATGCCTATACTTTTTTCAGTGTCTTAATTTTATTTGTGATTAAAAATTTGCAAAAGTTACGTATATATATTTCAATCATACGTTCCAAGAAAGCAAATTGTCAAAGTGTGAAAATATGTTTGTCTTCAGCGCATGCAAGCTAAGGTGTAATGCAAACAGAAGAAGTCGTTAATGATGCCGACATGCATGCAGTCAAGTCAAGTGTTAATTCGGTGTCGAAATGCTCGTGTAAATAGACAACCGCTTCTAGGCTGGAAGGACGAGAAATCAAAGAAACTGCGAACAATCTTTGAACTTAAGCTTCATTTCGTGCACCATACAAAGTTCGTTTCACACGGTGGGCTGCAACCGCCACTGTCACTGCCAAGACAATGTATTATAACAGTAAAGGCCTACCGCCGGAATGTGATAGCTGCCCCATTATAGGATCGCCTTCCCCCAGAAAAGTCTCCCCGCCCGGCGGCTGCCCGGGTGGGGCGGACTTTTACCGGTAAATTGTCTGCCGGAGGGAAACTTTTCTGGGGGGCGAGCCTATAATGGAGGGACTTTTTATGGGGCCGGCGATGTTTTAATAAGGGAGAGACATAAATTATCAATTCGGTGATTATCTCTCCCCGCGCGGATTTTTCATGGGGAGACATTTTAATGTGACAGCGGCATGCAGTAAAACGTATAGGACTACAGACACCAGGCGTGCAGTGCGCTAATAGTTTTGTCCGCGGTCATGGTTGCGTTGCGCACACAAGAAGTGTGAATGAATGCTAGCCTGCTGATTTACGTAACAAACGGACTACTGAAAAATCGCCGTCTGCAGAAGACACTGCAATGGATGAGATATATACGGCTAATGGTTCTAAGCACGATTTACTGTCGCGCTCGTCAACCCAAACACCTATTTTTCAACTTCTCTCCGCGCTGCAGAACGACTTTTTTTCTCACGTGTAAAATATATTTACGATGTGCCAAATGCGTATGAACGCGGTAAGCTCTGTAACATCACCGCGTCCCAGTTGTGCCGCCTTGGTATTGTTAAATTTTTGCCGTGTTTTATGCGTTCTGTGCGCTCTAAGCAGCTTAAGATTAACCATCTATCTGAGAGGAGCCATTATCCAGGGGCGTATAGGGCTAAGGGCTTCCCTGAGTCGTTTCACGACTTAATTTCTGCATGAATCGCTAACTACTAAGTTTTTAGTGCACCGACCGAAAACGACATCACCGCAGGAATTATTGCCAGATTATGCTACATAGCCATATAGGTTGTGTACACGTAGCCTACTTTTCGTGCATCATTTGTAAGCTAAGCTAAGCTAAGACCCATTACCGCGTCTAAGTCAAAATTTATCGTATGCCGACAATCCAAATAATTTCGCATCGTCGTTTTATAAGCTTCATTTAAAAATCTTTATGCGAGTGGCGAAGTAACTGCAAACGAATGCTCGGATATGGTAGTTCGGACACTATAGGAGTATAGGTGTAAGCACAAACTTTAAAAAAACCTTAACCTTTCAGGCCGATTATCGTGTGCGTGTCAGCAACTATTGCAGTTAAAGTAAGTTTATTAGAAAGATCATAATGTAAGGAAAAAATGCTACATTTTTATTAAACTTTTAATTATTAGCACGTAAGCATTAAGTGCTAGAATTATTGCAAGAAAATTAGGATTCGTTTAATCAGCTTCTTAAGCGCGTGTCGCTGTCTCTTGGCATCATGTGCAAATAGTTTCACGCGGAGGCTCAGCGGTAAACGTCGTGTCGCAGCGGGGCGACGAGCGACGGTAAATTAGATGCATCTTTCGCAAGGCGATTAGTTAATCTAACGCCGCTCAAGTCACCTATAGATAGGTCCCAAATCCGTTCGTAGTTCAATCGAGCGTTCGACGACCGTTAGATAAGCTATTTGGCGTCTACCCGCGGTGCCACTTCTGACTTCAAAGACGAGCGCGAAGCATCCAGGCGCGTCTGTCTGATCAACACGCAGCGGTCGGTGCGACAACATGTTTGCGCGGCACGTGCGACGAATCGCTTCGGTAAATTCGGATCGCGACGCTTGCACTGCGCATGCGTGGTCGTCTTAATTAAAAACTAATCAACGGATTTGACCGAGGCGGGAACGACCGCGAGATGGACGGACGGACGGACAGACGGCGCGGATGCGGCAGTTGCAGCAACAGAAGATGATAAGGCGCTGGCGACATCAGAGTCAGCGTGCGACGCAGGAGGTCGTCTACCTACAGCAATGCTGTTGTGGAATCGCTTCCGGTACGCGTGACGAAACAACTTTGTCGAATTCAAACTCAGACATCTTTATTTATTTTCATAGCTACGTTTTCTTTTGTACTCCAAACACCGACATATTCTTTGTTGTTATTTTATTTTTCAACTTGTAACAAACTATGCGTAACAAAGTCGTACACAACATAAACATAAAAGGCACTAGACACGCACCATCATTTGCAATACTAAGTACTTAACTGGGTAAAAATTAAAGTCTCCGGCAGTATTTTCTGTCTAAAAATAAAAACGTCGTTCAGTCTAAGCTACGTAATATGCACAAAGTGCTTTAATGAAAAAAATTCCGCTTGGTATATCTCTATTGGGATTTTCTCCACTGATTAGCACAAGGGAGCCTATACTCTACTGTGTGGCTCTGTACATTGTGTTGAGGTCGCAAACGACGTGCAGTTAGCCACTTCAACTGTGCGGAAGGATCTCGCTGTATCCATGATGTCTTCATTTAATGGTTCTACGGACTTTCCAGAAAGTCGGCGCTCACTGCGGTTTTGTGAAGCCCATGTATAGGCTGGAATGAGTGATGGGGTATTTTCCCTTCTCTTTTGCTTTTTTATCCCTTTCCCCATTCGCCATCATAAGCGGATTTAGGAGGGGGCAAAGGGGCTATGTCCCCCCCAAAAAAGCCAAAAGTCGCCTTTTTGCCTTGCATATGCAGTGCAACACGAAAGGTTTTTTTGGGGAAATTATGGAAAAAGTTGAATATTATTATTATTATGCATTTCTGATATATTTACGCTAAGCCTATCTTGCAAGCAGAAGTGTTCTATGCCGGTTAGAATGCACCGAATTCATTTTTGGCCGGGGCCCTGCCCCAGACCCTGCTGGGGGAGCTCACGCTCTCCCACATGCAGGAGTCGGCTGGGGACGGGAATACCCCTTCCACATTCTGCACCCCGTTGACGCCTATATATACGGCGCCTCATTCTCGACGCCTGCAGCACCTCACCTTGAGTTCAAGGACTTGGGGGATAGTCGCTTTTGAATAACGGTTTTTATCGCATGCAAGTCGATCTTCATGGCAGTCCATGCATTCGTGATGTATTTCTATACTGTTTTGGTTATAAAAAAAAACAAAATTCGGCACCAAGAGTGCACGAAAATGCACCATTTTGACCGTAAAATATCAAACATTTTTGGGGAGGGGCAGTGCCCCCTTTCCAGACCCTTCAGTAAGAGGGGAATACCCCCTCCCCACGTCCCATCCCCTTGGCGTCTCCGGCGCCTCGACTCGGCTCGCGCCTTCGACGCTCGACCATGGACCCCAACTTTAACTCCTGGACCCGTCTATGTTTGCCATCTCCTTCTTTTTTCCTTCTCTTCTTCCTCTGTCTGTTGGATGGGACAACAACCCAAGCAGTCAAGTAGTATGTGGTGCATTTTAAGCTAAATCATTCTGGTGATGGGCCTAGCAATTATTATTTTTTTGTAAAACAAGATACTACTTTGCAGTTATACGAAATCTCAAGCAGTGATCACTGTCCAATGACAATTACTACATCCAGTGTGCATGAATTGCAGTGCAGCACTGCATTAATCCGCAACGGCATGTCGACGTGTGCAAGACAATCCATGTAAGCCTGCGCTGCAGCACTGTATGTGACGTCATCATCATCATGGCGGTCGTCAGCGGTCAGACGGTCAGACGACGTTGACGTGCGTGGCTCTGTGAAGAGCAAGAGAACGAGACTGACAGAACGACTTGCTGCACAGAGAGCACTGGAAAGGCTTGTTCTTGTAGTGAATGTACCTTCACACGCACATGAACAGTCACTATATGGTACTGCTTCAACTACAAACATAGACGTTAGTAATTTATTTAAATAAAAATACAGAAACCGTAATTATTTGTCAATAACATCTCAGTTTTTGTAGCCTACATAGATATTGTAAATCACCTTCAACATCTCTAAAAAGTAAAAAAAAACGTTTATAAACGTTTAACTTAGGCCTAAAACTGGCGGAAACAACATCACACGGACGGACGGACGGACGGACATACGACGTCAGAACATAACGCGTCCTGCTATACGTCTATGCCGTAAACTCGTGGCTGGAATAGGCTATATTTTGTGATCAGTTCAACGCTTAAGTTTAGTTTCCATACGCATCGTACGGACGCAAGAATAGACAAACACCGCTCTTATCCTTGCGTTGTGACCGTCGTTGCATCGCTTGCTATGCGTCGGCTGCGTCCGTTGCGTATACTTTGCTTACGTTCGTTGCGTTTGTTGTGCGTAAACCTTCTTTTCTTGCGTCACTTGCACCAGCTGCATCAAGAGCCTTGCGTTACGTGCGTTGGATATGGAAGCTATAACCTTTACATAAGCTATACGTACTTGTGGTCGCGCAGGTGATCCTTGCGACGGAACGCTTTGTTGCAGATGGTACAGACGAAGGGTCTCTCGTCGGTGTGTGTGCGCACATGGATCTTAAGATTGTACGACTTGCTGAACTGACGCTCACAGAAGCCGCAGACGTACTGCGTTGAGCTGGCCCCGGGTCGACGCACTCGTCCACTGCATTCACTATATAACATAGACATCACGCGCGTCGTGAAGTCAAGTGAAGTCCTAGCTTTCCGAGCCATAAGACCATGCAGTGCGAAATAATCTTCGTTTCCTTAGCGATCAGCCATATACACCAGAGGCTACTGCATCGGGCGTAGTGCCTGTACATGTCCCAGCTTTCGCCAGTACTTAGTCATAATTTATTGCGCCCACCCACGTATAGGGATGGCCAGGCTGAGTTGACCTGGGAGGCTGGTTACATACCGAAATGGCTTACCCGTCTGCCTACTGTCACCCATCCAAGTACTAAACGGGCCGGCTGTTGATTAACTTCGTTACCAAGTAAGCTAAACCGTCCCAACACCACACACGTGTTTGAATATTGAAATCGCGTGACGTGGATTTATGAATACGTCTATTTGCAAAAAAGACACCCGTTAGTGATAAAAGACAAAGTTGCACTAAAAACTAAAGTAAGATTATGAAATTACCTAGAGCATCGACACACAAAAAATCCTGAAAACACAACACACATCAAAATCACTCAACTGCTGTTTACACAGTCAGTCATCAAACTGTGAAAGTAGATTATCAATAGCAATGGATAGTAAGATAAAAACTGTGCTACGATATCTGTCACTTATTGCCTAGTATTGATTAGATAAACTCAAAAAAATTGTGCAAAATCAGATATTAGAGAGAAAAAAGAAAACGTACGCGTGCTTTGAAATCGATTCCATGTAGTGTGTCGGACTTGTGTGATAGTTTCTCTTAGCATCATCATCATCAGCAGCAGCGGTGGCGGCGGCGGCGTGACGCGATGTTGACGTCATAGTATCAGACGCAGTAGCAGGTGCTCGTCCGGCCACGACCTCGAAGTCATCGAGTAGAGCTGACTCTGCCAAACGCGTGAAGTCGAACCTGCGCTGAACCACCGCGAAACCTGATCAACCGCAACAACCCTGCTACAGTGCGCTCAAGTGACATCTAGTAGCTACTATTAGATGTCACTTGAGTGCGCTGCAACAGCGTAGGCAGAAAAAGGCTTTTTGGAAAGGTCCCTGAGACCCAACGCCAAAAAAGCCGTAAATCGAGGCCAAACCGAGCTATAGCGGGGCGTTCTTGCAAAGGTGGAAGCAACAAACAAACTGTATAAATTCCCCTAACGGGGTTTATAGGAGAGCTCCCGCTGCAAATGCATTTTGGGCGTGAACTAAAAGAAATCAGAAATCGCTTTTAGCAAGTGCATCATATTACTTAGTTTTACTGTACGAATAGAACTTTATGCACGTACACAGTTTTTAAAAAAAATTTTACTGGCCTTCGGTAAGGTTTATTGCTTGTTGTACATGCTCGATGATGCGAGTGCTGACAATTTGGTCAATAAATCTGTCAACGAAGGTGCTTTTTATAAATTTATCAGTGTTATTTATTGTTTATGTGTTTTGCACGTGGTGTGGGGTGAGACGTGTTTAGAAACGGCATTAGTCATGCATTGCATTTCAAAGATTAATATGCTGTGTATCGGCCCTCTGCCAAGTTTACCCCGCCTGCAAGTGGCTATATGCAGGCATAAATATTGAGGCGTGTTCGAATAAGACACATCTAACTTTGTTGTACACATTTTCAGCAATTTTTCTGCATAATAAAAAAGAAAACAACGAATTCAGATTTTTGACGCGTTACAACATAGCTGTAGGGCGTCTATGGTCTGTTGTCTGTCTGTCCGTCCGTTTGTCTGTAACGGATGTATTGTGGCTAAAAGATAGATCGTAGGTAAAAATTTTTGCGTAAATAATTGGCCATGAGTCATAAACGTAGTCAAGCAAAAATTCAGCGATCTAGTGCTAAAAGAACATTTTCAAATTTGGGATTGAATGAAGGGGGTAGGAAAAATGTGCGTTTTTCAACGGACAACTGGTATATCTCGGAAACGGTGAGAGATACGGCCAAAGTTACTATTGATCACTAATAAAAAATGGCATATTGGCTTTAGTTTCAAATGACAAAATCATTGACCTTGGATGTCCTTGATCAGTATTGCAAAAAAACTGTATAGGCTGTAGCGCGTCTTCTCTGGCGACAGTTAGGCTTTTTTGTTTTATATTAACTTATCCGGCATTTCAAGGCCTATTTTTATTTCAAAAAAATTTCGTTAAAATTTATCTTCATCTATTTAGTTTATATTTAATAATAAGAGGATAAAGATCAGAAGGCATGCAACCTGGAGCGATCTTCTGTCAAGTAACGAGGCTCAAACTCCACTATTCGCTGTAGATTTGTCGTACAGCGTGTTGCATATCATGCTGCACAAACAAATCGAAGTAGGCGTAAGTGGAACCTGAGCCTAAACGCTTGCGCACCTTTACAGCCAGTTGGCAAAGTTGTACGCGATCTGCCGGTCGGTATGAAAGGTAACAACAGACGTCGTTGAGTAATGACGTCACGCGGACGGCCCGACGTGGTCACGTGACAGCCGATGACGTCACGAGTGCTTCCGGTATCGCACGTCAGTCGGCGCCGTGGATTGGTGAGGCAGCAGCGTCGCTGTACGGTGAAGTCGATGCCACTGTTCTGCTGCTGCAGTCTGTCGTCACTGCAATCTTTGACCGTCACGCCGCTACGAGCAACGCCTGCACTAGCCGCGCCTGATACGGTAAACAGTAAGTTAGTTACTTAGTTAGTTCGCACATTTAATGGCGTCTATTCAAAATCATAAACGCCGCAGCTATAGTTCAAACAGATGAGTCTTGAGTCTGTTAGTGAAAACAGTAAGTACCATTGATAGGTCGCGAATGGACGTCGGTAGTTTAGGCCTAGTAGTTAATAACAACAAGAATTATTATTAGATTGTGATCAATCTAACGTACTCTTCGCGTGCATTATTTTTTCCTGTATTCTTCTACGTTCTTTTTCGTTTCTTTCAACTTGTATTAAAGACCCGGCATCAGTTTGAGACCGGCCTAATATTATACT
>Ga0209671_1006755_pt1 | contig 11827 bp, 6 predicted proteins | sample WorMetHERISLAND2_2_FD_187401 | JGI IMG/M metagenome (GOLD analysis project Ga0209671, IMG submission 187401) | Marine gutless worms symbiont microbial communities from Max Planck institute for Marine Microbiology, Germany - Olavius geniculatus... | ecosystem: Host-associated > Annelida >...
GTTATATAGCGACCTACGGCGACGAATCGTTGATGATGAATGCCGTGATTCGTGTTTGTTGTCTGGTGACTGTCACGTGACAGGTGGGTGGTCTGCGTCGTTTGTGTCGTGTCCACGCTTTACAACTTGCCGCGCTGGTTCGAGTTCACAAGGTAAAGTAATTTCACACGGTAAAGTGGCAGCACTGATTAGGTGGGAAGGGTGCGGCGCTGGTTCGAGTACCGTCCTGAGACGCAAACATGCAACGAAACCAACATAACAACGCTGGTGGCGTCGAGCACCTGGCTGGTCAGCGATCCAATCTACCTCCGCGTCTACTACTCGTGGCTCTACCTGCCAGTCATGTGCATAGTGCCGCTCGTCGCGCTGTCCACCATCAACTCAGGGCGGGATGGCCAGGCTGAGTTGACAGTTTCTGTCCACCATCAACGCCAGCCTCGTTCTGGCCGTGCGCAGGTCACGTGCCGACCGGAAACGCATGAACGTTCGCCAGCATCGCGAAAACAACGTCACGCTGATGCTCGTCTCTGTCGTAGCAGTCTTTATCGTCTGCCAGGTAAGACAGTACGTCACTGCTGTTTTGTGTCTCAATCACCTCCGCCAACGTCTAGGTTATGTGATTGGTGCCTTTTGTTTAATGATAATCTTTATTCACCAACACAATGTGGTAGATAACAAAACAAAAAATATATAAAACAGTTACTGGCCTATGGCATATCACAGACACACATAATCTTAACTATAAGAGTATTCTAACAGGTTAACGTACAGCGTTGAAGTTCAAGTTTGTTTTCAAATTTCTGAAATTTACAGGGAATTATTTTGCTAGGTAACTTAAATTTGAAATAAATGCAGCAATCTCCTATTATATCAGTATTACACGTGCGGAATAATTTAATCTGTTGGCTGGTTTGTTAGCAAGATTACAGAAAAAGTTGGAGACGAATGTCACGGACAGACAGTCTCTTGCTTACAATGTGGCCTACGTGCTGATGGTCGGTCACGGGTCAGTGAGCTGACCGGACAGGAACAGTTAAGAGAGTAGAGGTTGTGTGGCCGGCAGACCGGCAGGACGTTTTTTTGTTGGCTTCGTTATGGCCGGATTGCTTTTGTTTGATTGCTAACTGATTGTTTATTGTTGATCGTTATTGTATTATAATTTTATTGAAAGTTTAGACTGTGTTCTTTGCTCTTTAATGAGTAGATATAGGCCCCTAGATATAGGAGTCTAGTGGGTCAGTATAGGCTAAACGCCGACTAATTCGTAACAACGAATGTGGCTAAAATTTTCGTAAACTTGGCATAACTTAGAAGTGATTAAATTTTGGTGGCGCTGCCGCCTGGCAAATAAAAATTGTTTTTTTTTTGTATTCAGCATGGCATGTCACGTCGTTCTTTTTTTACCATTATCAGATATGTGAAACATCTGCCGTTAATGGAGCTGCCATTTGATGAACACAGCGAAAAAATGAGACAGCGTTAACGGATGTTTGCGGTCTTTGACTGCCCTTCTAGTTTAATTTAGTTTAATTCTAAACATAAGATATATCCGATTGCCGTATGACATTTACATTATACTCAGTCCTTAGAGTTACGTTATATCGTGCAGTTATGTCTTTTTTGATCTCGTCGTGTGCATATGTTTTATAACAGTGTTACTTTTCTTCTACCTGCACAGACTATTTTCGATTGATTGCATTGTAACTCGTTGCTGTTTGTCACTGTGGTTGATTAAACGAATATGATGATGATAGCAATTGATACTGCAATCGGATAAATATCCCGGGCCGGCTGTTTATCCGGTCGTGGCTTAGACGGCTGCTGGTACGTACGAGCGCCCAAGGTTTGCTAGTTGTCGTGTCTCTGCGGCGGTACAACGAGCACCCGCCTGGCAACTGACGATCTCAGCCTAAGCAAGTAGGGAATTACAGATCGCCAGTCGGCAAGTTTCGTGCTTGCCTGCAGCAGCCTCGGATTTATTACCAATATTACATTGGGCGTGCATTATCGTCACAAAAATCTCTGATATACGCTAACTCTAACCCTAATCCTAATGCTAAACGTTAAACCCTACAGCAGGCTACAGCTAATTCTATTGATTACTCGTAACGCTAGGTTAATTACGCCGACCGACGCTGGTGCCGCTGCCTAGCGATTGGATAATGGATATGAATCATAATTCAAGTGATGAAATGGCAGATCGAAAACGAGGTTGCCTCTTTTCCGTTTTGACTAACAAATAGCTCACAAGCTATTTGTACGGCTGCCGGACGAATAGTCATTGCGTTAATTCTAATTTATTGCGCATGTGCAAACCCTAGTAGCCTACGGGCAACTTACGAGCCGCTCAAGTCGACTCCGTGGCTTTGGTTTAATGATCGGCTGCTGCCCGTTCAAAGCTATTTGCATTCGTCATGATAGGCCTACGATCATTGTCATTGATCCGATCACTTTGATTATAGCCATTAAAGCGTCTTCCCGCATGTTATCGCAACAGATCCACCGAGTGCCATTTTTTTAAATGGGCACATTGGGCAGTTGTCCAGGAGCGCAGGAGCTTTTATAAGAAAGGGGCTTCCATGCACAGATTTCACAAAAAATGTTTAAGAGTTTTTGTTGTTGGTTCAAATGGGTTTTAAGCTAAAAGTGCCATTTTTAGAATCAGATTTGTTTGAATTTATTAATTTTCATAAATTGCTAACCATATCGGAATTTACAATGTAGTTTGATGCATCAATTTATTAAGGTAATTTTTTTCTTGCAAAATTTACCTCACTAGATGATAAAAACATGTCTTCTTGTAGCCTTTTATTTGTTCTTGTTGTGGTGGTGGTGCCGTGCAATCGTTGACGACATCGGCGACCATGCGATGCCAGAGCACTCTGTTTTTTGAAGCCCTAATGAGCTGTGTTGGGCTCGCGTTTTTCTTCGACGATGCACGCAAACTATCCAGATGCTTTAGTCTCTGACGCGCCATCGCTCTCTTCCTTTTTATTCTTGTAGTCATTTTTCAGTATTCTCTATACACTAATAACACCAGGGCTTGCTTAGGGCGAACGAAGCACTCCTTTTCCCCTTCAGTCTCTGGACAGCAGTTTCTGTAGTGGTAATGTACGGCTACGCGTGTAACGGTCGTCCACCAGCGCGCAGTAATGTCGATACAAACGACGATGAAGATTTACTGATTGCCAGTGTCACATTAAAATGTTTCCCCCATAAAAAATCCGCCTGGGAAAAATAATCACAGATTTGATATGTCTCTCTTTATTAAAATGGTGCCGGCCCCATAAGAAAGTCTCTCCATTATAGAATCGCCCTTCCCCCAAGCGGCCGCCGGGCGGGGCGGATTTTTGCTGGGAAATTGTCGGCCAGGGAGACTTTCCTGGGGAGCGGACGATTCTATAATGGGACACCGACTCTGGACACTCACTCGTTATCTGTCTCTCCTACAGCGCACTGGGTCCAGCACCGTAGACGTATATACGGTATGTCGAGAGTTTTTAAAGTCTGCGAGCAAATGGGAAATTTGACTCCAGACATAATTGAAAATCATGCACTAATTGCAGTAAATTGCTGCGGTTGATTATCTGCATGTAAAACTTTATATAGTTTACCAAAACTGTTTACTACTAGAGATTTCGTGCTAATGCATCCATGAAAAATTTGGTGACATAGATAACGTACTTTTTGTCATGCTTAAACAAAATAAGAAACCCTGCTATCGCTAGGAAAAGCCGCCTACGTCCGAAGCCCAGCGTCCGAATTCCAGTCACTGAGAGAAAACGATTTGTCAGAGGTGAGACAGTTCTGTGCACGCTATGTTAACGAAACGTTGTCTCGAAAGCTACAATGAACGCTAGTATAACAGACATGCCGTAGTCATTTCGCCAAACGATATAAATAGTTACAGTTCCATGCACGTGGTCATCTCGCCAGGTAATATAAACAGCTACAGAGTATATAAACAAGAAAAAAATCAAACGCAGGTTTTGCAAATATTTTTCACAATAAAAACGCTTTGCTCGGGAAAACACGCTGCAGCCTATACAGTTCTTGTTCCAGTACTGACCTTCAAGGTCATTCAAAATGAATGATTTTCATATTTAAAAGCCAATATGCGACTTTCTATTAGTGATCAATAGCAACCTAGGCTCTATTTCGCACCGTTTAGCCGCAATAGCGCGTAACGGTCTTTAAGGTCATCCAAGGTCAATGATTTTTATCTAATCTGACATGGCGTATGCGACTTCTTATTAATGGTTAATAGTAATCTAGTCGCATCTCTCACCGTTTCCAAGATACGGCCACTTATAGTTTTAAACATTCCATTTAAAATTGCGACCAAACTGCTGCATATAGACATATAATTACTATTGACAGCCTATAAGAAGTCGCCACCGCCCTATCCGCTGGTACCATCGCAGACCCCATACGAGTTACCGTTTAGCCACAATACCAGACGATTGGCATTGTATAGTGCGTTATGACCCTTTAAGATTATCCTAGGTCAATGATTTACAAGTCATTTGTAAGCCAGTATGCGACTTTCTAATAGTGATCAATAACAACCTAGGTCCTAGGCCCTATTTTGCACCGTTTAGCCACAATACATCCGTGACAGACGGACAGACGGACAGACAGACGGACAATGCCAATAGCGCTAATAGCCAATGCCAATAGCGCGACTTTTACTAAAGTACGGTCGGCTAAAAATGGGCAAATGCCTTCCAAAGCAAGTTTAAATATTGCAGAGACAGCGAAAAATCACAGACCTGTTCGTTTTTGACGCGCTACAGCTATGCTGTACGGCGGATTTGGCCTCTTTGTCGTCTGTCGTCTGTCTGTCTGTCGTGTCTGTCGTCTGTAACGGATATATTGTGACTAGCCGTTAGGGTTTAGTTTTTAACACAAATAATTAGCACTGTGTCTTAAACCTAGGCATGCAAAATTTCAGTGATCTAATACAAAGGAAACATTTTCAAAATTTGGGTTGAACAGAAGGGTAAAAATGTACCTTTTAACATTTAAGTAAGTAAGTAAGTAAGTAGTCTGCATTTGTAACACGCCATATGTCAAAACAGAAGTTCGAATCGTAGGCGCGGATGGTAACAGTTAGTCGATGGCGGTGTTGCCGGAGAAAAGGTGAGTCTTGAGGTGTCGTCGAAAAGTGTTGGTAGTGGATGCTGTTCGAATGGTAATTGGTAAACTGTTCCAAATACGAGGTGCAGTTGAGCTGAACGCACGGCCGGCGAACACTGTGTTGTCTGTTGGCTGGGACAGCAGTTGGTGGTCGGATGATCGGAGTTGACGTGACAGTGTATAGTCACTAAGCAGAACTGACAGGTGTTCTGGCTGACCAATGTTCAGTGATTTGTATGTTAGCATCGCCGTCTTATACATGACCCGCTGTCGCACTGGCAGCCAATGCAGTCGGTTCAGCGTTCACTGTGAAGACTGCTCACTGAGAGCGCCCACATACCTTCACTGGCCCACAATAGCTGCCCGAGTTTCTTTGCCTCCATCGGTCTGCACCACAGGTCTACACTGACAATGCCTAATGACAAGCTCACAGCACCAAAATGTGCATTCTGACCATGCCATGGCAACGCATCCATAGAAACATTGATGTCGCAGCATCACGAAATACTGCAAAAATCCTTTGTTATGGAGTGTTTGAATGCTGCTAAATAATTACATGTGTACTGTCACATCATATTAGTTATTTTTCACAAAACGTTGAGTCCAATTAAGGTAAATTTAACCCGACTTAGTGAGAAGTTTGCGGTCTGCCAACTGGTCTGACAGCCAGTCTGCGAACCGATGTACTATTACGCCCATTAAAATATTTCCATACAAATTGCACTTCATTATGTGTTTTAGCACATACTGTACGTAGTGCTTATATAATAATAACACAATAAAGTGACAGAATGGCAACACAGTATTATACAGGCACACAAGGCAACGAAAATATGCAACAAGTGCAGCAGGCTCGGCGTGTGAATTGCATTGGCAGCTATGGAAAGCTGAAGGTGACTTCTACCACAAATATAGCCTGTTGCAAATACTATGCACCTTTGGTGTGTATATATGTACTGTGGTATTAAGTCAGGAACTGACACTTAACATCAATAAACATCATTGCATTGGACATAACAATACAACAGTGAACGGAACTAAACAGCGTTGAGACAACCGGGCAGATACCCACCTTAACAAACACATTACAAATCCATCCAAAAATCCCACCACAAACTTAATTCAATTTTGGCTTCTTGTTCACTGATGATGAAATATTTTACCTGACAGCCTGAGCAGCCATGCGTTTAGTCAGCCACTTGCTGCGTCGTCGATAGTCAGCGTCGCTACTGTTGCCACTACTTGACTGTTCATTGGCGAAGTACTCATTATCATCCTCATCTCCACTGCCCGATGAAGACGTCTGCTGACCAGTGGTTATAACGGCCGGACGCTGCTGTACAGTGCGACGACCAACTGGCTTCCGCTTGGTCGCTAGACGTCGCCTGGTTCTCGTCGTCCTGAACGTATCAGCAAATTAGTAAAACAACAAGCCCAGCTCTCATTAGGATGGCCAACATTACTGCCTGACAAGTTGGGAGGCGCTATCGCTGTTTGGTGGAGAAAAGGAGGGTCAGCAATGAAAGGATTAGATGGGGCATTGGTCTATAGCCTGTTAACAGTGACCAATGTGTCTGTTGTTTCGCCACAATGTGCCATGCAAATTTTGGGGTTGTGGGTAGGCACCCCTATTTTGGGAGAGCAGGTGTCCGTAACAGGTCAGTGATGGTACCATTAGATAAAATGTTGGTCAGTTCCTACATGCTGTCAATAGTAATCATGCTGCTAGCTGAAGCAGTTTAGCTGCAATTTGCAATGCAAGTATCTGGAGGTCAGATAGTAACCGCCATTTGTGGGATTGGGGGTTTATACTTTATAATTTAATTACAATTTTGGCCAAATGACTAAACTCACACTACCACTGATGGCAATGAACTAAGTGGGAAAAGCAGAAACATTGATCTCTGGATAAAAATCACTGAACCATCGCTACTCTTTATCCAGAAAAAAGTCAATGAGTTACTTTTATGTTGAAAATTTTAAAATACTAGCCTAGAACAGCAAAATGCTTTTCTGCTGTTTTTGGCTGATATTGGACAATTTGAAAAATTAGACTTAAATAAAATTTAACAAACACCACATTTGATAAAGTGGCAAAAATAAAAAAAATCAACACCAGCAATTGCTCTCTATCAATATTACAATATATCAGTTGACATAAAATCTAAACTACTTGTAGCTCAGTTTTACTCTTACAAAACTAAGTATCGTTATCATGATAAATAATGTTACAAACAAATGACAAGTGTCCAGAATGGTGTAAAAAGCCAAATTGAACAGAGGTTTACCTGGATGGTCGTCGCTGCTGGTCACTGTAGTCTGATCCGGAATCTGACTCAGTTGGCTCGTCACTCTCATCAGACCTAAGATTCACAATACGCGATAAGTTTGATCAGCCATATTCATGCATTAAAGGCTTCTTAATACAAAAAAATGACTTAGCTGCTCAAGGCAATGACTTTGCACTCCATACCCCCTTTCAACTACGTCTTCTCCAATTCTGTGTACTCCAATATAACCAAATTCAAACTGTCCATTAGTTGCCATAATCTGCAAACCAAAAGCCTTTATTTTTCTTAGACATGCCTCTCTACAATCGCCTACTAAGCACTCCCCATTGCTGTGGCAAGAACTTGGAACAGCCTGCCATCAGAAGTGATGTCCTCTACCTATCTATGATCATTCAAGACTTATCTGTTTCTGGCATCTTTTCTATAGTCGATTTTTAGGTGAGTGAGGAAAGCCTTCAGCATCTATTATAAATATAGCAGTAACTGTTATATTAGCTTAACATAATCAAACTGAACCTGCACACATTAAACCTGCTCAATTAAAACACATCAGATTTAGGTTTATCTCAACATACAACATCTACATCAACTCACTCCGCAAATGTTCCAGTGATTCGATTTCTTACTCTCGACAAACGATCCTCATTTTCACTCTCCTGCATGTACAAACAAGAAATCTGAGCTAATGCTCATGAGACACGCGAGAGTCTATAGCAGTTCATGTTTGCAAGTAATCTTGGTCTGTCTCCATCCATTTCATCGCAATTCACTCCTTTGCAGCCAAAAATCGCCAAAAGATCACCAAAACCCCTATTTTTAGGGTTCAAGGTCAATCAAGCTCATCAATATTGACAATCCTAAGAAGCTCGTCGCTAGTGCTTGTTATGTTAAGCAGCATGTCTGTGGCTATCTGCAACCATTTTCATGTTAGGCAAGCCAGCAGCGGATAAATAATCACTTTTAAAAGGGGAACCCCTCTTTGACACCCACGTGCGCAGGCCTCCTTGAACCTAGAGTGTCCAGACTTAAATTGCTGAAATCTACATTCAATGCTGAAAATTTCATATGCAGTTTGTCTTGGTCTATCTCCAGCCATTTCGGCGCAATTCATCCTGAAATGCGTGTTACAGCCCAAAATCGCACAAAAAATGTGCTAAAACCCCCTATTTTGGGAGTTCAAGGTCATTCAAGGTCATCAATGTTGACATTTCTAAGAAGCTCGTCGCCAGTGCTTGTTATGATAAGCAGCATGTCTGTGCCTATCTGCAACCATTTTCACGTTAGACGAGCCAATAGCGGTAGAATAACGCCTTATTAAGGGGGGTGCCCCTCTTTCTCCCCCTCGTTCGTGGGGACCCCTTTCATCCAGTGGCATGAAATTTTGTCACAAAATATTAGAGACTCAACCAAGTCTCTATCTCACCTCGGCTCCGATCGGTACCAGGTTGTAACAGACACCAAGACACCAAGACAGAATTACCATAGCTAATACGCGCTATAGCTAGCTATGCTAGCTCTCGCACGTAAAAATCAGTTGTCCATTTGTAAGTCATCACGTTCAATACGTAACAAAAGCAGATTTGTACAATGTCATTAATGTCAAAATTTAACTAATGATCCAGAGGTGCTAATTCAACTACTTCAACTCCGTTCACAATAAACTTCTAAACGAAGCATGAACTACAAAACAACCACCTGACTTCTTTGAAAAAACACATTCAGTTGAAACAGTAATTAATAGGTTCCTAAATAAATTCATCAAATCACAATGTTATTAGAAAAGAACAAGACAAATCCATGAACCAAAACAATAAGTCCTACTAGCTTCCACATATCTATCACAGTAACATCCGGCAGACAGCTGTTCCAATAAAGGCAAAAGCGGTAGCCAAAATGTCTACAAAACTAGACAAATGATATAATTTAACAAATTAATATAACTTTTTTTACTTTATTAGTTATCTGTCTGACCACTGACCTCATACAGGAGAGATGACGAAGGCACGGGCCGCGGGCGATTAGATCGACGAACTCCGTACAGGTCTGGATGAATCACTGCCTCCTGTACATCAACAAACCAGCAGCCAGCAGTTATAACTGGCTTCATCTGCTTCATTCTAATGTTCAATAGGCAATAGTGAACATCCCTGTTGACATCAGAGTAGCTTCTAAATAAAAACTTCTACAGTTGCAACAACTTCTACATCATCTACATGTTGATGCATGGGTTTTAATCATCATAGTTCAGTGTTCACTGTACTGAACCCAGTGACATTTAAACATCTCTAATAGATGCTAACTTAAATGGACTAAAGTGATGAATGTTATTGAAAGCTGGGAACCCACACAATGCACAAGTTGCACACACATCGAGGTAAACATCCTCCAGGCAATGTAAAATTCCCTGGCACTTCGACGACAGCTGTCAAGTTTACCGAGATGTCCAGCTTTCAGGGTTTTCAGACGACTGGCTACAAACTGTGTACAAGTCTGGTCACCCTCATCCATGGTCTTAAAGTGCAAGTTAGTGCCTGGCTGACAGCTAAAAATACAAAGTTCGGTCCATGCGGCTTGAACAAGTTACTTTTTACACACTGCAGATTACACTTACTCTGATTATGTCCCTGATTGACTGAACGCGTGCGTCGGCAATGCTACTGCTGTCTTGAGAGCTGGCGTCCATCCACGCTGGTCGAGGCAAGGCTCCGCCCTCCTCACGGCGTGCAGCATCATCATCATCACTCGATGACCTAGCATCATCAGCTGCTGCTGTGACTTGTACGCTGTTCAACCTTGCACCAGAGAATGCACCGACACTCGGTGCACTGTCTGCAGCCTGATCATTATCCGATTCAGATGATGACTCAGAAATCGAACTGTGCACAGCAAATTTCAACTGTCCAGATGCCATCATTCTGTCTACTTGTAAATGCACAGAATGCAACTGCAGACAATAACTGAAATATTACAACATGACCAATAGCTACATCATCATCAAAGCACGATGTGCAGTGCACATGCTTCATGACTGGCCTGAGCTGGCCTCATCTGCGCAAATTAACAAGTTCACGTAATACAAGAATACATTCAAAAACCGGCATGTTCTGAGTCTAATGCAGTTGGCCAAAACACATATTCGTAAAAACTTAAGAATGAAAAGTGCAAAAAATTCCACGTCAATAAATTAACAAAGATTATATCTGCCGTGAAAATTCACGGCAAATAGCGATAATCAACTACTCATTTTTCGCGAATTTTCACGGAAGCATCTTTTCGCTTTTTGGTTATATCTCGTGAAAATTTATATATTGAAACATAAACATTAAAGCTAAAGGAAATAAACAATTAAGCACACAATTAATTATTGAAGTGTTACAGCTATGCTGGTGCATCTGTTTGTCTGTCTGTTAGTTAGTTTAAACCAGGTAGGAATTTTAATGCTGTTTTGTTGCAAATTGTCTGCCGCAAGCGCAATATTGGCAGTGAAAAAATTTTGCAAATTGGTCAATGTGGGGCAAAAATATAGACAGACTCATTGCGTACAGTTTATAGGCCTACATTTTAGAAATATATGATCACGGTCACTCTTTGAGACATTAGCTGAAAACTTATGGCCACTTACCAGTGATGTGCTCAGTTACATAGGCGTACACTACAGGCTACAGCAGTTGCTAATTTGGTATTATTGCCTGCATAATCTGATAATAGTGTTCTAAATAGCAGCAAATAATAATATTTACTTTCTGTAAATTTTCACAGCAGATAGCCATTCGACGCTAGCTTCCATGAAAATTCACGGCAGATAGCGAAAATCGACAGACTTATTTTCCGTGAATTTTCACGGCAGATAACACCTTGCATAAATTAACGTCAACTGAACAGTATAGCGTCATAATCATGAAACCACTTTACCTGTTTGCAGAATTGTTGTCATCTGATTTGTCACTCATATTAGGCAGTGACGGCTTTTAACAAAAGTACCACTGTCTGTTAAAAGAACACAAGCACGCAAACAAAACCAAGATTATAAACACAAACACCAGCAACTCTGTAGTTTGGCGTTCTCTCAAGACAGCACACACAGAAACTACGGACTCGAATGCTATTTACATGCTAGCCGACGGTGACGGCGGCAGTTCAATAGCAATTGCATGAACTTCCAGATACTGAATATGACGCTGTGTGCCATGGCTATTTACATGCTAGAAATCTGATACACTGCAAACGGGGCAGATATAACGCACTACATCGTTAAAAATGCGTAAAGCGATAAAAGACTACTACCCAAAAGTATCAACGGCAAAAATAAAGCAAAAATTGTGACTTCCACAAGCTACATTTCACCAAAGAGGGTCCCACTAAACTTCGGGCAAAAGGCAACCTACGTCATTTCCGGT
>Ga0209671_1006756_pt1 | contig 11827 bp, 3 predicted proteins | sample WorMetHERISLAND2_2_FD_187401 | JGI IMG/M metagenome (GOLD analysis project Ga0209671, IMG submission 187401) | Marine gutless worms symbiont microbial communities from Max Planck institute for Marine Microbiology, Germany - Olavius geniculatus... | ecosystem: Host-associated > Annelida >...
GTGTTGCACAGAACTCTGCTTACATACTGTATTTATTACGTCACTGTAGTTCATAACTCGAGGTCTGCGCATGACAGGAAGTGGTGTCTGTTTTGTTTATTAGTTTTTTTGTGTGTGGGATGTTATGATTAATGTCTTGCAAACAAACCGTCGTAAATTCTGAGCGTTAATGGAAGTGATGTCTGAGTGACTACGGTTCGCGTCTACGCGATGGCAGTAGCGTGCTGATCTGAGGTTGTCGAAGCATGTCGGCGATGACGCTTATCTACATTACTGATTGCTGATTACATTGCTGACGTCTGTTATGGCTCTGGAGCCCCATATATCTCGTCGCAACCCACAGGATGATTTCGTGCTGCTCCAGCGAGTCGGCAGCGGCACATACGGCGATGTTTATAAAGTAATGTCATCAGCTTTAACTATATACTGTGACTGTTGACTGCTTTGTGTGCGATCTAAACAGCGGTAATAGTTTGTCACATGAAGATTCTTAGTGATAGACCAAAAGCTGTCAATTGAGGTACCTTTCCTCAAGTAGTGGGGAAAGCTGCTTTAGTTTTTCTAAAACAGCATACCTAGGAGTACAAGAAAACCCAAGAGCTGCATCTAGCAATTGCTGCGATCATACTGTAAAATGTCACCGAAGTTGTTCGAAAAACCACAATATTGCAGTTACATGTGAGATAATGTTTAAACATGAAAACCATATTAAACTGTTGAAATACACAGTACAAATCAATCAGCAAATATAAATTAGTCCATGGTTAATGAAACACAATAGAATTTGTACTGTCACCCTTGATTCAGTGAAAAATTTGATACAGTAAATGTACGAGTGTACAACCGTAGTCTGAACAATGCTTGTCACACCAGATATTTCAACACAAGATTGTCATTAGCAGGTTCCATGTTACAGTATTTTCAGTAAACTAGGAAAATATCACACAAAAAACACAAGTATCTGCTTGGTTTGATTTCAGGAAGTGGCTGAGTGCAGAGCTGCTCTGTACCTATTGTGCCTACTGCATACCTAGCCATTTCTGTTATGCTGCAAATTGGACAAAGACTAACATGTTTTGCTCACATGTGAATTCCATAGTGTGTACTTGTAGGGTTAAAGTATGATTTAGGGTTATTGGGAGGGCTAGGTGTAGGCACTATACGTAGAAAAAAATAAGTGCGCTGACTTGCATTCTCAGTTGTTTGTCACAACTGTCAGTCTGTCAGCAATGAGATGACTTCTTTTGGCAGTACGTGTGCATGTCACCAATGTTTTCAATACACATATTATAAGCAAGAGAATGGTGGCATTTGAAGCAAAAATTGCTGTGGATCATGGCACAACCAGCCTATATTGAAGCAGTACTGGTAGTGTAGTTGTTGTCCAAGTAGTAGTCACTGGTGTAATAGTTGCTAGTGTAGTAGTTGCCAGGGTAGCAGTTGCCAGCATATGGTATTAGGCCTAGTTACTAGTCTGTTGGCTGTCAGTGAAACAGTTTGCAATGGTCAGTGGTGAAGTGGTTGCCAGTGTAGCAGTTGTCACTATAGTAGTTGCAGTCTAAAGCACTACTGCACTGACAGTTTCTATGTTTGCAACTACTACTTATCTTGGTTGCTTATCTCAGCAGCCAGTGATCGAAGAGAAATGACAGGCATTATTCCCCTCCTAGCTCACTAGAAGGTCTGAAGGAGTGTTGTACATCCGAGTGGGGCGTGTGCCACTGTGTGGTATAGCTTTGGATCCTGGACAAAAACGAGTTTTGGTGCATTTTAAGCCTCAGAAACAAATCCAGTGCTTATTAATGAGGAATTTTGTGACATTTTGAATTCTGCAAATGCATCCATACTGCCATTGTAACAACAAGAACTGCCAATCAAGGTCAACTCAGCCTTCCATTACTGGGGTAAGTAAATCAAGTCTCATTCTGTTTAGCTGGGGTTAAGATGGAGTGTGTTCACCTGTGCTGGATGACAGGTATTGTGTCATCCCATATGGCAACTTACGCTCTGTAGCTCTGTGATGGGTTTCCCATGAAAAGTTGTAGACATTCACTAACCAAGACATAGCAACTATTACTCGAACAACTACTTCACTGACAACTGCTACACTGAGGTGGCTTAGTTAGGACATTGGACTTATGACCAAAAGGTTCATTGGTTCAGCTCCTGGTCAGAACACTATTACTTATTATTATTATTATTATTATTATTATTATTATTATTATTATTATTATTATTATTATTTAGCTTGCAGTGCTCATGTATCGATGTCTCCATGGAACTGCTCCGCTGTACTTGATCGACAGTTGTACACTCACAGCAGAAGTCACTGGCCATCAACATCTGTGGTCTGCCACTCAGCGGAAGTTGGTCGTACCGTGCTATGGATTGAACAGTTTCGGTTGTCGGCGCTTTTCTGTTGCGGGCCTGTCGACTTGGAATTCGCTGCCAGACAGTCTTTGTGACCCAGAACTAGGTCTCGACACCTTCAAACGTCAGCTGAAGACATATTTTTGCAAAATATTGATGACAAAATGTATTGAGCGCATTAGAGATTTTTTGAGTATGTTCCCACCCCGTCTCGTGGTACGAATCATCATACAATCTCTGTTGCAATAAATATTACGTAACTGGTCACGCCATCTCCCCCGCAACACCAGCAACTCTGCGGCTGTAAAACGCCACTTCACTTTAACCATACATTGCAGTGCGCTGAGTGGTTCTCATACAGATGTTTTAAGATGGAAGAACACAAGCACACTTTTTAACTCTACGAAAAGCCATCCCAAAAGTTTCCAAATATATGACATATTAGACAACAATATTTTCCACAATCTGTATATCAGTGAAAGATACGTTCTTTACTGACTCATATGAGTTTGCTGCAGATATGACATCATTCTAATTCATGAAGTCACGCTGCATTATATAGCAGTGATTTGGAGCACTAACGCAAGCTGCCAAAAATCAGACTTGCTGTTGCGTGATTGCCATGTGGCCCTACTTTCGCAAATCTACCTACAGATTGGAAAATTTCTGTCTGATTATGTAATATTAATGTTTATGTGGATTTAGGCACAGAAGTTGGCTTCCGGAGCTTCTGCAGAATATGCCGCAATCAAAGTTATAAAAGTTGAACCAGGTAATGCTAAATTATTATTGTGCACTAGCCTATTTGCATTTAGCAAGAAACTGGTCAATTTACACAGATGTTGAATGTCTTTCTGTGGCCAAAGTAACAATGTCAAAGCCCTGAAAGTATGCACTGTCTTGGAAAATAATGAAATCTAATTTACTACTGTCAAATTCTTTTTGAACTATCAACCGATGATATTGCATGTTTGGCTGATGTAAAATTGTACATTGTTCAATGCAGCCTGCAGGGCATTCTAACAAGAGGATGTATAGATAGCACATACATTTTATGAAACTCTGACTAGCCAAGTCTTTTGTCTAACTAATTTGGTCAGTTGATTGTCAGGAAGACAGTTAAATTGTTGCCACCGGATGTCACATTTTCAGGCTAAAATGCACCAAATTTGATTTCAGCCGGAGCTTAACCCCAGACCCCACTTGTGGAGTTCGCAGCACTTCCCAGAACCTGTAGCTGGATTTAAGGGTCCTAGGGTAGGGTAGGGGAAAAGAAGGAAAGGGGGCAGATAGAAGGGTATGGAAGGGGAGGGGATGGAAGGAAAAAGGATGGAAAAAATGAAGTGTAGGGGAGGGCAAGAACAAAAGGGAAACCTGGGAAAAGGAAGTGATAAATTTCTTGTATGGTCGTTTTGAGACTTGGGTAACACTGTAGACTGCATTACAGTCTAAACACTGAATCGCATCTTTATTTTCACCATTATTTATTGGCAGTCTTTTGGTCAATTTGCATTATAATTTTTATACTTTTAGAGAGAATCATATTCGACAGTCATTACGGTACTTATAACAAATAATGTAAGCCTAGTCGAGGTTCAGAGAATCACTGTCAGAGTCTATGTGACTTTTTGGTAGGGCCAAATTGTGGTAATTGGCTGACTTACAGACATTGTATGCTGTTTAATGCAAAAAGTCTCTGGATGATCTAACTGTTATTAGATACTTGTGTTTACTATCTAGCATAGCTGTAATAAAAAGTTTTTTTTACAGGTTTTGTATTCAGATTGATTATTTTTGTATGATGACAAAAATGATGGATATAAAGAAACTGTATCCTGAAGCAGTGAATTTAGTCAGTGCATAAAATAAAGTAGGGTTACGTTACGTGTTTATTAATATTTTTATTTTTCATAAAAACATATTTTTAACCTTATTTTTTCTTAACATTTATTACATCTGTGGTCTGTAGTAAGCAATATATTGTTTTTATACTAGGCATCTGACCTGATAGTTCAAAGCTATATTCCAGTATCATTACTGTCAATGTATCCAGGCCAGGCAATAATTGCCAGTGTGCAGTTTGCTGCCAGTGCAATGAATTGTGTCACTGAGTTATATAGCCTTTCCAGGTTACTAGGTCACAGTTATACCCTAAGATAAATTATTCATGGCTGTAGTCTTTCATGTTTTGTCTCGTGCTGAATAACTCATACTAGCATATACTACTGAATCACTGAATTATTACATGGTTGACACTGACAGTTAGAATTACTACTAATACCACTATTACTGCTAGTTTTAGCCAGCCGGATTTTCTAGGGTTTAAGGGTCTTAGGTATTCGAGGATGCTTATTTGTGAACTTTTGGACCAGGTATTTTTTACCAACACTGGCATAGTACCGAGGGAACATTAACAGTTTTCTTTTGACAGTGAATTAGCATAGAAACACTTTGACATTACTTCTGCTACGGAAAATGTTCATGCCAATGTTGTTTTTGCTTCGTCTTTTTGTTTTTGAGTTAGGAGCCGCTATGGGATAGAGAGACAAATAGTCAGGCTGGATGACCCTTATTGTGGCCATGGATTTTGGAGACTGAAGTCACAAAAATGAGCATTTGTGTAACTTAGTTTAAGCGAGATGCAAGCATAAGACACACACCATGGAGGTTGGAACATGACATGATATGTGGTCCCACTCAGTGCCTAATTTTAAGATGCGTACAGTGCGATACAAGTGAAATGAAATTAAATTAAAACTGCACTCGCTCTCTTTTATTTCGTTTTAGTTCAGCTCTTTTCATTCTGTCGCTCTCTGGTCATCTTAATGTGATGTTTTTTTCTGCAAAAGTGTGTTGGAATGCTAGTCGTGTGCCTGCTGTGGCAATGGATTTTAGAATTATAGTAGTTCTGACATCAGGACCATCAGTAGGTGGTGCTGCTGATCCTGGCATTGGCCAGCGTGACTGCCGCAATGTTGACAAATGCAGGCGTCGTGTGGTTAGTGCTGGCGCCGCTAGGATTACCCCGGTGTTAAAACACTTAGCGCTGACATTCATCGCCGGCCCTGGCTGCTGGGAAGGGCCAGCGATGACCTCCGTGCAATGTTTTTCTCAATCGCTGGCTGGGTGCTGCTGGGTTGTCTGTCACTGGGCAGTGAGAGGGGGGACGGGTTGAAGTGATGCCGACCAGATAACATGGCTTGTGATGGCACGTTGTGGTGCTGCTGTGGACCTGACGTAGAGTGGGACAGTTTGGGTACGATTTTGCTGTGAAGTAACTTCAAATAGGCACAACACCAGGCCTCGGTTGTGGTTGCCCGCCATTCCGAAGGGCCGTGATCAGCCTTACATTCAGGAATAGGGTTATGCCTAGGGTCATCCCCGTCGGTGTTAGAGTTAGTTTAGTGTTTAAGAAGTACGGCTTCATCTTCGTTTAAAACAGGTTTTTGGCGGCCGTTCGGAATGGGAATCTTTTCTTGTCTTATTCGTAGGTGCAGTGCCATCGTTGCCATTCTAGACAGACGTTGTGGACCATTTTGGCACCGGAGCTGAAGCCCTGATGAGCTGCTGTGTTGGGCTCATGCTGTCTTTCTATCCAGATACTTCACTCTCTGACGTCCCTTTGCTTTTTTCCTTTTGCCGTTTCCCTCTGCCGTATATTAAGTAGGTTATCTGAAATGCATAGGTGATAGTACCTCCAATTCTGTTCTGGTCTGATGCAGTTGGTTGTTTATGACGATTGGGTACCTATCTAGAAATGTTTACGTTTATATCAGTCCCGTCTCTCCTCTCCCTCCTACAGAGTTGTAGTGGGTGGCCCACCCACGGAACGTACATGTACATGTAGTCATTTACAGCGTGTGGCGATCAGAGGCTTCTATTCCTATACTTGGTGGGTGCAGCTTGCGCCCAGTGAAAAATAGTAGGGGGGAGTTTTGTTGAGGGTGTATGCGAAATTGTTTATCAGGAGAAGCGCTGTTTTTAGCTCAAGATGCAGTTCGCAAATTGTTCGTGGCCGGGCTCTGTCCAGACCCGCTGTGGAGCTTACAGCGTTCCCAAAGACCCCATAGCTGGACTAAACGTGTGCCCCCCCCAATAAAGGGAGGGGAAGGATAGAATGCGAAGAGGAGGAGAAAAGGGAAGGGGAAGGGAAGGGAAAGATAGTGAAGAAAAGAAGGGATAAAGGATGGCGAAGGGGAGGGGGAGAAAAAATGACGGGAATAGGGGGGAGAATGAGAGAATACAGGGGAGAATTTAAACCAGATTTGGATTTTAGATTTGGGGGATAGAAGCCCCTAGGGGTGATGGCTGTCTGTGGTTCTTCTGCTTATGATTCTATATGCATACGTGTTGGGCCTCCCATTTGACTACCACTGCCCAGTGCCCCTTTCTTTGTATGGTGTGTGGTCGCGTAGTCCCTTGGGCATTAAAGATATCTTAGCGTCTCTAGGTTGCTTACTTGCTGAGTGCTCTGGTTGCTGGCGCATATGCCTGTTTTGTTTTTATGCATTTCCCTTTATCAGTGCAGAAAGTGTTATCTTTACATGAGATAAGCAAGCAGTTTGTTTCTTTTCTTAAAGCAGTGAGACATAAAAAGCGTTAAGAAGTGACGTCTGGATAGATGTTGGACAAGAGAGCGCTTCTAGATAATTCGATAAGAGACTTCCACTCCTATTATATCAGTCCCAAGTTTGCTAGCTGCTGAATTTTGTTGATGTTTTAAAATAATTTTTTTCTGGTTCAGTTTGCTTTAATTTGTTTGCTGTTGCTCAGTTTCAGTTTGGATGAGTAAGTAGCAATCTGACATTTTAAAAAAATTATGATGGTCATGAATCGGACCAATATTTTCATTGTGAAAACTTGCTGATGATTTGTGGTGGTGGCTATAGGAGATGACTTTCAAGTGATTCAGCAGGAAATACAGATGATGAGGGAATGCCAGCATCAGAACATTGTGGCATATTATGGCAGCTATTTAAGGTATTGCTTTCACACATTTACCTGTATGGTGGCCTGGTGTAGCGGTAACGCGTTATGTCTGATCAATGAAGTTGTTTTTCATCAGACTGGGTTAGTACTTCGATCGGTGAGTGCCTGCGGACAGGTAAACCATCTTAATATGTAACCAGCTACTTAGGTCAGCTCAGCCTTTCATCTCTCTGGGGTAGGTTAATTGAGTTAAAGTGCGGCACCTTCACCTGTGTCGGGTGGCAGGTAACACTGTGTGATTCCGTACGGCAGGTGATGCTCCGATGTTTTGAGATGGGTTTTCTATAAAGAGCTATACACCACTTTCAACCTTCAGCACTGACTGGGCAGTAAAATTACATGCTAACTCAGAGTGCGCTGTTCAGTTTTGTCAGCTTTCTGCTAATGGGGTTATTATATGCAGGAATAATGATAACCACTATTTGCCATAATGGAAACCTGGGACACTATCTGAATCAGTCTGCACAATGCATTTTAATTGGCTTAAAGATTTTGATAAATTTTATTACCGTGTAGTACCGATTCAGCAGCTGCAGAAGTACAGATTTTGTAAATAAGTGAATGTGTTTATTTTGTGTTGGCTGTCTAAGAGGTCATCATAGTCTAGGCTAGCCTAAGGTATTTTCATCAGTTTGCATTGAAGGAGATATTTCTGGCATTTTATGAATGGTTACACAAAGAGCCATGTTACCATATGCAGGACTGACCCGTGTACGAAATCAGCTTTCGGAAAGCACTTCATAAGATGCTGCATGTCTGTGAACCTATAGAGAACATTTTGTTCTTGTTGCCGATTTTATTGTATTTATAGTATTTAGTATGAATGTGTGAAGAAGGTCAGTTTCAGATGTGTCGTGGAAGAATGGAAGATGTGATAAGTTTTGTTTTGTACCGGGAAGATACTCAGGCTAGGGACTATTGTTGAGGGAGCATAGGTAGAGGAGGGGCAACAGGCTTACCAAAATCTGGCTAAAAACGGCTGTTATCTCGAGTGATGTGGGGTGTATCATAGCATTTACTGGTGTAAAATACCGGCTGTGTTGCTGTTGCTTGAAGGCAAAACAAGCTCTGGATATGCATGGAGTACTGTGGCGGAGGCTCAATGCAGGACATCTACCACAGTATGCTACATACTTTGTCCATCCTGTGAGATTGCGTCTGTAAAGTGTGTCTGTGCTATCTTACTGTAGTACGGGTTCTTAAATTCCCAGAGAATTATTTTTTCTACTCATGGTTACGTAATAGTTTTGCACAGTAATTAAAGCTGCATATTTTATAACCATATTTTGATACCGAGATCACTTTCAATTGTCATTATTTCATCGTCAGGTAAATATTTGCCACCATTTGTGTGAATTAGACATGTATGCAGAATAATGTGATATTAAGCCAATCCTTTTATTCTACATCCGGCAGCTGAAGTCAATTAAGCAGTCGGTGACACCAGAGGCAATGAAGACATTGGTGCATGTCTTCATCAGCAGCCGAATTGACTACTGTAACAGTGTGTTCTTTGGCATCAGTGGTCATTTGCTCCAGAGGCTGCAAGCCATCCAAAACGCCGCTGTCCGTCTCGTCACTGGGGCCAGAAGATCTCAACATGTGACATTGATATTATGTCAATTGCATTGTTTAACAACACGGCAGCGTATTCTGTTCAAGACGGCCGAGTTGGTGTACAAGTGTTGGCGTGGTATGGTTTCGTCTTACCTATCGACATACTGCGTCCCAACGTGATCACACGATGATCACACGATCAGTGTCACCTTCACTCTGCCGTATTTGGACAACTCTCCATGCACAATGACAAACTACGGTCGTCGCAGCTTCGTTATTAGCGGTCCGGTCGTGTGGAACAGTCTGCCATCTGCACTTCGATTAGACATGTCAATATTTCGTAGGCGGCTGAAAACATTTTTCATGACAGAAGCTACTGACAGCCTGTATCAGTTGACTTGGCGCATTTGCTGCATTTTTTTCGAACTTGCACCATATAAATGTCATTGGTAATAATAATTATAATAATAATAGTAAGTAACTTAGTAAATTTCAATGCATATTGATTAAGTCATAGCGCCAAAACAAAAACAGAAGTAGTTGAGTAATTCTTGAAATGCTGTATAATGTGTTGTAGTAACGGGTCCTCTCGTGGAGAGAGAGATTGCGTTTATTTGCCGAGAAACGTTACATGGACTGCATTATTTGCATAGCCATCAACGCATGCATCGTGACATTAAAGTATGTTTTGTTTTGTCATATGAGAAGACTTGAACAAACTTTTTATTTATTTTTAGATGTTGATGTATATTTATGGAAGAATGTCGTTGTCATTTCTTTGTGTTTTAAAACTATTCTGTATTTTTCGGTTCTGTAACAATGTTGGTTGCATGACAGGAATGCCATCTGATTTTTGTGGAAAGCCCTTTTCCAACATGAGTTAGTTTTGGGGGTTTCTGATTTAATGTAGAATAACTACACGATGTTTCATAAAAAGGACCCCTTTTTCTTTCTTTCATAATTCACTCAAATGATGATCAGTTTACATGAATTTTTTACCAGTTGTAGCTGAAGAAATACCAGTTCAAAATATTTTAACAAAATATGGCAATTGATTAAATATTCTTTGCTGGTCGTGACGTAATGCTGACATCATAATATGTCACAGGTGCAAGCTTGCTAGTCTCAGCTGGTGCTGTCAGTTGCTAACCTGCTCTGAAGGTGAAAAATCTGGTTCGCTGATGACAAATTTTTGAAGTTTTACAGTTGCAGCGACAAAAACATGCAAAGCGATGGCATTTACGTGTCTCTGGGGATAGATGGACTTTTACGCGTTCGAGCAAGACAGTGCAGTAGCACACCGAGCTTGCAAAATAGTTGCGTTTATGGATTGCAAGATGCCTGATTTCATGTCCCCATTTTGCTCAGTGCTGACACGATAAACATTTTTCATTAGCAAACCAGATTAAGTTGACCATCAAAGCTGGGTAGCAACTGACAGCACCAGTTGAGACAAGCAAGCTTGTACTCATGACACATTATGACGTCAGCATTATGACTAGCAAAGAATATTTAATCAACTGCAGTATTTTGTTAAAATATTTTGAATTGGTATTTCAACTGCCACCATTTAAGTGAATTATAAAAAAACTAGAAATTTAGGGCAAAGCCCAACGTGAGTCCGCCCGGCGCCCTAAGTCCGATTGGGGGAAATTAGAGGGGGGGTAAAATTTTCCAGGCATCAAAGTCACGTGGCTCGAACTCAAATGCATTGGCATACGCCGAACGCGCATTGTCGACTTAGGGTAGGTCAACATGAGCACCTATAACTTTGTTCGTAGTAAAAAAAATTTTTGTTCAACACCGAAAAGATCGTTCTTGTCAATGCCGTTTAGATTTTGTCGCTATCTTCATCGATTCCAGAGATATTTGCAGTCAAACTCGAAAGTTGTCATAAATCGCACCGATTTTTGAACGTTTTTTTGCCCCCCAAATTTTAAGGGGGCGGTGACCCCAAAAAGTTGCACCCACGTTATCACCCCCATCTAGCAGCACGTCACGTGGCAAAGTCTCATGAAGCTACTCCCTTTGGCTCCAAAGATGCTTCGTCTAATACGCTACATTTTAAGGTAATTTTTGACTCCTCTTTGAAAAATGTTGTAAGAAGGGCCTCCGTCCCCGTTGGGGGGTGCGCTACTAAAAATTGGTCATTCTCTAGCGCGTGTAAAAATTTGGAGGCGCAGCACCCCCTAGGGGCCGAAATATGGCCTTCCGAAAAATTTGATTTTGGTGGGTAAACATTAGCCACATAATCTATGATGTTAGTGGACTGAAGTTCACACAATTTTTTCCATTCAACGCGGAATTAACTGTATTTGATAACGCCGTTTACTGCTTGTCGATATCCCTATGCAGTTCAGAGATATTTGCGCTCAAAGTCGAAAGTTGTCGTTAAACGTACTAAATTTTGCCCGTTTTTTGCACTCCCAAATTTTAAGGGGGCGGTGCCCCCTAAAAGTTTTAGCCACGTTATCTCCCCCATCTAGCAGCACGTCACGTGGCAAAGTCTCATGAAGCTACTCACTTTGGCTCCAAAGATCCTTCATCTAATACGCAACATTTTAAGCCAATTTTTGACCCCCCCTTTGAAAAAAGTAGTAAGGGGGGCCACCGTCCCCGGTGGGGGGTGCGCTAGTAAGACTTGGTCATTCTGTAGCGTGTGTAAAAATTTGGGGGCGCAGTACCCCCTAGGGGCCGAAATATGGTCTTCCGAAATATGCGCTTTCGGTGGGTACCGTTAAGAATCGAGATCTCCAAGGTCACTGGACCAAACTTCACCGGACTTGTTTCGCCTAATGCGGGAGGAGTCGCGGCAGATAAAGTAAAAATCCGATTTTGAATATCTTCATCCGTTTCGGAGATATTCGCTGCCGAACTTCCAAGTCGTCCGAAATCGAGCCAAATCTTGCAT
>Ga0209671_1006757_pt1 | contig 11826 bp, 11 predicted proteins | sample WorMetHERISLAND2_2_FD_187401 | JGI IMG/M metagenome (GOLD analysis project Ga0209671, IMG submission 187401) | Marine gutless worms symbiont microbial communities from Max Planck institute for Marine Microbiology, Germany - Olavius geniculatus... | ecosystem: Host-associated > Annelida >...
CAACAATGCAAAGCTGAAAACGTGAAAAATGTATGGGGGCAAAATAAAAATTTTAAGCACCCATAATGTCCTCCTAGGGAAATTAGAAACTGTCTGTCTGAATTCCGTCTAAAATTTGTAGCATCTTTTGAAAAATTGTTGCAACTATGTGCCCCCATCTACTTTTCTAACCCATGATGTCGATGGTTCTAACCAGTAGTCAGTCAGTTTTCGTTTTCTTCTCTGTTTCGTGACTATGACAAGAATCACCACTACAGATGACTGAAAGATTCTGCACGGTCTTTCAATCCTCCTCCTTCGTAATAGTAATAGTACTAGCAGTAGACTGTCTCAAAAAATATTCCCGACATTATCGATTGTAACTTGAAGATTACCGGATTTCAATAGTTTTTGATACAAATATTCCTGACATAACTGGCCATCAAATGACTGTTAGGAGTTCCCAGGTCACACAGCATCTGCTTCTGCACTACCTAGGGAAAACAGCCCAATCAAAATTTGCATCAAAATAAACAAAAAATGCAGAAATGCAGAAAGTTTCTCAATGTCTGTGTTCGTGTAATATAATGCGCAGACAGTAGCAAAATGTGACAATCATTCTTCAAGTTACAATCAAAAATGTTCAAGATGTTTTTTGAGACACAGTGTGGTAGTAGCTGGCCATTAAGCCCAGTGGTCAGTTACTACTACTAATCTTTGATGCTGGATGGATCAGCTCGACAGATGACAGAGATTCTACGTGTTCTCACAATCTTCTGACCCTTGAAGATCGACTGGTCATTGGGCAACAGTTCATGAGTGTATTCATAGCGAGCTGCACCACTACAACAACAACATCAATAACAGCCATGATACGGCAGCATGACTACTACTACAACTACTACTACAGTGACAACCACAATACTACATCTATTGTTACTGCTACTACTAGTACACTACAACAACAACAACAACAACAACCTTGATACTACTACTACAGGGTGCGGCAGAAAAAAGTGGACCCTTAATTTTTTTTGACGCTTTCTCAGCAACCGTTTGGGATTTTAATGTGAAATTTTACAGCTTTATTTACTGAAACCTTCTACATCTAACTGCTAAGTAAAATTTGATTCTGTTGAAAAACAACGAAGTTATAGACTTTATAACATGACCGCCTACTGATTTTTCAGCACTCAAAAATGTTCATGCTAAAAATGCTATTTAATTTTCAAAAACTGGTTACACATGACTGCCGATGACATCACAGTGACGTTCTGATAAACAGCAATTTATAATGTTTATAAATTATCATTAAATTATTGTTCCTTTAAAGCAATCGCCAGCTGCCCACCAGATTCATCTTCCAGCAGGACGATGCGTCAGCACACACAGCGCGCAACGCCGCGCAGCGCACAGAACTGGCTGCGGGCCAGCTGTCCAGATAACATCACAAAAAACCAATGGCCTCCAAATTCGTCGAATATAAACTCGATGGACTATCACATATGGGATGCAAGCGCCGAACTCAAAGAAGCGCTTCAGGTTATCTGTGGCAACCTGCCACAGGGACCGATCGACAAGGCTGTAAAAGATTTCTCAAATAAGGTACTGGAGGCTGGTGTTGTAGCTTGGAGCTGGCAGTGAACACTTCGAACATTTGCAGTGACAAAAGAATTCTGGCATCTGATCATTATTTAACTGCATTGTTCAACAATGTTATTAAACTGGTGTTATAGCCAGAACAATTTTGAATGCTGAAAAATCGGTAGGCCGAAAAAGTCTGTAACTTCGTTGTTTTTCAACAGAATCAAATTTTACTTGGCTGTCAGATGTAGAAGGTTTCAGCAAATAAATCTGTGAAATTTCAAATTAAAATTTTAAACGGTTGCTGAAAAAACAGCGAAAAATGTTAGGGGTCCACTTTTTTTGCCGCACCCTGTATTACCACCACCACCACTACTACTATACACTGACGGATCATGAGGCAACAGTTCGTGAGTGTATTCATAGCAAGCTGCACCACTACAGGAACAACAATTGATGCAAACAAATACAAACATGACATTCTAAATATTAAAAAAGACCAGCAGAAAGAGTGCTTCCCACCTACGTAATTTCATGTTTTGTCGAAAAGTAGGATTAACACTATGGTGACACTTTCCGTAGAATAAATACCAAAATAATCATAAACATGGACCAACGTCAAACTGCAATGTTAGCTTTGTTCTAAGAATCAACATTTACAATTATCTACTCTACACTGTGTCCGGTGAAAAACGGACCCCTTAGACATTATGTAATAAAAATGTCAAATCTAAACGAATATGAATAATGTTTCGCACACTTAATCCAGAAGAAATTCCTGAAGCAACTGCCAAATTTTGTTGAAAAAATATTATTTCTTACCTAAATTATTAATTGTTGAATAATGAATATCGATAACAAAATATCTCCGTTACCAATATGGTGTTACATAAGTAAACTCCTGTGTTCATTTGCGTAACTTTAACAAACAACATCTGATTCTGGCATAATTTTACATCAAAAATGCATCATCTATTGGGAATCAAAGTGCCAAATTTCAATTGAATCTATTCATGCAAACAATAGTTACAGCGGCTTTTGTGAGGTCGCCTTAAAATGTGAAGTGTCCAGTATTAGGCAACTGTTTGTTTAATCCTGACAACGTCCACGGCTTGCAGGGAAATTCCGCGACGAACTTTTTAGCACCATACCCTTTCTTTTGCCTCGACAGTTTAATTAAAACATGATCACCCGCAGAAAACCATTTTGTTATTGTTTATGTTATTTTGATTGTGTCAACAAACGTCACTTCCGCTTGAGCGACTGCAGTATGTAACGCCATATTGGTAACGAAGATGTTTTGTTATCGATATTCAACATTTGATAATTTTGGTAAGAAATAATATTTCTCAACGAAATTTCGCAGTCGGTTCAGGAATTTATTGGGGATTAAGTGTGCGAAATGTTATCCCTATCCGTTTGAATTTGACTTTTTTTATTGCACGATGTGTATGGGGTCCATTTTTCACCAGATGCAGTGTAGATTAGAAAAAATATAATCGAAAATGGTAAGTAACACCAAAGTTAATCTGAACATTACCAATTAACACCAGACAGCTGCAATGCACATGAGAATGTGTTTTTTCTTAATCCTTAAAGATAAAACTTTCTCAGTCGGTTTTCAATTCACTTCTAAGGCAAGTAAATCAAATACTGATCTGCCTGGCTGGTGTTAAAACAAGGCATGTTTACGTGCGTCAAATGGCTGTAGATATCCTTTAAGTAATTAAGTAAGTAAGAAAAAACAATAACAGTGTTCAAAGCAATTAAAACTGTGTTTTGGATGCTTAACACGTTTGTGTTTATTCATAAATAAGTATATTAAAAATACGCTAATTAGATACTCTATGCCAAAGCACAAAAAAAAACAAATTTTCTAGTATATTGCCTCAATACAACAAAACAAAACTCTTTCGACTTTTTCGTCTGCCGAGCCATCAGGAGAAATATAAACTATCATCTGAAAGTATTAAAACTATTAAGAGTATTATTATCATTAGCATATTTGTAATATATTTATCTATGGCACACTTAACTTATTCATGGTTGTTAGGCCATCCAAAATGCAGCTTAAGTGTCACTGTGCAGGCAGTGTACAGTCACAAGAGGGAAAGGTAAGGAATCTTAAACAGGTATGTCTTTAGCCAACCATACTTTAGTAACGATCAAGCTGGTGTCATGGTTGCTGTCCGTCCATCTGTCCATCCGCCACGGATGTATTGTGGCTAAACGATGCAAGATAGGACCTAGGTTGCTATTGATCACTTAATAAAAAGTCACATATTGGCTTTTAAATGACATATAAATTGATGACCTTGAACGACCTGGAAGGGCCATAATGCACCATGGAATGAAATTTTTGCAAGCTATAACTGGCTGTATGTTGGAAACTGTGCAAGATAGGTCCTAGGGTGCTATTGATCATTGCTAGAAAGTTGCATATTGGCTTTCCAATAAAATGAAAATCATTGACCTTGGATGATCTTGAAGGTCACTAACAACCAGTACAGTCAGCTATCCTAGCAACAGCTGGGCTTCTTGTTTATAAGAACAGAAGTAGTAATAGCATAAAAACATGAACTTACTGCATGACGTAGAAAGATCTTCTATTGAGCAGAATGTCAACAAAACGAGACTTGTCTTTGTCGTGAACTAGCCTCATAACTCCACCAGACAACAACGATAGGCCTGAGAGGACTGGACCACAGTACTACAACAACAACAACAACCACTACTACTATTATTACTACTCAAAATAAGCATTAATGCAACCACATGCTAATACATCCACTACCTAATGACTTCCAAGCACTACTTGAACTACTACTCTACTACTAATACTACTACTAAAACTACCATAAAATCTTGCATATAATACACACTATTTTACCCTTATAATTGCTCCGAAGTTCTTGGTGTGTGCTATGCATACTGAGTACTTTTTCAAATCTTTGTACATTGACCAGCAGCATGGTTGCCACGTCCGCATAATGTATAACTTTCAGTTTTTTGGCAGCCATGTACTACAAATGATGTAAACTCATTTTAACGAAGTCTGTCAGATAAGAGCCAGATGACAAAGGAAACATGCAGTCATATAACTTGACATTGCAACAGCTGTCCTGTCAGTTTATAGCTTGAAACAAGACTGACGACTGGTATTTTAGCAACAGCAGCACGAGTGGGTGACCCAGGGTAGACAACAATAAGCTAAAAAACAGCTACTGACCCAGTAGGTCAGTTGGTCCGTACTGTCCAGTCTCCGTATCAGGGAGCTACAAATAAATCTACAGGGTACGACAAAAAAGTAGTTCCCTAAAATTTTTCACTGTTTTCTCAGCAACCATTTAGAATTTTAATTTGAAATTGTACAGCTCTGTTTACGAAAACCTTTTACATTCAACTGCCGAGAAAAATGTGATTCTGTTAAAAAACGACAAAGTTATAAACTTTTTAACATGACTGCCTACCGATTTTCAGCATTAAAAATGCTCAAGCTACAACAACGAAGTTGAAATTCAATAATATCATTGGAACATCACAGTTAACCAAATGCCAGATTCCATTGTCACTGCTAATGTTCAAAGTGTCTATTGCCAGCTCCAAGCTCTAACACACAAGCTTTCAGTCGCATAATTTGATAAGTCTAAAAACAACGGAAACCTGAAATTGTAAGAACTGCCGATTATAAGTGAGCATATGTTAACTAACAGTAACAACAGTTCTAATAGTCTTACCTCTTATCCTCCAAACAGTCATCACTTTTTCAGTTTTCCAGGGTGCCATTTAAACTGTGAACTAGGGATGCATGTTGTACTCAGATGCACATGATAGTCAAGATTTAACAGCAATTTAATACTAATACTAACACTAATACTAATACTAACATGTCTACTACTACCACTACTCACTCTAACGCTGTCAATGTGAGCTTTAATGCATCCCTCTGGGAGTACATCCAATACATGGACGTGTTCTAGCTGTGGCATTCCTGGTTCAAAAGCCAGCTCTCTCATTCGCTGTATAATTGCTTTGTTCTTTTCACTCCATTCTTTCTTCTCCATTTCACGATAGTCGACGATCGCCTGATAACACCACAAAAAATAGCAACAATGTTGCCATCCCTTGTGCAAGGGTTTCGGCACACAAGCTCACAGTCAAAAAACTCTCAGCAAGTTTTACTGTGCAAATCTGCGTAAAAAAAAAACCTCTAAAACCCGCCGCAAACTCAATCCAATTTCAGTTTCTTTTTTACTACTAACATTGTTTTATTATGGACCTTTATTTACCGATAAAAAATTTTAAACTTAGGAATCTGCATTTTTTTACATATTCACTTGATGTGTACTGTACTGAATGTAGCTCTGCTCATTCTAATAACTTAAAACTTGTCAATACTGAAAAAAAACAAAAACACGTTCATACTACCACGGTTACCACAACTACTACTGCTGCTGCTGCTACTGCTACTGCTACATACATCATCCCAGTGGTCATGTTCGTATCTCAATCGTCTGAGGTAAGGTTGAACCTCGTCGACAAGTGCCTGCTCCTTATCCTCTGATATGAAATCCTCGTACACCCTGAAACTGTCTTTCACATCTGTCTCGGCTGCTGCATTGCTGGCACTCAAAATCTTCTGCCAGGCTACTGGCAAAGGTCGTTCGATTGATTTCTGCGTTGCTGGCGTGTCTTTGTTGTGTAAACCTGGACAGAAATCCACCACATACTACAACAGAGGTGTTGAGCTGTCACTGACACAGCTCTTTAAACTTGCACAAATCTTAGCAGAAAGTGTTTGTCTGTCTGTGTGTGTATCTGCGATTTTCGCGGTGACGGCGGCTTAGCATTTTCACTACGTTCCTGCAGTTATATGCAGTTTTTACACTTTTGCTACGTTTCTGCATTTTTCACATTTTTCCATTTTGTAAACATTTTCTATATTAAAAAAAACGTTTAGTGCCTACCGAAAATTCTATCAAAAACTTCGAGAAGCACTTTTGAAACTATCGCAGAAGCAAATTTATAGGCCACATGCAGATTTCAGTTTTGTGGTAGTTTGCTTCTAGTGTGATATGACCACACAGTTAAATTGAAATTTAAATTCGCTCTCTTTCTTCTCTCTCTATCTCCCCAGTTCTGGCTGTACTGTGCCTACAGAATTAGGTATTAGGCATGAGGTTGAACAAATTAAGGTTAGAGCTAAAATTATTCACATGATGAAATGCCTTTGATGCATCAAGAGATGCAAGATAAACATTACTTCCTCTGTCATTAAAATACTTAATTACATTTTGCAATACAAAAACTGCATTATTGCAATCAAGACCATTTTTAAAACCATACTGTCTATGACTGACATTTAAAACAAACCACATTTAATAATCAACACAGACTCAAAAATCTTAGAAATAATGGGACTTAGGGTTATCGGTCTGTAATTCTCAACAGATGACAAGTCCCCTGCTTTATCCTTTATAAGTGGCACAACAATACCTGTGCCAAAACTATTGAGAACATAACCATAAGATTGTAGTGACATCCCCACGCAGCCTGAAAATTTGTAGCATTGGCGTACTATACACAAAATTGAGCTGCTGAGTAATTTCCTATAAGTGTGCTACGTAAAATCAGTTCAGTGCATAGATTAGAGGCCGACAGAAAGTGCATTTTACTTTTTCAGCTGAAAAATAAACGAAAACGAAAAAGACTCACCATTTTCGGCTGAAAACGAAAAATATATTTCACAATAAAGATCAAAAACAACATGTCTTATAAAACTTTTCCAGGTAATACTTAAGTCCGTGGATCGTTTGTTTGGATGGTTTGTCGCTTCCCAATGACAGTAACTTCTCGCATGCGCAACATTTCGCCTTACTGCCAACACTGTCTACTTTAGAAAAATATTTCCATATGGGATTCAGCTTTGCCATAATTGTCTATTTCTAACAAACAATGGAGCATATAACTAATGCAAGCACTAGACAGAACAGAATGACATTGAAGCAGTTGCTGTTCGGTATATGAAAGACGACACACTGGGGAGGGCATGCTGGACCAGGCAAAGTTGACTCGTTGCAAGTGGAGCCTGGCAGTTATCAGATGCTGACTGCAGCAGCCTGAGCCGACTCAATCAGCACATCTGTGTTAACGGCTTTCACTTCACAGCCGCCGCCTAGGCAGTGTGGAGCTGAGTAAAACAGCCTGCAGTGGACAAGTGGCTGGGCGAATTTAAGTCCACCCCACCTGCTTCAGCCTGGATTGCGATGTCAACCGGACATGGCCCAGACCACCCACGTTGGTGCCGAGTTCAGATTGTGGTTGTAAATGGTGACTGAAGTTGACTGAACTATGAGGCCCTTCGTGCGTCAGCAGAGTTAACGCACTCACTGTTTCGGTTATTTTTAACGGCCATATTTGTACCGAAAAATAAAATACACCGAAAATATGTGCATTTTTTCGGCCGAAAAATAAAAAACGCGTTTTCGGTGCCGAAAACGAAAAATCTAGCATAGATCCCCAAGTTTACCAGGCGTGCTGTTGTATCCCACAGCGGTCGAAGCGGCGCGATACTGCAGCACGAATCTTCTCTTCATTGCTAACTGCAGACGACTGGTTGTAAAACAAATTCCTCGAGAATTATTGACAGCGAACTGCGCGATGTGCATTATCCCTCGATGCAGCAGCATTTTCTCTCACTTTTGCAAATTTGCACACGAAAATTAAACTAACAAGCAAGTCAAATAAAAAAGTTTGTTTACTTCCGGTTGCTTCGACATAGAATATCGTAGTTTCATCGATATAGCGTAGTTAGAGATGTGCAAAAAAACTCGAGTTCGATACTTTAGGAATGTCTTGACCTTGAACTTGAACTTGGGCGGATCCGTTGCCAGACACTCCTCTGGAGTGGAGATTGTCTTCTCATCCGTACTTATTCACAATTGTCTTTATTTTTGTTCTTTCTTCCATTTTCTTTCTAATTATTTCTGCAGACTGACTGACACCGTTCATGTCGTCTGTCTGTGGGCCTTCTTTTCCAATCATCTGTTGGTATCTTTCTATTGTTAGTCCTTTTACTGTGCTTCTTTTGCATTCAAATATGTGCTGTGTTGTTTCTTGTTTTCCACAGATATAGCACTTTCGTCTTTCTGTCCATAGTTTGAATTCAACTTCAACATATTCGTCCCGAACACTGTTCTGGAATTTTCTCATGTGAGATCCTTCAGATAGGCCTAATTTTTTAACTCTGCATTAGCACCTGATATATTATGCAGCTTTGTCTTTTGTGAACTTTCTTCCATTATTTCCTTGTTTACTGTATCATTTACCTAGCTTCTTTTGCACTAACCTTCTCCATTGATTTGCTGTCATATTTTTTATTTGATTGTCATTGTAGATAATGTTATGCTTTTTCAATATTGCGTATGCATCATCCAGTAGGCGTTGCGTTGCGTTGCGTTTGAACGCGTTTAAACGCGCTGCAACGCGCCGGTTAAAACGGGTGGAAACATTTTTGTAAAGAATATTAATGAGTTAATATAGCCGACAAATACGATAATTTATTGCTGTTGGGAGCAGCAGCTTGTTGCACATGTGTCGCGCAAAAAAGAAAATGCAGGCCTAGATTTTAGATTCACCTCGTCATCGCCAACCGGGATGACCAGGGCGAATATCAGCATCTGATACAGTAGCTACTCTCCGACCCAGCTCTGTTCCTGCGACACTTTTGGCTGTTTGTCGATCAGTTTGATGACCTACTCGGGCTACTTAAGTGTTCTCATTGGTCAACGCAATTACTATCGCTCGGATAGTAAACAAAAAATAAAAACACTATCGGCGTTTCTATTTTAAACGCAACGCATCGCAACGCAACGCAACGCCGTAGTGGAAATGCTCTTTAAAGGGTCGGCGATGGTACCGTTGAATAGAGCGATGGCAACCTTAGGCCTATATGCTGTGAAAAGTAACCATGTTAATGCAACGGTTTGACCGCAATTCTGAATGCAATGTTTCTGCCTGCAGCCGACATTCACGGGCGTCGAATTAACGTATCGTATCTAGTGTTAATTCTAGCGTTCGATATAGCAGCGTCACCGTAGCGTGAATGGAACTGCAGTCACTCTGGGAAATCGCTTTTTTTCTGCGGTCCGAAATCAAACACTGGCTTGGGATATATGCGTAACTACGGTCGGCTCACCACAGCAACAGGGGTATATTTTTTTTTGTTTTCCAGGAGGCAGGTTGCATTCATGTACGCCTACATATACGCCTATAGGGTGGAGTGGACGTTTCTAAAGCACACTCGGTTTGTATTTCCTACAAACATTAAATACAGGGTTCGGCAAAATAAAGTAGTGGTAGTCCAAAGTTTTTTTGCTGTTTTTTCAGCAACCGTTTGGCATTTCAAACTGAAATTTTACGCATTTATTTACTCAGATACTCTAGCTACGGCTAACTGCCGAGTAAAATGTGATTCTATTAAAAACAAGAGAATGTTCATACGAACACGGAGTCGGTCCATTGCAATGCACTTCGATAGTTTACAATATATGTCCGTATAAATATAATCATTGAGTTGTTTAGACTGGTAGAAAAAATCAAAAAGTGTAATTTTAAATTGTACAGCAGCAATGTTACTGTCATCCTTCGCTATTATTATAACTAAACAATAAATATTGTCAATCACGTGACCATTCGATTCGTCGCCAGCGCTTTAGGCCTACTATAAACGGTTCATCTTCACCATGCGTCTATCTCGCACAGTTACGGAGATATAGCGTCTCAAAGATAATGGGGTCACGACCTTGACCTTGTGGTGTCACGTGACGTCATCGGTCACGTGACCATTCGACTCCCGGCGATCGACTTTTTATATTCTTGCACCGATATGGAAATATGGCGCCTCAAATGTTGGACGCACGGACGTGGACAAGGGTAAAAAGAAGGAAGAAGGGAAAAAAGTGGGAAGGAAAAAAGGAAAGAGGAAAAAACTAGAGAAAGGAAAGGAAAGGTAAAGAGAAGGGAAAGGGAAATGGAAAAGGGAAGAGGAAATGGAAAAGAAAAAAGAAAGGGGAAGGGAAAGGGGAAGAAAAAGGGAAAGGAAAACGGGAAGGGGAAGAGGAAGTAAAAAGGAAAAAGGAAGGGAAAGGGAAAAGAATAGGGAAAAGAAAACGGGAAGAGGAAAAAAAGGAAAAAAGGAAGGATAAGAGGAAGGAAATGGGAAGAAAAAGGATCGAAAAGGGATAGGGGAAGAGAAGAGGAAGGGGAAGGGAAGGAAAAAGGGAAGGTAAAGGGAAGAGGAAGCGGAAGAGAAAGGTAATTAAAAGGGCTAGAGAAAGGGGAACGGAATGGGAAGGAAAAGGGAAAGGAAAAGGGGAAGTGACGAGGAAGGGAAAGGGAAGGTCATGCTGACAACCAGTACGGTCGGCTATCCTAGCGACAAATGGGATTCTTGTTGGTATAGGCCTATATGTTGATAAAAACCGAGTTTCGTGAAAAGAAAGCAAGGCCAATTTTGATGCTTTTCTCAATTTCCAGAGAATTTGCGTTGGCAAATTGACTTCCTTCTCCTAGGTGCGGATGAACTACACTAGCAGTCGTTCCTACTAGGCCTATGATTCAATCTGTCGGTCGGTGGTGATTGGCGAGTCTGCTGTGTGCATGATAATGATACACGTGACTCAGTCGAGCGCTGAGTGCTGCCGTCGACCGCACGCTGTCAGTGCGTCCGGATACAGAAACACAGCAACGACGAGTAACAGCCGTATAGTTCTGGGCGCCAGTGGAATAGGAATCGGGGGTTAAAGGGCCATGAACCGGGGCTCCAAGCTTTCGAGAGCCCCAACCAAACATAAACGAAATAAGGCAGGAAATTAAGTAAATTCAATAGTGCATGCGCGATAATCCATGTAAATAGGTCATCCGCATCAAACTCCTTGACGGCTGGGGCTTCGTCACAGACCTTACTGGGAATTGAGTTTACAAAGCCTGCAGCCTTTCCAGTTGGTGGGGAAGAGTTCGCTCCCTCCCTAAACCTATACCTTGCCTTCAAAAGTATATACGCCCGGCCTTGCAACTGGCGTCATGAAACTGTTAAAACAGGGCCCTCGGATAGAGCTTTGCTACGACACTACGACCCCCAGAGTAAATCCTAGAAGCGGGCTCGCCTGTGACGAGATCAGCGCCTGCATGGCGATGCAGCAGCGCACTTGCGCAGTGCATAGCATAGGCCTAGTGCGCTAAATGTGTCAGGCTTGACTAGGC
>Ga0209671_1006758_pt1 | contig 11825 bp, 7 predicted proteins | sample WorMetHERISLAND2_2_FD_187401 | JGI IMG/M metagenome (GOLD analysis project Ga0209671, IMG submission 187401) | Marine gutless worms symbiont microbial communities from Max Planck institute for Marine Microbiology, Germany - Olavius geniculatus... | ecosystem: Host-associated > Annelida >...
GTATAAGCGCTGATGTAAAACGGCAAAAATCAAAAAGTATAAGCACGAACATTATGCATTAGCTTAGAAATTTATATCTGGCTACTAAGAACAGATTAAATGTCTAAGCTAATACATTAGTTTTTATATATATGATTACAAATAGTCGAGGCACTGTCCGAAACCCTGACCAATTCTAACTTTGAGCCATCACAGAAGTTACGGGCACCTTAAAATACGCGTTTAACAATATTTCTTGCTATAATACGATGGACAGATGTTTTGTAACATCCGCTGGAACGTACAGGAGAAGGTATTAAAAGAATGTCATGTCTGTAGCATTTTGTGTATTTCACTTGCAGAGGGGAGATGCTGAGTGGCTGAGCGAAACATGGCGAGTGATGTCAGTAGTTTGTCCGGCGTTGACGACGAGCTGTCCTTAATGTCGACAGCAGACACAACAGACCCCAGGACCTCCTTAGACGTTCAGCTGGCGACGCCGCCAATGGACGTGTCCAGCTTCGACTACGTCTTTCCACTGGAAGATCTCAGTCTGGTGCACGAGCAGTGGTCCGATGACCCAGCCTTCGTGCCGACGGTCGTCGTCTACGGACTGGCGTTCGTGTTCGGTTTCCTCGGCAACCTGTTCGTCGCGCTGGCACTCATAGTAGATCGGCGACAGCGCGCCGTGCTGGCTGCAGCTGACGCGGGCGTCAGTCATCACCTCACGACGTCGTTCCTTGTCAGCCTCGCCATCGCAGACGTGCTTTACCTGCTCGTCTGTCTGCCCTACGAGCTGGTCGTCAAACTGGAGTCGGTCTGGCAGGGAGGTCTGGCGCTCTGCAAGCTGTCTGGTTACGTCGAGATGGTCACCGCCACCGCATCCGTTCTCAATCTCAGTGCCGTCAGCGTCGAACGGTACTTTCGCTGCTTTCTCGCTCGTTTTTTGTTGAAAATTAGTTTTTTTAATTAAGTTACAAAAATTTACTCGTACCTAATTAATTGTGCGTTAGCAATTAAAGCGAACAAATAGGTTTTAAAGGACTTCCATGGGTCGACGCAAACTAATAATGATGACAACACACTGACCAGTTTCAGGCGCCTGTTTCTGGTACCAGTCAACTGGTACCAGAAACTGGTCAGTCTGTCATACTTTTCTAATGCCAGATTTTTGTGGTGCCGGAAACCGGCGCCGGATAGAGCATGTTTAATTTCGTGCCTGAAACTGGCTGAAAAGCTGAACTGTGATTGGTCAGTCTGAGCTAAAACGGCGGCTATGACGTCAACATTCTCAAAACTCTCAAAATCGGAATTCGCCAGAAACAGGCGCCGGAAACAGACTCCAGAAAATGGTCAGTGTGTCGTCAACTTAAGGTACTCTCTGCAGTGGTCCGTAGTTGTCGTTCCCCTTATCGTTGTTGTTCGCATCACACTGCTAATGTACGGTAGTTCTAGACATAAGTGGACACAAACTTTTACTACTGGCTATGATAATGCCGCGCAAAATTTTACCTAAAACTATCTGTCATCATGTTTCTGCGCGTCTCAACGTGGCGTTATTTTTTGAGTTTTTTGTACTTTGCGATAAGACTCGTATCGCAGAGCAAAACCAATTGGGCCTACTAGATATGTCGAATTTAACGCAAACTGTCAGTCTTTTGATTGACTCCATTATGTCAATTATTAGCCTTTTTGTCCACTGTCGAAGAAGTTTGGCTTTGTAGTAATTCTGAGAGAAAAAGCTTTATTCTGTATCTATCTGACGATCATTTCATTGTTACTACTGCGGTGAAGTGAAACCGTAGGGTAGTCGCGTGAAAATCGGTGCAAAAATGTGAATGTTACTGCAGTTAAAGAAGTACTTTAACTGTCAGATTTATGTGAATTTTGCGCAACACCGTCTTAGCTGTAAGACGTATTTCTAAAAGTTTAATTTAGAAATAAAGAGTTTGCTTATTGAAAACGGATTAATAGTCTAATAACAATCAACCGTCTTCAATGTTTTAATATGTTGACGTTATCGTCGGTTTCGATGTAGACTTTAAAGGTTAAAATCGACACCGCGAGGTTGTTTTTGCAATTTTTGACAAGCAAGTTACATTAATATAGCTTTCATAACGAAAACATAATGTAATGAAACACACACGTTTAGACTTTGGCAACAGAGAAAACTGTAGCAACGACATATGCGCCATTGAAGACGCGTGCCATGGCTGTCCGCCCGTCGACTCTATGTGATTAAATGGCTAAGCGCTTTTCCATATTAATAGGATGTCCATTTGCAGGTCTACGTGATAATGACAGACGGAAATACGACAGAGTGACAGATTTGTGTCGTCGGATTATCAGAGAGACAGAGCGTCTAGGCGCTCCAAGCGACGTGCGTCGAAGCCCAAGTTAATTGAGTGAGTGAGCGTATGGAACGCCGTTTTACTATTTAATCCAGAATTCCTGATATGTACATATCATGAATTCTGGATTAAATAGTAAAACGGCGTTCCATATGAGCGAGCGTGTGTTCTGTGTAGATACATCGCAATTGTTCACCCACTCAAGTCACGCACCTGGTGCAGCGTCAGTCGCACTAATAAGGTCATCGGCGTCGTCTGGACCGCCGCCGCCCTCCTCTCGTCACCGCTACTCTACATTATGGTATGATAAAACGGACCTATCTCGTCCTGCGTAGCCTAATTCTTTTATGCCAAAGCTGCTTGCATTTTCTAGCAGATCGGACACGAAATGTGCCTCGACACATTACAATTTTCGCCTTCGGCACGCGGAGGAGTTTGCTCAGATCAAACTCAATTTCGAAGCAGATTCGTCTTCGGAATTGACGTTCAGTAAGCGTGCACTCGCTGTTAGCAGCATCGCTGCATTGGTCGTGCGGTGACATTACGCGGCTAGACGACTGATGCGGAACGGCAGAACGGTTAAGCGATTTTCCGCGAATACGTGCATTAACCGACTTCAATGCATAACGATTTGTCATCGATATCTAGGAATTTTGCTACAGAGCTTTATACTTAAAATTTGGTGCAATTTTGAAAACTAATATTTTACAACGTAGTGTTGCGACAACCTGTAGGCAGTGTTATTCCAGTTTTAACTAGAAAGCAGTCAGAGCCCGCACACTTCCGCCAAGGCCATGTAGTTCGCCAGGTGGCAGCAACATATTCGGTTTAGCAGCGGTTTCCCTTATGCCCCACTGAAAGCAATGTTAACGAAAATTTCAAAGTGATCCAAAATCCAGGATTCCTCCCGGATCACCCCCAAAATTGAATCACTGGTAGTTTTTGCCACTCCCAACATTTCCTGATAATTTCAGAAAGATCCGTCCATAACTTTTTGAGTTATTTTCCTAACACACAGACAGACAAACAGACTGGTTCCCGGCTTTTCTGCTCATAAGTACAACGATCGTTTTTACGCGCGATAGCTGAATGCTTCGCGCGTCTTAGCCATGGCCTGGGCGTCCGTCCGTCCGTCTGTCCGTCCGTCCGTCACACCCTGGCACTGTATCAAAACGGTGCAAGCTAAAATCACAAAATCTTCACCATGGGCTGCCTGCCTTAAGGTCTCTAGTTTTTCGCGACAAAATTTCGTGCCCTTGAGTGCAAAGGCGAACAAAGGCGTCAAAAAGGATATCCCCTAAAAAGACGTTTTTTGCCGTTATTGGCTTGTACACTGTGTCTCAAAAAATATCCCCGACATTTTTGACTGTGACTTGAAAACCAATTAGCAGATTTTGATAATTTTTGGTAAGAATATTTCTGACACAACTGGCTATTAAATAAGTGTTTTAGTTTCTACCTCACCCAACGTCTGCTTTTGCACTACCTTGGGAAATCAGACCAAGCAGAATACGTGTTAAAATGAATTGAAAAAACGTCAATAAGTTTCATCTGTTCTAATCTGCGGGCCCCAACAGCCGGTTTATTACAAGGTTTGATTGTCATGCAGCAGTGTGTCTACCAGATGAAGTTTAGGAATGTTTGAAAAGTCAAGAAGCGACTGGTACAGCCTGCATTGGTCTGGAGCAGAACTTTAACGATACTGCTGTCAATGAATGGAGAAAGCGTCTCCTTGCCTGTGTTCACATAGTGGGCAAACACTTTAAGCAATTTTACTGCAGGCAGTTAAAAAATGGACAACTAAATGAAATGTCAGCCAAAGTGTCAGAAATGTGAACAAAATGTGTTTTTACACGTGATATTTCGCTGGTTGTTTTTCCCCATGTAGTGCAGAAACAAATGCTACGTGAGGTGGAAAGCTAAATGGCTGTTTGATGGCAAGTTGTGTGAGGAATAATCTTGCCAAAAATTGTCAAAATCTGATAATTGGTTTTTAAGTTACAGCCAAAAATGTTGGGGATGTTTTTGAGACACAGTGTATAGTGTCAAAACGGTTGCAAATAAATACAGACATGCTGCTTATCATAACAAGCACTGGTGACAGGCTTTGTAGATTTATCAACATCGATGATCTTGAACAACCGTGAACCCCCACCCCCCACCCCACAAAAAGGGGGGGTTAGTGATTTTTTGGCAATTTTTGGATCCAGCGCTCATTTCAACACTGAATTGCGACGAAATGGCTGGAGATAAAGCAAGACAACCTGCGTCTGAAATTTCTAGCATTAAACGTAGATTTCAGCAGTCCAAGTCCTAACCCCCTAGGTTCAAGGAGGCCGGCGCAGGTTGGCGTGAAAGATGGCTACTCCCCTAAAAAGTGGTTATTTTACCGCAATTATCTCGTGTAGCGTGAAAACGATTGCAGATAGGTACATACATGCTGCTTATCATAACAAGCATTATGACAAGCTTTTTATCGGTGTCAACGTCGATGACCTTGAATGACCTTGAACCCCCAAAATTGGGGTTTTTGGTGATTTTTTGCGATTTTTGGCTGCGACACACATTTTAAGAGTAAATTGCACCGAAATGGCTGGCGATGGTCCTGGACAACCTGCGTATGACATTTTTAGCATAGAACGTACAATACATTTTTAAAAATCAAACTTGTTATCTTTTAAATTCAAGCAGTCTTTCGTACGGAGGCCTCAAATTTAAGTACTTTTTCAAGATGCATCATATTGTTGTAGGCCTATACACTGATTGCCAAAGTGGCAGGACCGCTGCTATTTCGCGTCACGTGAGCTTTGCTCAAATTACGTGTTATGCACTTGCCATACATACATGTAGTTTCGTACACTCTTTCCATTAGTCGCGTTCGCAATTAGCCTACTGCACTTACTTTCAGTGCACTCTGTTAACACCACCATCAATCTCACTGTAATTATGGCTACAATAATTATCACGTTATTGATGACGTCCTGTGGTGCAGAGTGCAGACCACGATTTACTGTCGTCCACAAATTGTGCCACTTTTATTTTCGTCATAACTGGCATATCTTGTTGCTAATCTGATTTTGTCTAATTTAACAACGATTTATATAGCGCCATTGTCACAATGTTAACTGGAAATCAGAAGCGCTGTGTTAGCGCTGACTTGTCCTAGGTGTGGTAGGCGGAAATAAGCAGTTCGGTTTTAAGCCATAGCAACATTCTACAGCCATTTGGTTTTATCTTCAAGAACTAAAGAATTTATTGCAGGACTGAACCGTTAGTGGACTTAGGCTACTTCTACTGAAAAGCATGCGCTGTGCCTGTAATAGACTGGTGTGTTGACGTATAGGGCACGACGGATACACTGTACTACAACGCAGACAGTAATTACGTCGTGATGGCGGTCTGTGTCGACTCTAACTACATCAGCGACGAGGCTCGCATTGTCTTTTCCTGGTATCAGCTGGCGGTCGTGTTTCTTCTGCCGGCCATCACCATGGCTTACTGCTACACGTTCGTCGTCAGGGTGCTCTGGCTCAGCACCAAGAACCTGGCCAACCTCATACAGGCCGACAGGTGCGCTGACACTCATACTCCACTTGCTGTAGATATGTCGCGGATTCGCGGCACAACAATGCCGTACGACAAGTCGTCAACAAATCGAAAGTCGCTTACTGCGTTATAGGCGCAGTGCAGTGGACGTGTACGGACGGCCGAATACATGTCGGCACATGGCTTGCTAAACAACATATTTGCTAATATGACTAAAATATAACAACGTAATGAACTGCTGTTGTTTATTGGAAAGGTTTTATTTTGCGCCAGTGAAGATAGTCAAAAACAAATGAGTGATTTTTTGGATAACTAGAAATACGTTCTGTGGAACGAGGTATCTGTCCCATTGCCACGCTGATATGGCCTAGCAGCTGCGTTTCAGCGTTTGACGCTTTTATGAGCCTGCAGCCAGTTATGTCTTTGAATAAAAACGGTTGGTTGCCATGACAACAGGGATCTTCAGGGAAGAAATTTACATGACACCATGGCATAGCCCTGGACCGAAAATAGGGGGTAGGTGAAAACAGCATGCAATTATCTTTTGCGAGAGCCGAGTTGTAGTCAATTTTGTCCCAAAACTCGTTGCCATGGCAACAAGGGTCGGCAGGGGAAAAATTTTAACGACAACATCGGATAGCCCGGACCCGAAAATAGGAGGTAGGTGCAAACAGCGCACAATTATATTCTACGGGGACCGCTTTGAATTCTCCATTGGCTGTAATGCAAAATTTTGCAACTTTCGAATGGTTGTTATGGCAACAGGGATCGATAGGGGGTAAATTTAAATAACACCGTTAGATTGCCTGACCCCGAAAATAGGGGGTAGGTAAACACAGCGCGCAATTATCTTTTACGGGGACCGAGTTATACCGCTTTGAAGTCCCCATAGGCCGTAATGCAAATGTTTAAAAAAATTTGGGTAAAATAAGGGAAGGAGTTGTCAGATTTTATCCCAAACAAACTCGATCTTACTTTTCGGGCCCCAAATCACTGTGCAAAATTTCATCAAAATCGAATTAAAATTGCGGCCGTAGGAGTGTTTACAGACAGACTGACAGAATGACAGACAGACGCAAGTGATTTTATAATCTGTCACATGCTCTGCTAGCAATGGGACAGATAAAAAACACCACGCGCAAAAGAACTTGAGTTTGCTGGAGACGATTTATTTCGATGTTATGTGTTATTCATTTGCATGCTTTGTAAAACGTATTCGTTGACGGATTTGAACTACTAAATTAAGAATGCAATTGAATTTCGTTTCACAGACGTACTTAAGGCGTAATCATGTTTTCTAAGCTTTAGTGCAATCAGTGCAAGAGTTTCGACTTTGTGGGGACGGCCATTAGCGCAGTGCCGCAGTACATGTGATTTGATTATGGCCGAACATGACCAGTTGCTGTCAGTGCCAAATGTATTTAGTGAAATTTATTGCTAATGATATGACAGCAGGCTTATAGCAGACGCGCGTGCACGAGGCATGTATCGCCTACATCGATCGGTTAGGTCAATAACTATAACGTCAAAGTCGGTTTAGTTAGTGTTTGAATTGCCGATGAGGTTGGGGGGGTTAAACTCCCCCAACTGTTTTCTCAACCCCCTAACACACCGTTAAATTATGTACCTGAGTGTCAGCTATACATGTATATACTGTATATATACGATTTATATCACAATTTTGGTCGGTCTCCGACCGTCTAAAATTTAACCCCCGAGCTAATTTTTCACAATTCAAATACTGCGTTCAGTCGATTTTCGTTTATTATTGTAGGCCTAGTGACGGCATCTCTGGCAAAATGGGCCGCTGCAAACTAGCTGCATAGTCGTGTAATGCGCTCGACAAAACATCTGTCTGTCGCTAGTTTGCTTCTACACTGTTTTACTCTGTGCTCACACTTATATCCCGTTTACACAATCAGGCAAACATCGAGCAGACATCGAGCAAACGTCGAACAAATATCGAGCCAGCTCGTCGAGCCAGCTTCATCGTGTAAACGGGGTATTATTGAGGCAGCGAAAGTTGAGGCATCGAATGGCGCCGAACGTCCAATGGCAAGGAGGTCAGTCCAGACGGTTGGCCCAGCAGAATGGAAGTTGCGATGATCCGAAACTAAAAGGAAGTGAAAAAAATTAATTCGATTTGCCACACTATGCAAATACACAATAAAGATAAATAGAAAAAACAAAAAAACAATGCTGTAGTGAGTTGCCGGAGAGGCAGTTTTCCTATCACAGCTGGCCACCCACATTTGACTGCATATAAAGCATTAGCATAGGCCTATAAATGTAACGGAAACGGCAGAACAGATGACGGCGATCAGGAAAGCTCAAACTCTTTAAAAAGTGTTATATTTTTTAATTGTGTGGATGTGTGTATGTTTCTGTGCATTTTACGTTCTTTTATTTTTTATTTTTAATCCTTTTTTTCTTTTTGCTTGTTAGTTACTGTTTTAATAATTGTGTTTGTTTGTGGCTGCGAAATAAAGATATCTAAAAGAAAACACTCTGATAAGTGTAACACTCCATAAAGGGTATCCTGGTAATGTAAGGTCTATACAAAGCGACAGAGTTGAGTTGAGTTCAGTTTGTTCGTTGTTTATAGGCCTACGCAAAAGCTGCTTTAGCTGGAAGTTAGAGAACAAAATTTGACTTGTGCTGTGCAGTGCGGTGGACTCGTCGGGCAGTGGTGTTCATCGCACCGGGCGTCATCTCACACCGCCGCAGCAGTACAACAGTCACGCACGTCGTCTGCTCGGCCGCACCGGCTGCCGTGCCAAGCCCACCTCATCCGAACGCACCCTGGAGATTGCCGCCGCGAGGAAACAGGTAAAGCAATCAGACAGAGTGCTGGGAATAAGACCAAAACTGCTTCAGCAACAGAAAGACTGCATGCAGAGCCGCCCTGTTCGACTAGCGCTAAATAGGAAAGATGCAAGAACTGAAGCATTTCTTCAGTCGGATAATATACAAGGTGTTCCAAAAAAAACGGATGCCAAGTTTTATTTTTGGGATAACTTTGGTAATTCAGCACCGATTTTAACCATTTTTTCACTGTTACAAGCAGACATTTATGGGGCGTAAACGTGAAGTTCTTCCACCCACCGCACCTTTATTGTGTGACCACATTACCTAGCAAAACAGTTCTCAGTTCGTAAGCCCGTGATCAAACAGCGATCATCCTTTGTTATTCTACCCATATCAAACGACTTATTCTAAAAGTTATTACTGGTAAACAAAGTAAATAAACACAATATGACGTAACAATGACGTCACAAGGCACTACTGCGAATAAGTAAGTAAGCTTAACTATTTTATGCTACGAAATTGATATCTTTATGAGTTGCCTGTTCTCCGAGACCACTGTAGCTTTGACAGTGTTTGTTTTGCTAGGTAATGTGGTCACACAATAAAGGTGCGGTGGGTGGAAAAACTTCACGTTTACGCGCCATAAATGTCTGCTTGTAACAGTGAAAGAATGGTTAAAATCGGTGCTGAATTACCGAAGTTATCCCAAAAATAAAATTGGGTATCCGTTTTTTGGAACACCCTGTACTTGTGATACTTTATTCGTCCACCTCTTTGCACTGCAGCGGGCACTCAAAGTTAGAAGAAAAACTAAAATGTTAAGACCAAGGTCCAAGACGAAAAATAATTATAAGACCAAGACCAAGACCGATGCCAGTTTGAGATCGGTCTTGCCATAAGGCCGCGGGTTTCAGACTCCGAGATGAAGCCAGCTCAACCGTGCACACTAAAAATTGCATTAAACTCATGCTATAAGTTGCTTTTACGTGCAACGGCCAGACTGTATCATTGCAGTGGTCACTCGTTTTAATTTCCACGCGCATTTTAGCTACGTGATCATCAATGTTCTTGATCTTGAACATTTCTTGATATCTATTCCGTTTATGCTATATAAAAATTTATTTCCACTACTTTATTTATGCTGTTCTGGACAAGAACCAGTAGCTTATATTCGTATAGCATTTACTCGTACACTAACTTGAATCACTTCCAGTTTGAGTAGCCTACTTGAAACAGTCACCAGGGTAGTGAGTCACAAGGGTTGAAAGCAAAAAGCTGGGATTTTTACCTCTGCAAGGAGGTAATGTTTTTGCCGGTTTTTGTTTGTTTGTTTGTTTGTTTGTTTGTCTGTGTGTCAGCAAGATAACTCGAAAAGTTATGGACGAATCTTTCTGAAATTTTGAGGTTATGTCGGGCATGGCATAAACTACTAGTGATTCAATTTTGGGGATGATCCGGCAGGAATCCTGAATTCTGGATCACTTTGAATTTTTCGTTACCATTGCATTAAAGGGGACATAAGGAAACCGCTGGCAAAGCGAAGATGGTGACGGCACCTGGCGAATAACATTGCCTTAGCGGAGGTACCTGCGGGCTATGACTGCTTTCTAGTTTTGATTTTTCGACGGACAGTTGCAAATTTATGGGTGCTCAAAAGTTTAGAATTTGCTTCTAAACTTTTGACAACAATTTGTATTTTTTGAAGACATTTTTTCACAATAAGAACGTTCTTCGACAGGCCAAAATTTAGAAGAGGGGCAGTTGCCTCCTCGCAGCAACGACGCGACTGAAAACATTGAGAGATTGTTCCGAGTCTGTATGCAGGTGATTCGCATGCTGTTGGCAATCATTGGCGTGTTCTTTTTCTGCTGGGGACCCAAATGCGTGCTGAACGTCCTCAAACGACATGAAGTCCGCAGTCTGCACACCGATCACGCGTTCTATGTCATGGTAAATTAAACAACTGCCCACTTGCAATATTTCTGATCGCCCAGTACGAAGATAGCAAATCACGAAATTCATGTGTATATGTTTTATCACCTTTGCCAACAATGGCGGAGGTTTTGCAGCATATCATGCGTTTATTTATTTAGGCTAAGGGGTAACTGTTCACTGGTTCGTTCAGTGCCGGATTAAGACGGGGTGCTGAGGATGCTGCAGCATCCGGCCCATTCGTGAAATAGGCCCATGGCATATAGTGGACGAATTTTTTTTTCTTTTTCGTAACAGCAATTTCGGTCGCACATAAACGATTTAAAATGTTGCCACGAGATGCGTTTTGAGAGCCCAAACAGCGTAAAAATGCGTTTGCGGCCGGGGCTTCGTCCCGAATCCCTCTGAGGTAACTTGCACTTTATTTCAAACTAGCAGACAGGTCGCTACGCTCCCCGTCCGCTTGATCTTTGCCATAGTATCGGCCTGCGGCCTCCATTTTCGGCCCTTCTGGCCTCAACTCGGCCTGCGACCTCAGTTTTTGGTCCTTCGGGCTTCAACTCGATCCAGGTTACTCAGCAGTATTATGGACGCTCCAGTATGCGTTGCAGCGATGATGATGCGTCACCATAGTGACGACGTCTATATGACGTCGCAGCCAATCGCTGCGCACAGCTATGCTGCGGCCTAAAAGGTGTGGCTGCAAAGTTTTAGAAGAAGTAGAATTTTCTTAAACGGACAACCCCTCAGCGACATCTCACCTTAGCCCATGTCTCGGCATAGGACACGGATCTGCGTGCAAAATTTCGCGGCCGTAAGTCGTATCGTTTAGAATGCTGGCTGTCAGCTGATAGTTCGGCCTCTGTGGCTAACTGAGAAGATGGCGGCTGCTGCAGCAAGCGGCACTGAGCCGGTCACACTTTTTAACCAGGCGCCATATAGACACTCGGCGTACTCATCATCATCATCATCGTCATCCACAACCGTGGGATCAACACCCGTTGGTGTCTGACGCCATTGTTACTATCGCTGCCCACCGCTGCCTATCTAGGGCAGCGTGGCTTAACTCCTGCAGGGTTGCCGCACACCACTGCTCAATGCCATCTGACCATTCTCGGTGAGGCCGTCCTCTTTTGTTTGAACCATCCATCATTCCGAACACCAGGGTCTTTATCTTTCTGCTGTCGTTCATTCTGCAGATATGGCCGA
>Ga0209671_1006761_pt1 | contig 11823 bp, 7 predicted proteins | sample WorMetHERISLAND2_2_FD_187401 | JGI IMG/M metagenome (GOLD analysis project Ga0209671, IMG submission 187401) | Marine gutless worms symbiont microbial communities from Max Planck institute for Marine Microbiology, Germany - Olavius geniculatus... | ecosystem: Host-associated > Annelida >...
TGTTTGAACTATCCATCATTCCGAACACCAGGGTCTTTATTTTTCTGCTGTCGTCCATTCTGCAGATATGGCCGAAGAGGCGCAGCTTTCTCTGTATCACTTTCTGCAGTAGGGTTTCTGCCAATTGAATTTTTTTATACAATTCTTCATTAGTGACCTTTTGTGTCCATCCTATCCTCAGAATCTTCCGGTAGCATTTTCTCTCAAAGGACAGGATTCAGCTTTCGCAGCATTTTGCAACTGTCCATGTTTCAAGTAGATTTGGCTCAACAAAAACCACCACCAGTAGTAGTAGTGGAAGTAGTAGTAATAGTCGTCGTAGTACTAGTTGGTGTGGTGTTAGCTGTAGTACTGGGACTGAGAATTATTGTCAGTGTAGCAAAAAAATGCTACATTTTTTTGTGGGGTCTTTTAATGACAACCATGCTTACCAAACTAAGAAAACTCAAAACAGACATGTATCTTTATCGTGTGTCACTGTTTAAGTAGCATTGGTGTCTCGATGAAAGTTAATAAGTTTACAGGACTGATCTAAAGATGCGTTTTATAAGCCCATTGCTTCACATTTTTGCTTATTGATTTGAATGTTAACTTTTATATATGTAAAAAAACTTACCAGTTTACAACTGTGTGTAAGGACGATGTGATGATATCAGTCCTCTAAAACAGCAAATTAAGGTTTCCCAAATGATTTGTGCTGTTTTAGAGGACTGATATCATCACATCGTCCTTACACACAGTTATAAACTGGTAAGTTTTTTTTACATATATTTGCTGTTTTATTGCCAAAAGTTGGGGAACGAGCCTGACGCTTGTAAAAAGTGCTATAGCAGGATCCATATCTTTACCTTTTACCTTTTTAAGGCAGAGCAGTATACCTCCGGTCGGGTACAGAATGTTGGATGTGTCTACTGCTGCTGCTCCTACTATGCTTCTGCTCGTTATACCTAGAAATCGAGGTTGGCTGTAGTAGACTTAAACTGACGTCATCTAATTGCCAAACTCTCAACCCGCACCTCCGTCAGATGCAAGGATCTTGGTGATATTTGTTGCACAAGCCAAGGTATAACCCATTTTGTCTTAAATTTTGTTGCCATGGCAACAAGCGTCGGTCAGGGTAGAATTCAGTTAGCAGCATTTGATGGCCCATTTCCGAAAACTCCTCCACAGATGCAAAAGATCTCGCAAATATCTCTTACACAAGCTGAGTTATAGCCTATTTTGTCCCAAATTTCATTGCCATGGCAATGGGGGTCAGTTGGGGAAAATGCGATTGGCAGCATTCTATGGCCCATCCCCATAAACCCCCCTATAGGCGCAAAAAACTTGCAAAATTCTCTTATGCAAGCCAAGTTATAGCCATTTTTGTCCCAAATTTCGTTACCGTGGCAACGGGGGTCAACCAGGGGTAAATATAAATGTCATCGTTAATTAGGCCGACCTCGAAAACCATATCTTAGAACCAAAAATTATGACTCTATCTTGCACATAACAGAAGTTATGAGAGTTTAAAGAATTTAAAAATTTTCCCCATAGGCGCCATTGTAATTTTTTCGAATTTTTTAAATAAATAAGCTAAAAAGTAAATTTTTATTTTGTAACATTAAAAAGGCACTTCCTTGTGCAGAACCACGTCATTTGACGTGTTAAGCGTAAAAATCGGTCTAACGGACTCAGCTGTAGGCGAGTTCAAGAACCAAAAAAAAGTGTAGTAAATTTCAAACAGGAGGGGTGTATATTTCACCTATATGGGGAGCAAAAACCCCTGGGCGGATTGAGCCCAAATTTTTTTCGATGGTAGGGGTCTACGACGTAATCACGCCGTTCAAATTTGGTGACGATCGGTTCAGGGGTTTTGGGTTGGCTGAGGGTCAAAATTTGCCTTTTCCCATATACTTTGAAGGTCGTCCTTACAACACTCACACTATAGTGTGAGGTAAGATTTGGCGTATCCATTCGCTGTGTGCTAGTTTAATGTGAGATTGTTGTTTTATTTGTGGTCTTTGTGATTAGGCCGCATTAAAAGTCCTTTAATATAATGCAGTGTAATAACAAGGCATGTAATCGTAGTGGCTGATTTATTTAGCAGTTCTGAACAGCGAATTTTATGTGAATCGTAACTTTATGATGTATGTTGTCCGTAACGTACCAAGACTGGGTTTTCAGTGTGAAATGTGTCATTGCAAACAGGTGTCCCAAGTTACTCAGATTAAAGCCGAGAATCTGCAGTTTGCAAAAGTTAGTGAATTGTTTTTTTTGCCATAGATTGTAGTGTGTTTTGATGCTGGCATTGAACTATAACCATTAACTGTTGAGAACATGATATGATGACACTAGTGTCAGAGTGTTTGAAGAAATGATGCAAGTTGGTGACATAATTTAGCATGTAAGCTTTTTGCATGCCTTCAAACATAGGTAACACATTCAGCTCTCCCTATCAACAGCTGGGCTTTTGTTAAAATTGCTTTAGTCTTCAAAGTTACGGTATTTTGTGTTTTGCAAAATTACTAAATCTTTCAAATGGTAATATTTGTGGCTTGGTGGTGTAATGGTAGCATGCCGGACTGGTGACTGTGAGGTTGCTGGTTCGACTCTCACCCAACGCACTGCCAGGTAACAACCCTGGGCAAGTTGTTCGCACACATGTGCCTTTGTCATTAAGCAGTTTCAGCTGTGTTTTTCATGGCCTGCCCAGGTTTAACGCATTAGGCAAGCCCATAGATATGTACACTGTGGTCCATAAAAAACGTGCCACTTTTATATTTTGAATAGCTCCGTGAAACATTGGCCGATTTTAATTTTTGGCACGCGACATCAAGAAGAAACTTGATGCAAATGACTTTAGTTTTGGTCACTTCACTTTAACACTGTCGCTACAGTGCCTTGTGAAGTGTAGAAGTTGTAGTTTGGCCATTTGCAACAATGAATTCATACTGGATAGCCCATGCGTTGCCTCAGAAATGATTAACCGAATAGCGACAAACAGGATTGGCAACTATTGCGTCTTAAAAAGTCATGCGTGTCACATCACATCATTTTTGCTGCAGCTTATGCTCAAAATGTTTTCTTCTATCACAAATGCAAGCTGCGAACGTTGACACCACTCGTATGTTCAATAATTTGCATTTCACAAGGTAGCGTAGCGACATTATTAAAGTGAGGTGGCCAAAACTAAAGGCATTTATGTCCAGTTTCTTCCTGATGTTGCATGCCAAAAATTATTAAAATCGGCTAATGTTTCACGGAGCTATTCAAAAAATAAAAGTGGCACGGTTTTTAAGGACCTTGGTGTATATTATAAATATGCTAAATTCGTTCAAATAACGTTAATAACGTTTCAATTTCTATCTCAATACAACAAAACAAAGCTCTTTTGAAGTTTTCATTTGCCATGCCATCAGCCAAAATTAGAACACCTTTGCTAACAGCTACTGCACTCTGACCATGGTAGACTTGTAAATTAGCATATTTACAATATATGTATCTGTGAACTAACCAAACCACAACCATTATGCCATTAAAAACACAGCTATAATTTGGTACCAGTCTCACCACTGGGAAGGTAATAGCAGTATGTGGGAGAGATGTAGCCTACTGCACATGTAACTGAGCTGTGTTTGGCCCTAAATTCCATTATGCCAACTTTCACCAAAACTTCCCTGCGGGGAAAGTTGCGGACACAAAGCATCAAATCATCAAATGGTGACAAATCATGAAATCATGAAGTTTCGGTGAAAGTCGTGGACACAAACCATTTTGGCATGTTGAGATGTTTGCGACAAAGTCCGTGATAAGTCCGCGACAAACCCGTTTGTGTCGCTCTAGTGGAATTTAGTTTATTACAATGCTCCGGATAGTAGGCAACAAAGACGGTGACAAAGTCCGCAGACACAAATCACGAAAGTCCACGACACAAACCATGAAAGTCGGCGACATGATTTGTGTCGCTGACTTTCGTGATTTCTGTCTGCGTTAAAGTAGCGGACTTTGTTGCAAAGTTGGCGTAATGAAATTTGGGCTTTTGCACTCACTGCCGGCTCAGGGCCTTGAAACACAGATGAGCACTACCCCTGGGTTCACAGAGCTCTGACAGGGCATTGTCGACTGTGGGTTATTTACCGTTTACATATGGAGATTTCTTTCTATACATGGCATGAATTGCAGAATCGTATCTAAGTGAGAGCATGGATGTGTGTGTGTGGTTCTGCAGCTGACTGGATCTTTTCCGTGTGATGTGTCAGTGCTTGATCTTCACGATGCTTTGCCGTGGGAACCCAGTGATGAATCTCCCACGTGTTGTCTCAAATCTCTTGGCGTCTACACTGACGGAGCAGTTCTCTGCTGCAGGCAAGCACTGCCGATTTATTTGCATGCATGCAAACTGGGGAAACTGTATTTGCCACCCCCTAAATTTTGCACTGTCAGAAAATTGTTAGAAAATCTTTTTGTTCAAAATTTTTTGTCTAAAATGCAAAAGTTTGGGCCGAAACCCCAATTTTAGGGAATTTAGTGGCACCGTTGATATTTTGAGCACTCGTAATTTCTCGTGTCGGAATTTTTGACATTGACTGCCAGAATTCTGTCGGAAATTACGAGCGTTTGTTGGAAAATTGCATCTTCCTGTCCTATGTACTTTTATTAACCCACGACACTGCTAAACCGTATACAGGGTGCGGCAAAAAAGTGGACCCCTAAAGTTTTTTGCTGTTTTCTCAGCAACCGTTTCAATTTTAATTTGAAATTTTACGGATTTATTTACTGAAACCTTCTACATCTAGCTGCCAAGTAAAAATGTGATTCTGTTGAAAACGACAAAGTTACAGACTTTTTAACATGACCGCCTACCGATTTATTAGCATTCAAAAATGTTCCGGCTACAACACCAGTTTAATAACATCGTTGAAACAACACAGTTAAATTATGATCAGATGCCAGAATTCCATTTTCATTGCAAATATTCAAAGTGTTCACTGCTAGCTCCAAGCTACAACACCAGCCTCCAGTCACCTTATTTGAAAAATCTTTTACAGCCTTGTCAATTGGTCCCTGTGGCAGGTTGCCCCAGATAACCTGAAGCGCTTCCTTGAGTTCGGCACTAGTTTTCGGCTTTGTTTTAAGCTTGCGGTAAGCCTCCAACATTGCACCACGTATGAGATAGTCCATTGGGTTTATATTCAGCGAATTTGGCAGCCATTTGTCTTTGATGATGATATCTGGACAGCTGGCTTGCAGCTAGTTCTGTGTGCTGTGCGGCGTTGTGCTGATGCGCCGTCCTGCTGGAAGATGAATTTGGTTGGCAGCCGGCGATTGCTTTAATGGAACGATAATTTAGTGATAATTTATAAACAATATAAATTACTGTTTATCAAAACGTCATCATGACGTCATCGGCAGTAACGTGTAACCAGTTTTTGAAAATTAAATAGCATTTTCAGCTTGAACATTTTTAGTGCTGAAAAATCGGTAGGCGGTCATGTTAAAAAGTCTATAACTTTGTCGTTTTTCAACAGAGTCACATTTTACTTGGCAATTAGATGTAGAAGGTTTCAATAACTAAAGCTGTAAAATGTCATATTAAAATCTCAAACAGTTGCTGAGAAAATGGCGAAAAACTTTAGGGGTCCACTTTTTTTGCCGCACCCTGTATATTAGGTGTGATATTATGAAATCTTTGGAGATAGAGTTACAGTTGATCCGGGTGCCATTACCCAGTGGCCACAAGTCTTGCAGTAGTGAAAGCACAAATTGTTTTAGGATTTTAAGCACAGTACATATATATGCCAAAGGTGTAGTAGGCGCACGGCCTATTACGGCCATGGTAGTGCTATTTTGGCTTACCATACCAAGCTCACAACACTTAAAATAATCATTTGACCAAGCCGTGGCAACACGTCCGTAGCAACTTCGATGTCGCAGCGTTACAAAATACTGCAAAAATCCTTTGTTATAGAGTGTTTGGATGCTGCTAAATAATCTTGCGTGTACTGTCGCATCATGTTCGTTATTTTTCACAAAACTTTGAATCCAATTAAGGTGAATTTAACTGGAATTAGTGTGAAGTTTGCAGTCTGCGTATGCGAACTGACATTACCCAATGAGCTGAACGTACCATTTCGGTCACAAAATAGTTCCGTGCAAATTGCACTTTGTTATATGTTTTAGCACATACTTTATGCAGTGCTAATATAATAATAACACAATAAAGTAAAATTAGTGCAACACAATATTGTATAAGCATGCAACGCAATGAAAATATGCGGCAAGCATATCGGGCTCGGCGTGCGAATTGGCTTGGCAGCGATGGAAAGCCGGAGGTGACTTTTACCACAAATATGGCCTGTTGCAAATACTACGTGCCTTTAGTGCGTACATATGTACTGTCCTATAAGCTCATGTTCTAATGATTCACTATTTTTTTCATTATAATTACGTAATAGAATTATGTGTTTTTTTGCAGAGACAAATCTGAGGAGCTGAAAGAACTGACGGCAGATGAAAAAGCTGCTTTGGAAAGGGCGGAGACTTCCAGGTAATAATTTCACTCATTTCAGATTATCAGCTAATGGCAAACTACCAAGTGTGATGTTAGTGACTTGAGGTCAAATTCGTTTTTCGTTTATAATTATTCTCATTTACATTTGCCGCAGTTATGATAAAGTAGCATTATTTTGTTGTCCACAGCTGAGTAAGAAAAAAAGCTGTAGAAGAAACGTCTTGCATGCCATGGATATCGGCTGAATTTATTTTACGTTTTGTGTGAAATGTCTTGGCTCTTCTTAAGTCGATACTTCTGCATATATAAACTTAGGACTTATAAACTGGAAAAAATGTGCTTTTACTAATCGCCAATTTATGAGTGGCTGTGTACAGCAAACAAAGATTGCTTTGGCGATGTGTTGTCATCTTCAGACACAGATTTGCATCTAACAGTACCTAAAATGATATTTGTGAATCATTTTGCTGTGACTTAATAAATATGTGTGGCTCGGTAGTCTAACGGTAATGTGTCGGACTTGTAATTCTGAGGTAACTCAGAGGCGCAGGTTCGACTTCGCACCGAGACACTGCCGGGTAATGACCTTAGGCAAGTTGTTCACACACATGTGCCTCTGTCACCAAGCAGTATAATTTGGTACCGGCTTCACCGCTGGGATGTAAACAGGCACACTGCGCGATACACTGGCCCATATTCGTGGTCTCGCAGTGTAAAAACTGGTGTCTGGCTGAGGGCCTTAGGAAACGGAGATCAGCGCCGCCCTATGGGCTGTAAGGCTCGGGAAGGACTTTACGTCTTTTTTACAATAGTGTGACTGGTAGCATATTTCTTGAGTTGGAGTTGGTTAACGTTGGAAAATTGTGATCATATTGGTGTTTGAAGCTAGCGCTTTTAACTTACGAGTTCCAACTTCTGAGCTAAGACGTTGACGTTTTTTGCATTCACTTTTCATGTTGTTGTTTAGCTTTCTGTTGTTGTCATCAAGTCGGTATCGAGCTCGACCGAAAGAGCGTGCTTTGAAGATCTACATGGATGGAGCGCAGTCTTCGTGTTCTGGTAGCAGCTTATCAAACTGATGCAGTGATCTGATCCGTGTGTTAGCTAGTCGTTCTGGTGCTGACCAAATCAGCCTCATTTTTGCATCATCACCGCTGGCCTTTATAACTACACCATGTGCCGAAATTAGCGACACCCTATGGATAAGTTATAATAAAATCATTGATATTTGACAGATTTTTTTTGCAAAATTTGAAACATGCATAGAGTCAATCATTTTTGTGCTCAAAGTGGCCACTATTGGCATTGACACTAGCTTTTGGTTTATGCAGGTGCGCTACTGCTTTATTGCCTTGTCGATAACGACGTTACCTTAATGTAAACAAACTCTGACATCATATTGACGTTACACTGAGCACACATGGTAGGATGTCGACGTCGTAATAGGTGTGACGGTAAGAAACGTTATGATGGTGCATTTTCTTGGTAGATACAGTGCAACCATGATCTGTTGACATCACATTCTAAGTTCTCATGTAATGGATTACAGTGACCTAAGCAAACTACACTGGTCTTTTCTCTTGAAGTTTACCAAGGCTTCCAAGAGATTGTTCTAGCCACTTAGCACATCGGAGATACGCATCGGGCCCATCATAGTGGCCTCAGTGCTGAGTGAATAACTCGCCCTAAAGATAAGGTAAGGTAAGGTAAGGCAGTGTACGCTATTTCGTTGAAATCCGTAAACTACGATCTGAATTAGGTGCATTTAAAGCAAGGGGTGTTGCTGATTTTGGGACATGGTGTACTTACGATACTGCAATAAATGTGCCAAACACAGCTAATGATCGATTGATTGATAGATCAGTTTTGATGCTTGTTTTCAGTGGTAATGCTTTGACGATCGAGTGGCTTTCATGGATGTGCAATTTGCCCGATATTTATTTGAACATACGCTGTGTTTCAAACATCGTGTAGGTTTAAATGAAGAGAAATATGTAAAGTTAATTTAAATTGAATTTTAGTAATACTTTCTTACTACCATCTTTGTAAGTTTTACTGTGCTTTATGGTATATTTATTTTGTTCGATTTTTATCATATATTGTGTATAATTTTTTTTCACACTGCATTTTCTGTCACCCTCAGTGACATACCTCAGCGCCTGAGCTGACCTCTGACCCTGGCATTTTATAAATTAACATACTAATTTACGTACTATGTAGGTTTCTTTCAGTGTGTTTTGTTGTCGTTGCTAAAAACAGTTCATTATTATCGCTTATTCTGTTTTTTTGCACTTATTGTAAACTTATGCAGGTTTTTATGTACCAAGTGACTAGACTTGCAAAAGTAAGAAGTTGTTTGCATTTTGTTAGTCATCTAGAGTTGTTGTAGATCACATGCAGATGCATTCTATACGTGTTGAAAAATGAATAGTATTATCCATATTGTGGTTTTCCTCATATCAGATAATTTAATTGAAAAGTGATAAAGGAATGGTCATGAATAATTGTTTAACGTAGTAGACTGCAAACTAAGGTTTGATTGACTTTTACTTTGTGGTTTTTTTGGGGAATGTGGGAGTGAAGAATATTGACCAGTGTCTTTTTTCGTTTTCAAAATGCTTGGTTTTGAGATTTGATCTTAAATTTCTTTCTTAACTAGTTGTGGCTTTCATAGTGCATTGCTTGATGCTGTTGGCTAGGTGAGAGAAAGGGCATCTTTCCTGTGACGACTGCTACCACAGTGGTTTTCTAAAGTGGAATAAATCCAGAAAAAAAATTCCTATGTTAAAACCGAGGATGTGTGATGCTAGCACGTGACATTCGTCGTGTTGCGTGGAATACATTTAGATGTTAGTTCGGTTGGCAAGTGCCTTTGTGAGATGTCAGCAGTGATGTTCCAATGCAGTGGTGCACGGACGTTTTCAGCCTTCGAGGGTGGGTCACTAAACGTGTTGTTGAAGCCACCGCCAGTCAGATGAAATTTAACGGCAGCCGGCCTTGCAACAACATGATGACATTTTCGTGAACGACAAATTGTGGTAGACAGAGTGACCCAAAAATGCAGCAGTCTATGTTGCACTCATATTGCAATCCTTAGACACAGTGACAGTTCTGTCTTGTGGATATCTGGCTGGAGAGGTACAAATCAAGAGATACAAAAGTTGTTTTTTTTCTTTTGTTTTTCTTTATTGCCTAGATGTGATTTATATGCTGAGCTCTGTCCGCAACTGTTTTAGTGATAGATGTATACAACAGTACCGCACTGTTCTTATCTCCAATGGACAGCATTATGGAAGATAACAGGGAAGATTATTAGAACTGCCATTGCCATTACATATGCACGCTTATAATGGCAAGTTTTTTTTTTACAATTTTAGGTATAGGTTGTTTCTGTGTTCTATGTTTCATATTAGGGTTTTCTGCAAAGGTTGAACTTTCTGTTTCTTTGATGTAAAATTTCAACTTAATTGTTTTTTTTTTATTACGTGTATATGTGCATTGCCTGTAAAGACCGTCCCCAAAATGACCTATACTGTGTTGGGTGGGACGTTAAACCCTACTCACTCACTCACTCACTGACTCTGGTATTAGTAATGTTGGAAAAACAGTAATATCCATGTTCTGATCTCAGCCTGTCAAACCGCGCGATACACTGGCCCCTGTATCCGTGGTCTCGCAGTGTAAAAACTGGTGTCTGGCTGAGGGCCTTAGGAAACGGAGACCAGCGCCGCCCTATGGGCCGTAAGGCTCAGGAAGGACTTTACGTTTTTTTACAATCTCAGCCTATGCATAATAGCCTTTGTGTAAATATGCACTGTGTGTTGAGTAAATATGATCTGGCAGTCATGCTGCCATTTAATGGTACTGATTAGTGATGTTGATAGATTGTGGCAAAATCATTGGAAACAAAAAGTGCAGAAGAAATCTTTTAATGCTGTAGAAAGGCTAAATTTACTTTCGTTGTGTGATGGCAGGGGCGCATGTTTTCAGCATATAGCAGTTGTAATATTGTTTCATTTTTTACTACAGGTCTCAGTGCAGACATGGCTAAGAACAGCTTCCCTTGGTCAGATCGGAATTTGGTCCATGAATTTCCCGAAAAACACTCTCAAATGTTTGTGAAATTATCCATTATTGTTGATAGACCAGATCTCAGGATTGTGTTCCGTACAATACTTCTGTACATAGATAGTCTTAATGTCTACTAATTATCATTATAGTTACAGCTAATCTGAAAGTTCATCACAGAATTATGGTGCTATGTGTGTGTGCATTATAAGATCTTCTGATGGTGCCTCATGGAGGTGCTAGTTTTTCCTTCTTTGTTGGGTTAAATAACAGTATGCAGATTTGTCAAAACTGCAGTTTTTAGTGTTTGGTCATGTTTGCTGTGGTACAGTATTGGTCCGCTGTATTTATAACTTGCATTGCTGAGGCTGCAGTCATCAGAATGTATGACACTATGATAAAGATGATTAGTTTTCTGTCAGTGTAAGTGCGTGGTGTGTATATATGCAGTCGTACTTGTCCTGTGTTTTATATCACTTGATCACTACCTGGCAGATTAATAGTATTTTATCAGTGCTTTTCAGCCTGTTCAGTTTCATCGAGTAATATCACAGCCATTTTACAGTCTTTCACTTGGTTTACTATGTTCTCAAAGAATTTGAAAAAAGCCCTTTGTCAAAGGTGTCCATGGAATTATTTGTAGAATCACTTCTTCAGAAATCTTTCCATTTTGTGGTTCAGATCCCCTTTCTGCCACTCACAGAACAGTTGGATAATTTTATCTAGGCCTACAGCTGTTTGCCATGGCGCCAAGCAGTGGCGTAAAAAGTCCGTTAAAAGGATATTTAGTTTAATTCATGCGATCAGGGTTTTTAATGTGTGCGTGTGGTTTTTTGTGCGAGTTTTCTTATGTTTTTAATGTCGGAAAATGCTTTTGTGTACGACTTGAGTTTTATGTGTTTTAGTGCATGTGAATGTGTAGATACGTTATAGATACGTGTATTTTTTTTTGTTTATGGCTTCTTATTCGCACTAACTATTTATTAAGCCGAAAGACTGACAGTAATTTATTGAAGCCTAATCACAGGCTGAACGGTAGTTCAAGCTCTGTGTTAACGGCGACTTCTCTTTCTTATGGGAAAGCCAAAAATTCGACCCTCCACAGAATCAAAACCCCTGACCCGATTAAGATAAAATTTGGCACCGTTGATTACGTCGGCGAGGGGACCCGTCATGCAAAATTTTATGCAAATCCCCCCAAGGGGGGCTTCCCGGCAAATGGGTGAAATATACGCAAAAATTTTTATAGCTATCCATATACC
>Ga0209671_1006763_pt1 | contig 11822 bp, 7 predicted proteins | sample WorMetHERISLAND2_2_FD_187401 | JGI IMG/M metagenome (GOLD analysis project Ga0209671, IMG submission 187401) | Marine gutless worms symbiont microbial communities from Max Planck institute for Marine Microbiology, Germany - Olavius geniculatus... | ecosystem: Host-associated > Annelida >...
CATCGTGCAAAATTTCAAGCCGGTCGGCCCACGCATCTCGGAGATCTCATGCTCGGAAAAAAAATTAAAAAAAAAACATCATGCGTAAAACATAAGTCCTTCCGAAAACTATCGTTTTCGGGCGGACTAATAACTAAATGTTTGCCATGTAATTTTCCTACGATACACATGCCACTGTGCAAATATCACATTGCATTTTTCGCTATCACACTTGACATCACTTCACGTCACATGCAAAATGACACTTGCTTTATTATGTTGTTGTTATTGTAAGGTGCGGTGGTGTCATGAGTTAACTGGTTAAACTTTGAACACAAAGTTGCAACTTTCTGACAGATGGGATTAAAAGGGTGCTCAGGATTCCAATTTTGTCCCTAAATTCCCCACATGCGGAGATTTACAGCCCCAAAATTTGCATTTTTTTGGAAGAAAATTGTCCAATTTGCCCCTCCTGCCATGACACCACTAATGGGATGACAACACCAGAGTTGCTGCCGGATTGACAAATAAGCAAACTAAAACGTTTCACGAAACCGGTGACGAAAATTAGCCGCACTGCTGAGTTTGTGTCAGGGCAAAGGTGTAGCGTGCAAATTAACTCAACAGCTGGCAACCGGCCCACGGAGAAGGACAGACAGCTGGACGGATCGCATCACATTGCGTACTTGCTGGTCCATTCCTTCGCTAGCTGGTTATACCGCGCCCGGTCCGTTTTGTACATCTTGGCTATCTCGGGTACTAATGGGTCGTCTGGATTCGGATCCGTCAGCATCGAACAGATGGAAAGTAATACTGCAAAGTCACACACAGACAGTCATTTCTGTTAACATGTACATTTTTGTGGTACAACGATTTCACGTCAGGTTACTCCAACTTAGACAATACAAAAGTACACTGCTAATTGCTAAAAGATGTGGTGGCAATAATTCTGCTGGGTGGATCCTCTTCCTGTTAGCTCAACCAACAGCATCAAAGCCCTTGTCACAGTGGCACACGCTGCACCGGCCGACCTGCACGACCACGTGACAGCCTGCCACTCTACAGTACTGGCCACAGTTGTTGAGCTGCCGATAGCTGTCACTCGTTGTCGGGAAGTGACGCGAGTCGGATGTGCATGTGTGCATGCATGGGGATTTTGTTTGTTGGTTGTAGGCTTTCGAGAATGACATAAGGCCTAGTGGAGTTAGCATTAGAGTTAGAATTAGATGTTGTGTTAGGGCGACGAATCTAGTGATGTTCTGCAGCAAGTTTTTGGCTGAGCTAGTAGTCAGAGTTATTTGGGCTATTTCGTTCGATTACGTACCTTGTGTGTCTGTCTTTCTGTCTGTTGATCTGTCTGTCTTTCTCTTCCCTGGACTATCCAAAATTCCCATCTGTCTAGTTAAGTTTGTTTGCTAGTATTAATAAAGCTAATTTTCGTTTCAAGATTCTAATTTAATGTGTTGTTTTCTTTATGCCCACATAGGCATCTTAGCAGTAGTTTAGGCACTTACAGAAAATGCCTACAGCCTTGAAGGTTGAAGGACTCAGTTTTGTAAAAGTGAAAATAACTAAAATGACAAAAAAATTGGAGCAATTCTACCACATCTTTTAAGATTATCTTTCCAGAGTTTGGACACATTTATACAGCAATCTTATTTTTCATTTCACACTCTGTCCCCGACTGAAACAAAAATAGCTGAGATGCAAAATGGCTAGCTAATACAAGGGTCATTAAATAAGTTAGAAAAACAGTGTCATTCTGTTAGTTTTCCAAATATTAAAAGTCTGAAATATACGTTTTGTAGAGAATTTAATTCTGAGTAGCAGCTGCGAGTTTTACGATGATGACTTCACTGTGACGTCATTTATAAACATTAAATACAGCGCTGCCACTGAAATCCTCCCGCAAAGAATAGCATGCCGTTGCTGCATTCTTGTGGACAAAAAATGCATATCAGATTCACTCTCAGTTTATGGACACAAGAGCTTTACGAAGCAAACAGTTCACACTTGGTGTAACAAAATACTAAGTCAGCAGAAAGTTGTATCATATACCAAGGTACAATCAGTCGTTTTTTAGTGGCATGTACAGCAGCCAGCATCGTTTTTTTTGCATCGGGCATTCAGAAGTTTGCTGACAGATAGGGCAAATGTCTGAGCAAACTCAGACGATATGTTGAAAAATGAAACACAAGTCTTTAGCATTTAAAAAGATGGCGTTAATGTGTTGTTATTCATTTTTTTCGTGCCTATGCTGCTTGTCACTAGCGAGTTATAATATTACTGGTGGGGAAAATAATGCACATGTAGACAGTGTTCTGTGAACATATGACATCACAATGATATCATCATCAAAAAAATTTCTACACATGTTCCGAATAAAATTCTCTATAAAATGTATATTTCGGATTTTTAAGATTTGGAAAACCAACAGAATGACACTGTTTTGTAACTTATTTATCGACCGACCCTCTTACTTGTGATATCTAGCTACTTTGCAACAGTGCATGTAACTGCCAACTCTCATTTCAATTCATTCATTTGTTGTAACTCAGGCAGAGTGGCCCATCTGCTATTCGATTTTTTATACATGAATGTATCAATCAAACAATATTATTACTTTAATTTTACCCACGGTACCACCAAAATTCCAGACCAGATAAGCTAAATTAGCTGCCAATGGAGGCAGATGCAGCAGACTGTCTACAGGTCTTTTGCATTGTGCAAGAAGTATGGGAAAGAGGCGAAAAACAGATGGGACCAAAGTTTAGCCCTGCACGATCGGAGACATTGATGACATCTACACGAATTACTGGAGTGCTAGCAGTTGTATTGTAATGACTTGTACAATCACTTGTACCTGCAGTGAATATCTGCTACAAACCTTTGCTGATGGTCAATGCAGGTGACCATTGAGATCGTAGAATATCCAGGCAAATGCTGCCGTTACTGTTGATATTTGGATGATATATGCGCGTCGTGAAAGCCACCTGTCACAGAAGTCATATGTCACAGAACCAGCCAGCTAGTTAGTCTGACAAGGATGTTGTATTTAGGGTCGGTTTCTTCATATGCCAGATTTCGATAATTTAAAAAGTTACGAGTGGCTTTTGATGAAATTTTTCGATGGCATTTGGCATAGTGTCAGAAGGATTTTGATGGTGATCTGGGTTTTTCTGCACATTCTTGATCATCCAGCATTCTTTATCACTAGGAGATAGGTGTAACATCAGACTGTTGTGTTCGCTAGGTGGCAGCAAAAACATTCACAACGGCACTGAGACTTCCAGCTGCCTCTAATATATGTCACTATGCTGCAGTCTGATCAAAATTTAAAAAGCAGGGTTCTTAGATAATCTAGTAGCATGAAACAAAGCTGTTCACATCTGAAACAACTATAAGTCCACATTTTCTGATTTTTTATGTGTACAAGTAAATAACAGAAAATTATAAAGCATCAAATACATGCTGATTAAATGGCTGACCGGTGGGGTTAGAATGATACCAAACAAGCTATGCAATACCCAATATTACCCTGCTAACACCAATACCCAATACCAATACCACTGCATTGTAAAGCATGGCCTTATTTTTCAACAAATACATAAAGCACAAGCATACTAATACTATGGCTATTATAATAACTGCTGCTCTGCTGGTATCATGATGTCTGAGCAGTATCGATAATGGGTGTAACAGTCAATGAAAATACAGCCCAGTACCCAATACTAGTGAACATTGCCCAACACCCAATATACCAATATCATTCTAACTTAGGTGAACTGACCAGCTTAAGCCAAGTTAGCCTAGCCAAATTTTATCACTCTGATTTTCAAGCAAAGTGTAACCAAGGAGCTCTGAGGTGAAAACTTTGTAATTACAGACCGGATGCCAAACCAACTAACATCAAAACATCCGAATCAAATGCAATAAACTAAGCATGTTGTATGAATATCTTACCTTTGGTGGTTTGAATGGATAATCTGTTGGAAAGTGAATAGTGAGAAAGAAGACACCGCCCTGGTATGGACTGTCAGGCTGCAAAGTAAACAATATGTAATATAAAACAGTAATGTTTGCCATACACTGCCACTATACAGGGTGCGGCAGAAAAAAGTGGACCCCTGAAGTTTTTCGCCGTTTTCTCAGCAAACGTTTGGGATTTTAATATGAAATTTTACAGCTTAATTTACTGAAACCTTCCACATCTAACTACCAAGTAAAATGTGATTCTGTTGAAAAACGATGAAGTTATAGACTTTTTAACATGACTGCCTACTGATTTTTCAGCATTCAAAAATGTTCATGCTAAAAATGCTATTTAATTTTCAAAAACTGGTTACACGTTACAGCCAATGACGTTACAGTGACGTTTTGATAAACAGCAATTTATATTGTTTATAAATTATCACTAAATTATCGTTCCTTTAAAGCAATCGCCGGCTGCCCACCGGATTCATCTTCCAGCACCACGACGCGTCAGCATACACAGCCCGCAACACCGTGCAGTGCACAGAACTGGCTGCGGGCCAGCTGTCAAGATATCATCACAAAAGACCAATGGCCTCCAAATTCCTTGAATATAAACCCAACGGATTATTGCGTATAGGGCGCAATATTAGAGGCTTACTGCATGCTTAAAACAAAGCTGAAAACAAGCGCTGAATTCAAGGAAGCGCTTCAGGTTATCTGGGCCAACCTGCCACAGGGACCGATCGACAATGCTGTAAAAGATTTCTCAAATAAGGCGAATGGAGGCTGGTGTTGTAGCTTGGAGCTGGTGGTGAACACTTCGAACGTTCGCAGTGACAATGGAATTCTGGCATTTGATCATTATTTATCTGTGTTGTTTCAAAGATGTTATTAAATTGATGTTGTAGCCGGAACATTTTTGAATGCTGAAAAATCGGCAGGTGGTCATGTTAAAAAATCTGTAACTTCGTCGTTTTTCAATGGAATCAAATTTTACTTGGCAGTTAAATGTAGAAGATCTTGTTAAATAAATTTGTAAAATTTCAAATTAAAATTCCAAACGGTTGCTGAGAAAACAGCATAAAACTTTAGGGGTCCACTTTTTTGCCGCACCCTGTAGAATCCCTTGCAAATATGGAATTGCTAGAAATAGAAACTGTAGCCGCAAAAATTAACTGTTAATATTTTAACTGTTAAAGTTTCTACTAAGTCACATCTTCTGTCACATCACTCAATGAACAAATTAAAAACTAGAAAAAATCATCAAAATGACAAGCATTTGATTTTGATAAGTGATAATCACTTTTTCTATGTAAATAGATAAAATAAACACTGATTAGTTGATTGAAATTAACGATTTATTAATCGTTAACCTATGAAAAATTAACTATTACATTGTTAGTAGGTCTAATACACTGTGTCCCCCAAAAACGTCCCACTTTTTATTGTCCATATCTTCGCCAAATGTTAACGGATTTTCAAAATTATTACACTGGCACATTCTGTGGACAATAATTAGCAATCAAGTGATTATTGAATATCGCACCACAACTGAATTGCGTCGCTACACTACCTTGTAAAATATAACTGTACGAAAAAACCAACAATAATAGGCAGCAAGCATGTTGGTAAACAAGACACTTTAGACAAAAACCACAGTGAATGATCTGTATAATGCTGCATGTTAGATCCGTCCCTTTGGATATCTGGAACTAAGCACAATTTAATTTCTGCATGAAAAATTGGTAAAATATTTTCATAATATAATTTTTGCATATGTATTATAATGATTTTAGTGATTTTGACAATTTATGTTTTACATGGTAGTGTAGCGACACAGTTAAAGTGCGGTGGGATGTTTAATAATTATCTAATTGCTGATTGTCCAGAGAATGTACCAGTGAAAAGTTGTGAAAATCGGTTAATTTTTGGCAAAGTTATGGGCTGTGACAAAGAGGGACATTTTTTGGGACACAGTGTAGAGACATCTTTCAATTCATAAATCATAATGTTCACAAACTTACAATACTGCCTTTACATGTATACTTCAAGTACAATGTACAAAAAAGCAACTTACTGGACCCATTATGGAAGCCTGCCAATGAAACACTGCAAAGCAACAACACGCAGAAATTGCATCAGTGTATAGTAACTAATTATAGTACTAAGCAATACCAGTGCCCAGTGTAATATACAAACTTATCTATTAACATATGAAGATAAACATAATAAAAAAACAACTATTTGAATTGAGTTGATCCATGCAGGTGTATTGTCTGTCATTCCCACAGATTACTCAAAAAAGTTAAATTAATGCATTTCCATGAATTTTTAATAATGCTAATACCGGAGATATTAAAAAACTGTAGAGCACCATAATGTCATAGCTTCAGAGCAGGTAAGTTACTTATATGCAGAATTAAACAAGTGAGTTTTTAGCCTAAATTTCAATACAGAGAGAGAGCGTCAAAAGTGAGGCAAAAGAGTGGGCTTTGGGCATCTAACGAGATTAGAACGTGGAACTGAAATCGAATGAACTCTCCGCAGATACTTCTGCACTCTGGGTGCTTCTGGTTTATAATTCAGTGTCTACTTTACAAAAATAGCAGTGTGCCAGTAATAATGCGATAAATGGTGCAACTAATGACTAATTGTTAATGAATACGCACTGTCATCACTAACTGGTCCAGCAGAACAACCGCTAGGCGGGTCTTTGGACATATCCTGTAATTCCTGCAAACAGCAAGTTCAACGTATACAAAAACACAACAAAAGCAAACAAAAATCGTGTCAAAGTTCTAACTCTGCTCTTCATTGTCGAACTGCTAAATTAACAAATTCATGTGGGTTTTTTGACTCTTACATAAGAATCACCCAAGTGGACAGCCAGAACTGGACAGCCCAGCAAGAAAGTTAAAACCGACAAGAAAGTTATGTGCCAGGTCTAATGACAAAACCTTTTAACAAGTACGTAAAAATGGCTAACGAGGTAGGAAAGTCACACCAGTCATCACGTTGCAGTAAATATGTGGATGAGGGCCAACTGGCTGCAACTGAATGCCGAGAAAACACAGCTTATCTGGCTCGGCATTCAACAGCAGCTCGAGAAACTACCGATCGACAACGTCCAGTTACTGTCTGCCAGCGTTCGTCCAGTCAGTTGTTCATGATCTAGGGGTAACTCTGGATAGTTTACTAACGATGGCTGATCACATCACGATTGTCTGCCGCGCTGGTTACTACCAGCTGCGCCAACTACATCACATCATCCAGTTACTGACACCAACAGTCACTTGGATGCTTGTCCAGGCCTTCATCAGCTGTTGGCTAGATTACTGCAATTCACTGATCTATGAAATTGCTGACAGTCAACTAAAAAGACTACAGTCTGTCCAGAACGTGGTAGCACGTCTGATCACTAGTATGCAACTTATGAAGCTCATAATGCCAGTTCTGCAGTCACTTCACTGGCTTCCGGTCTGGCAACAGATTTTGTTCAAACTGGCGGTTTTGGCCCATAAGTGCCTCAATCGGCGTGCACCTGCCCACCTGGCTGATGATAGCCACCCAATCCGCCTCCGCCAGTCCGGTCTTAGATCGTCGTCATGAACGACCAAACTGGAGGTCCCACCAACGAGAACGATCGATGTTTTGCTGTTGACAGACCATGTGTGTGGAACAGTCTACAGGCGTCCATTCGTGACCCATCACTGTCACTCACTGGGCGAATTCACTTTTTAACTTACACTTTCGCTAAGCCAATGCTAAAGCTGAACGCTAAAGTCTGTACTTAGACCAAATTTCAACTAAACTTAGACCAAAGTTTAGACCAAAACAATTAGAAATGGCGGAAAATTACTAGTAGGCCTAAGAGAAAATTAATCAACCAGTTATGCTTGGACTTGCTTATTTAATTGTGCTGCGCACACAAATGACGTAATTACGTAACGTCTTATGTCACTGCGTAGTCATTAGTCATTACGGCGTTCGTTTTTGATACCAGAACGTTTAATTTACTAAACTATCCATATGTGTAGGACTGTAAATAGTCGCCATGTTTTCGCTCAGCTAAAGTCAAAAAATGAAGTGGATTCAGGCTCAGCAAAACTTTAGCCGTAAGCTTTCTCTTCCATGCAAATCAAACCGACTTCAGGCAGATTAGTTCGGCTAAACTTTGGTAGGTACTTACACCAAAACTTAGGTCTAAGTAACTACCTACTTAGACTGAAGACCAAACTTTGGAAATCACTTCACTTTTTGACTTAAGTATGTACTGAGACCAAAGTTTAGGCTTAGCAAAAATCAAGTCAAAAAGTGAAGTCGCCCATTGTTTTCACCAACAGACTCAAGACTTATATTTTTCGACAACAGCTGCGGCATTTGTGATTTGGAATAAGCACCTATAAATGTGCGAACTAACTTAACTAACATCTGTAGCACTGACAAGATGTGCATATCACATTGCATGTCTATCATAGGCGCGTCCGGTAACGTAACGGCTATGAGTGGCTTGTTGCTGCTACGTTACTTGACACTTGGGTACAGCAAGACAGCTACGAGCCGTTATGAGCATATCGTAGCGTAAAAATTTTACGCTATGTTAAGGCCCTAGGCCAAGATCCGGGCTTCTGAACGTATCAATTTTTGGATGATAGTTGAAAAACGAAAAATCACTAAATGTGTCACTGTACAGTATAAAATAACACTAATGCAAAATCGTTTGCGTAGTTACTATTTTTACTCAAAATTCACCAATTACAACCATTAACAGCCATCTTTGGTGGACAAATATAATGTCACGTTTATCTGCGCTAGCCGCTAACGTAGATTGTTGTCTGACAAAAAATTGTAGTAACTCGCAGTGTATCGCAGCAAAAATCACGTAGCTGCTACATTGGCGGACATGTCTCATATCTCAGGGGGAAGATGTACTTTGCGGAATGCGGAATTTCGAAAAAGTGTATTTTGTGGAATTAAAATTGCAGAAAATGTTCTTGTTGTTGAGTTATATCAATTGATTAAGTGTACAATTCTACAGAGCACTCAACCACCATGCTCACAAGCCCTGTTGCACCTTGCAGGAGGAGATAGTAGGCTAATTTTAATATCATTCTTTTAGTAGACCCACGTTACCTTGATTTAGTATCAGGCTAATAAGCGACCTGCATTGAATAACTGTAATATATCAACTGGCATTTTAACGTGCCAAACGTGCAACGCAAAACGCAAATACTATAAACCTACATTTTTCGTTGCGATGAACGGCTTTAATATAGTGTCTCTGTCTGCTCAGGTATAGGGGTATAGGTATCCGCAAACTATTCACGGCAGTGCCAATTGTCTATGATTGTGTGATACAATGCAAAACTTTCTTAATTAGGCCTTCCTGAGCAGACCGTGCAGATGTTGCAGTTGGCCTTCTTGATGACCTAGGCTACTTGAGTTGGCCTTGCATTCGTGTGTGATGTGCCGGCTTACGCTCCTGAGTTAACGGACTTCAAGGTGTTTTAAGAGTTAAGTTGAAGATGTCAATATGTGATTACTTTGCCGACTGCGTGACCACACCATTTGTGATGTGGCGATGTCGATTCGAGACTCAAATGTAAGCCTAAGCCTACGTGAAGTTGATTATTTGACTTTATTTGAATTTTGCGGAATCCGGAAAATATCTAAGGTGTAATTTGTGGAACGTTCAGCAGGTGAAATTCCGCAAAATACACCTTTTCAAGTTTTCGCATTCCGCAATCCATTCCGCAAAGTACACCTTCCCTATCTCAGGTCATAGCAGCAACTGCTGGAGCAATGTCTGGGTGCATATATATTTTTTCAAGTATATTTGACCAAAGAGAAATACTGTTGCCATCTGTTATGAAGATTTGTCTTCATGGTGCAAAATAGCCTTCAACTTCAGAAGGCTTCACCCTTTGACAACCCATCAGAGCTCTGCCTATAGACCCCCGTCAACATGTACTGTTAGCCGGGGCAAACAATGGGGTGGATGTTGCAGTAGGCTGTCACTGTATCCGTATGGGTACCAAAGTCAAGCCTTCCGCATTGCGGTGTTCCACTGAAACCAAATATCACTTTAAACAAATAACCTTGTTTATTCTTTTCAATGCCATATTACGAAAGAAATATAAATGAACGCTGTACGGTCAACAGACAAACAGCAACGTCGATGTGCCAACAATAAAATCACTGATATCTTCAACAAACGAAACCAACATCACAGACAAGTAGGGTTGCTACGATATCCAGAATTCCACGGAAACGAATACTGGTTACGTAACATAACGTAAATTACGAGGTTGTGCCTGAGAGCCTGAGACAGAAGACGACATGCAGTTTACAGTAGCTCATGTTTCCGCAACTTTAATTTCGGTCTTTTAAGTTTTACACTTGTCGGTCTTTCTCATCTCCATGTAAACTGAGTAGCATGTATGCATAGCAGTTTGCATTTGCTGCTGCTACATGATGAACCGTCAGAACTGATGATAGGCATGATCGCGTGATGCCAACTTCAACTTCAGCTTTAGTATGTTGAAGAATCATCTGGCATGGCGTACAATCAGTGTTTGAATTGCCGGGGGGGAGATTGGGAGATTGAACCCCCAACTGTTTTCTTAACCCTCCTAACACACCGTCAAATTATGTACTGGGGGGTCAGCTATCCACTATATACATAGGATTTGCGTCACAATTTTGGTCGGGCTCCAACCGTCAAAAAGTTCAACCCCCAACTAATTTTTTTACAATTTAAACAGTGCGTACAATCGCATTGTATAGTATCGAATATCAATTATAGAAGTAGCAAAATATGTAAATTGCAGGTATTTGAATTTTGAAGTGTAGTGCTGCTGTACTGGTCCATTTATCATAATTTTAAAACTTAATATTTTTTCATTTTGTAATTTTTTAAATGATTTTATTGAAACAAAATGGTTTCGGTCTGTTAAATGCAACTATGCAGTATGCAAGCGTAAGATTTACTCGTGATTGTAATCTACCGTACGATCGTATCGGATCGATTTTTTTGCTACTTTACTCTCTAGCGGTAGCGGCGCACACCTCTTGGTTTATTTTTTTACCGTTGTCCATGATTCTGGGAATAGTTGGCTAATTTTTTTGCTGAAAATACGGCAATCTGTATAATTCTGTTTTCTTCACATAGCAGTATCTAGCGTTCAGGATTTACTATGTCAAAACCCGCTCAAGTACTGGTTCTAAAACCATCTGCTGAACTGAAATTTCAAGGTTTGTGTTTTGACACTATCGCTACGTTGTTGACCACGCCCCCCTCTTCTGCCTTATCTCGCAAGTTGTATTGTTAAAGTTATTTCCCTACTGCTTGATTCTAGACTTTTCTTTATTTAACTTTGGGTAAGCGTTATGCACAAGCGCTATGTGCGTTATTAAGCGTTATGTGCAAATGTCCATGTATAAAGCCTCTTGAATGCTGGTGACGTGTTGCTTAATACTGTCAAATGTTGAATTTTTGATTTTGTCATGTCTATACAAGTTATCTGTTGATAACCACTGTTTACTACGCACACCAACTATTAGGTGACATAGTGCTTCTTATCTTTGTTTTGTGGAGTATTTTTAGCAGTTGTGTAGAAATATAAACTAATGCTGGAGCTTTTAACACTCTGGAGTTGGTACATATTTTGAAGAAGAAGAAGAAGAGGAAACTGTTTTTAATGCCCACACATTGGCCCCACCATGATCAGCCACCTTGTTGTGGTGGTGGGGCTTTGCACCGATGACCCGAAAGATTTCTAAAATCTGGAGGGTAGGAGCTAACTAAGAGCTGACCAAACCTGTGAGAGCAGATTTGCTACACGTTACCAGTGCTTTTGTGCTGGTTT
>Ga0209671_1006764_pt1 | contig 11821 bp, 9 predicted proteins | sample WorMetHERISLAND2_2_FD_187401 | JGI IMG/M metagenome (GOLD analysis project Ga0209671, IMG submission 187401) | Marine gutless worms symbiont microbial communities from Max Planck institute for Marine Microbiology, Germany - Olavius geniculatus... | ecosystem: Host-associated > Annelida >...
GATGACATATAGTCTCATTAATAAGTGTGCCAAAAATTATTATAATCGGACATTCATTGTTCAAGTTATTGCAAAAATGTAGTCACATGCTTTTTTTTGAGACACAGTGTATATCATTAAATTTGATCAGTGATGTTATCAAGGACTTTGTGTTCAAGGACAAGGCCAAGGACATGGGATCCAAGGATGAGGACAAGGATTTACAAAAATAGCAAGGACAAGGACGAGGACTTGAAGCCGAGGACAAGGACAAGGACAAGGACTTGAAACCAAGGACAAGGACAAGAACTTGAGACCAAGTTTAAGGCCAAGTCCAAAAAACTCATGGTCAAAACCAATTACATCTAAAAGGCCCTACTACAACGACGACACATTACCATCAACTGGGGTGACTTTAGTAAGATTTTGCACATTTTGAATGTCATTAGTAGCATCATACTGCTGCAATAGTCCAACAATAAAAATAATCAGATAAACAAAAACTGACATCTTGTGACTCTCGCAACTCCAGACTCAGTACGTTTAATTATTTTTTGGTGACAAACTTTCCATTATGTTGTATTTATGTACAACTTCAAAGTTATAGACCTTGAGACCAATTTGGTCTAGTGATATTGTTGATAACGATGTCGTGTTGGTTTTGACAGTTGTCGAAGATAATGTTGTTCTGAAATTACATAGAGAACAGGGTCAAGTATTGAACCCTGTGTGATGCCACTAAGAACATCAGACCAATTTGACATAACTGAGTGGGCTCCAATTACTAGTAGCATCACGGGTTTCGGTATGTCAATAGCTAATGTTCAACATTTCTCCAGTTCCGTTTAAACTGTCAGTAATGAATAAATAATGGACAGAATTTATTAAAGTCTTCGGTATTATGGCCGGGGACTTTGTCTCAAGGCCAAGGACAAAGCCAAGGATATTGCTCTTTGTCCTCAAGGTGCCTGAAGGAGAAGAACAAGTCCTCGAGAACATATCACTGAATTTGATATCAAATTAATTTCTCGAACAAACATGACAGTCTGTAAAATCGATTACTAATTTGCGATCATAACCAACTGTGAAATCATATTGAAAACTATAACGAGCAAGAGGGAAATATCAATTGTTTAATTACAATCTTTGACAACTAAGCTCATAATACTTAATGAGTATGTGTTACTACAGACTGACAGACCCACACCTCCCTTTGGTCCCATCAACACTCAACATTAAGACTTACACAAGAAGTGGTTTATAGGATGGCCACAGTTTTGGGTAAAAATTCAAGAACTGTTCAATAACTTTTCAATGACTTCCTTTCCAGCCTCATTCCCACCATATTTCACCATGTCATGTTTGACATTTCTGGCATCATATAAAAAAATTTCACATTGCAGTCACAATGATTTAAAACAACAAAATTCAAAAACTTTCAAGAGTTACTGACATAAAATTTCATAACTTTGGAGTCCCAGTTTCCTTTTCAGTAACTTTCCAGGCAGGACCTGAAAAAAGGGGAACATTTCCAAGCATTTGAGAACTTGTGGCCATCCTGGATCCACTACTGTACACGAAGAACTGATTTGAGCTGTTTGGTCATCTCCCCGCAGATTCCTGGCTGCTGCCTGTCCAACCAGTGCCTTGGTGGTAGAGGCAGAAGTTTTGGCGAAGGCGCCTCACTAAACCGGGCACCGGCATACACAGCACTGGCATTCATAACAGCAAGCTGTGATCCACTGGCTGACCTACGAAACACACGATCTGACCGATCCTTCTCAGGCACACAAAGAGGAATGGACTGTCTTCTATGCTTTGGCATTCGATGGACATCAGATGCGCTTAATAATGGGGGATAATCAATTCCATATGACAATAGTTCCGGAAGTGGCTGAAGAGTACGACAATTGGTTAACTGACTGTCAGAGTAATTATGATTGCGCTGCCATCGTCGGCTTTTTCGCCAGCATATTAACTCAGAATCATCAAGAGCGGATCTGTAAATCACTGGCCCAGGAGACACAATGGTTTGCAGCGACTCCATATTTTGCACCACAAGCACATCAGATAATCATGAGGAGTTTGTCAAATATATACGCACTCACCGTATGGCTATGATGTCACTGCTGCAACTTGGCAGAATCAAATCCTATAAATACATTAACAGGAATAAGTGTAGTAAGAATACATTTAAGTATCTAAAATGAATGCAAAGTCTATGCACTAACATATACAACATGAAAATTAAAAAGCTAGCGTTATTTGAATGGTTTTGAATATTATACAAACGAAGAGCTGCAAAAATTTAGGACATTAGTTTATAATGGCCCGTGATAGGTTTATTGACGTTTACATAACTGCAATAAGAGCTGACTAATATTCATAATCCTACTATTTAGGCCCACAGCAGATTTAGACTCCTGTCATAATTTTTGTAGGTCTACGATCAACTTCACATTGTTTGATGTAAGTAAGATGATTTAAAAGGTGCAATTTAACGAGTGTGGGTAAAATGCATCTGGTGCGTCTGAGTGTATCTGCGACTAGTAACGTATGTAACTCTTACCAAATCAAACACTTAGCATTAGTATATACCTTATCCCTACCTCTAACCCTACTGATATCATTTTTCCCTTACTCAAAACTGAACAATACCTGCCCCAAACGTAACAGATGTGGCTTGGGTGCATCTGTTATTTTTACACAAAATAACGTAACTGACCCTAACTCTCACCAGCTCAAACCTGATGATGCTGATCTTGAACGTAACCCTATCGCCAATCCTGTCTTTAACGATTATCCTGACCTTAATTGCACTAGACGCACCAGACGCATATTACCCACACCCCAATTTAACAGTTAGTCACAATGCGCCACGCTTTCAATGCCCAAAAAATGTCTTCAACAGCCATTTAGGCTAAACTGTTCAAAGTTAACGTCAGTTTGTCTCGGATGAGCTGTAAGGTTGTTCCACAGCCTAAAACTTGCAGCAGCAAAACTACTGTCTCCAGCTGTTTTAGGTCTGTCAAACAACACATGTCCTTGAGTTGGCAGAATGCAGCTGATGACGACCTTCATCAGAGACCAGCTAACAGTTGGCGGCCAGGTAAGTTAGAGCCATGCCGGACAGTGACAAGTAAACCAACATGCCATTTCCTATTATTGATCAATAGCAATAGCACGGTGATATGTTCAGATCGCTGATCTGAACGTATCAATTTTTACTGGTCTTTCAGAGCACCAATCTGACAGTTTTGGCATAATCTGATACCTTCGGACTGGCGATCTGAAAAACCAGTAAAAACTGATACGTTCAGATCGCCGATCTGATAGTTTTAGGCAAAATTTTATACCTTCAGATCAACGATCTGAGCACTCAGATCGGCAAGATATGTTAACTACGGACAACAAACTCACCTGCAGCTCACTCACTTTAGATTTGCCGTCAAATATTTAACAGTCCAGCTGTCTCCTGTCCAAAGATGTCTTAGCTGGGCCCTCCCTATTAACCATCCAGAGGCTAAGATGTATACTCTGGCTGTGGTCAATGCCGAGGGACATGGACAGCCAGTTGCCCATGCTGTACTGGCTAATTTTATTGTTTTAGTGTTATTTAACTTAAAAAATATTTCAAATACGACTTGTATGAAACTTTCATAGTTCCAATAGTGTTGTACAGCTCGGAATGCTGGTGTCTGAGAAAGGAAGATAAACAAAGAATTCTAGTGGCAGAGATGACGAGGCTAAAGAGATTGTTGCAGGTGACAAAGCACGACTGGATGAAGAATGAGACAGTATGGAGTACTCCATACCAGGAAAGGACATTGGTTGACAGAATAGCACAGCGAAGACTGTCATGGTTCGGGCATGTGTCAAAGATCGGCAGTAAACGGCTGCCAGTAAAAGTGATGCACTGTTTCATAACTGGAGGGATAAATCAAGGAAGACAACCAAAGAAGTGGATAGAGAATATAAATCAAGACATAGACATGAGGAACATAAAATTTGACGAAACGATGGAAAGAAGAAGAACTTATTTGGATACATTCGATCTGAGCACTCATCACTACTAATCACTCAGATTGGTGAGTTTGTTGTCTGTAGTTAACAGATCTTGCCGATCTGAGTGCTCAGATCACTGATAAATATAAAGTATAAAATAAGTTTAAGTATAAAATAAGTATAAGTATAAAATTTTGCCTAAAACTATCAGATCAGTGATCTGAACGTATCAATTTTTACCGGTTTTTCAGATCGCCAATCTGAAGGTATCAAATTTTGCCCAAAACTGTCAGCGATCTGAAAGACCATTAAAAATTGGGATACGTTCAGATCGCCGATCTGAACGTATAATTATCGATAGCAATATGCCCTACCTCTCACCATTTCCGAGATACGGGCACTTAGGCCTATAGCTTGAAACTTTCTATTAAAAAATGCGGCCAAACCGCTGCAGATGGAGACATGGTTGCTATTGATGGCGTATAGGAAGTTGTCAGCACTTATCTGATGGCACCATCACCGACTCCCTACGACTTACCGTTTAGCCACAATACCGCACGATTGGCATACCATAGGTCAATGATTTTCATGTCATTGAAAACCATAAATGAGATCTGAGGAGTGCATAACAAGACTAAGTATATGCCCAAAACTAGTTAAAGTTTGCCGTCATTCTCATCTGAAAACTGTTTCCGGTCATAATCCTCCGTTCCTCCCAAAATAAAACTAGCGACTTCACATCCTCAGCAACGTCCTTCGCGATAAAATTCCCATGGCACATCGCGCCACATTATATAGTACATCTCGCTGGTATTTTATAAGTACTATATCGTACTTTAATGGTTTTTCACGACTTGTTTACTACTTGCAACTCTCACTCTCAAAAAGGAAACGCCCCAAAATAAGCATTAGTGAGGCAAAGTTTAATCTTTTCAAAATTTGAAGTAAATAAGTACTTGTTTGCTAATAAACAATGTTAAAACGCAAAACTTATGTATTCGTGTACTGTACAATGTTATGTAAATATTCACAATTAAAAAACATGCAAAAATAAGGCAGAAGTAGTCAATAGTAGCAATACAGTTCTCGGTGGAACACCTGAGGCTGAAGTTTTACCGTATGTTTAATTGTATCTACTCCAAATCCAAAGCTGCGAACTCTGAAATGGTCACTATTAAACTTCTGAAATCCTACTGTCTACCATCTATTTTATATGCGGTTGAAGCTACATTGTTATCTGCAGCCAATGTTCGTGTCTTTGAGAGTTGTATAAACATGGCTTTGTACAAGATATTTGGTGCATGTGATCGCAGCAGTCTGGATTACTTAAGAATTTGTGTGAAGCTTGATGAGATAAAACAATTGACTGAGAGAAGACATCGTGCATTTATTGAACGGTTATCGGGTGATTGTCGATTTTCTAATCTGCTTTTAATGCATGTTTAGAACTCTATTTTTTAGCATAGGACTGTGTGTAGGTGTGTGGATGTGTGTGTGTGTCTGTGTGTTTGGTTGCATTTTAGGGTTTTTTTATTTTTTTTTAAAAATCTGTTTCTCTTTGTGTGTGTGCTTGTCTTGTTACAGTTTTAATTGTGTTTGTGGCTGCCCTTGAGGCGAAATAAAGATATCTATACAATGGCAATTTTGCGCAACACTAATCACACAGTGGTGGCAATTCCAACGAATATTTAATTTGTGTTATCGTTTAGTAGCTGTAGAGCTTTGTTTTGTAAATAAAGTTGTGTAATTTGCATTCATAGTCAATTGCCTTAATGTTGGCGACTAATTTCTACCCAGCTGTACAAGTTGAATCATTTTGACGGCGGAATCGTGAAGTTATTCGGTGTTCCGGACGATCCTGAGCTGTTTTCCGCAAGTCCGCCGTCGTTTTCTGTGATCACCCAGTCAACGATATCAATGATATGGCTGGATCAGAGATGCTGTTATATCCGCGCTGTTACGAGAATCACCAAGAAACTGACGGAGAATGTCGATGTCACCGGTATACGCAATTTTTTACGCCAAACAGCCGGCATCGCCACAACTCCAATGCCACACGAACGCTGACACGGTGGCACCCTTCGTTAGGCTGTACGGATTTAGTGATTGTTCTGTTGTGTGTGTTGTCTGTCTGCCTGAGACCGTGTGACGGTGGAGTGAACTGCAGCAGCTACAGTGATGTAAACTGTCATCATGGGACGTGCAAAGTTCGGCCGCCACCGCCGGGCAAAGCTGATAACAATCACACTGTGAAGATTGACTGTGTGTGTGATGACCAGTGGTCAGGACCGTCATGTGATGTGTTTACCTGCAAAGGACGTACATTGTGAGTATGGTGCGGGGTGTGACTGTGCTGACTAATTACTGCATCGGATCCACATCGGATCGTGTCAGATCTAAAGTTGACCAGATTCAGCAACTAATTTAGCTCCCATATGTATAACCTAATGTGTAGAGTTATTTCATTGTACACTGAGCAGGTGCTGTTGCAAATTTTTCCCACCAGGAAGTTTGAAATAGCAGTTTAGGTTTAGCATTAGGGTTTGGGATTGGGTTAGCCTTATCGTCAGAGTTAAGAAATACAGATACAGTTTAGTTTTTGGGATAGGGTTAGGCTTAGGGCTAGTGCTAGCTGTAGGATTTGGGTGGGGCAGTTTTGCAATCGTTCCCTTTTTTTGAATAAATTTTGGGTCAGGGTTAGGTTATGCATTGCAGTCTAATGTTGCTAGTGTGATTGATGCAGTAATTAGTATTAGCTGATAATCTGTAACTGTCTGTATGTGCCATATCCATCTGTTGGCATCTCTGTTACTTAAACCTGCCTGCAAGTTGTCTAATTAAGTAAATGAGTAGTAGTGATTTATTTCGCACATTAAACCTGTATACAGATAATACAACACAAATTTTTGACTTAGTCACGATGCTATATGAAAGAAGATTGAAGTGTGCCATGTGTTGAACTGTTTCAGACTGACAGAACTGTACGGTATGATAACAGATGGCACAGGGAACTACACAACTGACAACAAGTGTACCTGGCTTATCGACCACTCTAGCAGTAGTAGTAGTGCTGTCACACCTGTGTTACCTGTCCGGCTGAAATTTGACGAGTTTATCACCGAGTGCAGCTGGGATCATTTGTACATATTTGACGGAAGTTCCGTCTATGATCCACTGCTAGCAGTGTTCAGGTATTTATTTCAGTGTGTGCTTCAGAAATTGTGCTTGTTGCTTATGCTTTAGAAATTAATGGGGATATTTTTATAGGCATTTTGTGTTTTGATGATGTTGGATGATTGATAGGGATATTATCTTGCTTGTAAAAACATGGTCACTACAATTTCCAAAAGCTTACTTGTTGAGACAAGTATAATGTGGACTAACCACTAACCAAACGTGAGGTAATTCCGGGAAAATTGGTTTGAGAATTTATTTTAGCAACATTGTACCTGTGGCTGTTTGTTACTTACTTTGAAGGAAAGGCATGCAAAGGTAGAGGGGGATAATTAATAGGGCTATCGCTCAGTCAGTTTGCCGACGTACGGTAATGGTGAAGAAACTGGGCAGAAAGGCAGCCTGAGTAGAGTTGGTGGCATTGTGTTAAGTGGAGCAGTTTTGTATTACAAAACATCTAGGGTTTTTTGCATTCTTAGTTAGATAGGAGGTTGTTGGAGACATATCCATGTTAACTTTGTTGTTGTTGGTCTGCAAAAGCATCATTGAAATGTTTGTTTATATGATTCTTGGTTTGTATGCAGTGGAGTGATCATGGCCCAAGGCTCAACATCAGTGGCGTCGACAATTCCCGAGCTCACAGCTCACTCAGGCTCTGCCTACCTTTACTTTTACAGTGACGCTGCCGTCAACATGTCCGGCTTTTCCATACGATATCGGTACATGCTCATTTTTGGTGATATTGGTGACTGCTGTGGATGGAGAATTGAGCATAGTTTTAGAAGGTCAGCAGAATTGCAGAATGCTGTGTTGCAAGTTAGTAACATATAATGCAAGTTAATAACAGATATCGGTGATGTAGTGAAGGGTAAGCTAGCTTGCAGTACTACTTAGTACAACAGTCTAAATAATGTGTCAGCAGTTGGTGATAACAATACTGTTGTGGTTGCAACTAACAGTAGCACCACCAGCAACAAATAGGTTTTGCAGTGAGTTCTGTCTGTTCAATTGCTGTTGCAGTTGAATTTCCTTATTTAACATTTTTGTAAGCATTCTATGTCTAGTCTCTAGTTTTTTAGACTTCCGTCACATGTCATTTTTGATCATGTGACCATTAAATTTGCAACATATGGTTTCTTATAACCGGTGCTTTAAAACAATTTTTTTTGTCTGTTTTGGATGCGGTCTTATATAAAATATTTCACCAAGCACATTATTTCTCTTAACTTTTTTTAAGATTTGTGAAACGTTACTAATTTTAACTTTTGTGTGACATTGGCGTACCTCACCCTCTGATGATTCAGTCTTGAAGTCGTGCCAGCCAGCAAAAGCATATTACGTGTATTTACAGATATTCCCATTGCCCTGAGAATTGCTCAGGTAATGGTCAGTGCTTGCTGGATGGGACATGTCAATGTAATGACGGATGGACTGGAGCTGGCTGCAGCATGCCTGTTTGTCCGAATAACTGCAGCTTTCCAAAGGGTTACTGTCAGTCGCAGGACTCTTGCATTTGTTACGATAACCATCGTGGTGAGCTTTCCTGTAATTTGTACTGTTTCCGTAGTGATATTCTGCTGTTTACTGTTTCTGTGATTTTGTGAGTAATGATTTTTACTGAGTTTTTCTTCACTAAGTTTTTCTTTGTGAACATGATAACTCTTTGGCTAGATGAAAATTTGCGCTAACATGTGCCTCGACAATCTTTAGAAACCTACTGAATATCAAGGTCATAGGTCAAAGGTCAAGGTCACATGGGTTTCCGTGTGTTTTTTGTGTGCATGTTACTGTGACTGCTGGATGGTACATGCTCGCGAGCTGTACTTAGCCTTGAGCAAAGCTTGACTTGTTTGATATTATTCCAGTTTCCTTCACTGTTAGTGTACCACAGTGATGAGCACTGTGGGAATGTATTACCTGAGCAGTATTCATTGGTTATTTTGCCAAACGGCAATTTTGGCATATTCACATATATGAACTGTTTCCTTGGCTGTTTAGAAATTTTTGGCATTGGTGATCAAAAACTTAGCTACTGGCTGATATCCTACAAATTACTGGTGTTGCATTGTTCAAGAGACAACTTAGCACACACCAGTTTATTATTTGTACTTTTACCTATCAAATTGTATGTATTAAGTATTATAGATTTCCGTTACCTCTGTTAATATGCAAATTTAATTTTATTGTAATTGGCATACTGCATTACAAATGTCGAGAATATGATGCATTCACATGCTGGCATTTTGCAAAAATTCTTGTGCAAATGAAGGTAATTAATTTTTTATTTGAAAGAAATTTTGTTTTTAAACAAATTTTATGATATGGTTTTACCAGGTTTTGACTGCAGCATCCCGGTGTACAAAGGTTTCTGGAGTGAGGTTGTGCAGGTGGGTGGGGTTTCCCCAGCTCGTCCAATCACATCGCTGGCAGCCGTCGTCATGCATAACCAGCTCTGGGTGCTGTGTGGCTATAGCTTTGCCAGGGCTCGCAGTTGCTCTAATTTAGCAAGGTACCATCTTTTGTTGCTGTACAATGTAATGTTCTCAGAATTTCTACTTGGATGGGTGACTGTCTGCAGACAGCTAAACTATTACAGTAATACTGTATACAACTAACCAGCCAGGTCAGCTCAGCCTTGCATTCCTCTGGGGTAGCTGAATTGAGCATTTGTCAGTTCTGCAATACCAAGGGCATTTAACCTGGAAAACAGTTCTTCTCAAGCAATGCCTAGGGTTTGTTGAGGTTTTAATGTGGAAAACCTGTGTATCTTGTCACATTGGTTTAAGCGTGGAAAACCATCCAGTTCCGGATGCAAGCGATATCCACAACACCACTGCTATATCTGACTTGATCTGGTGCACCCCCAAGTGTCAGTTATACATTGACTGATTATTAGCAGAATTTGGAGTTTTGTTTCACTTCTGCCCTGTTTTTGAAACGAGGGGTAAACCTCAGATTATCTTACCCGAGATTGAAGGGTTATCTTGGGGTTATATCTTGGTGTAATTTTTTGCGTTTTTGCAACGAGGGGTAACCCGGGGGTTAGTAACTCCAGGTTTAAACCCGGGGTAACTCAGCAATTTTTGTAAACTGGCATCTGATTGGTCGATAACGACCGTGTGACTTGGCGAAATGCCAAGTTGATTTATCGCAGATTTATCATTTGGTCGTTTCTAGTGCTGCCACCTAGTGAATGGCTCCAATACAAAATGCCTATTCTCATGGATGTGGTGCACCTCTAGTTTTTTGGCCAACTGCTAAACTGTAAGCTTAAGGTCAGCCTTTCGTCGTGAATTGTCTGTCCATCTGTCTGTCTGTCTGTCACATATGTATTGTGCCTAAAGTTGCAGGAGATGGCCTAGATTGCTATTGATCACTAATAGGAAGTCGCATACTGGCTTTCAAATGACATATAAAATAGAGATGGGAAAGAACCCTCATGGCTAAGGTTCGGTTCTGTTTGAGTTTGACTACCAAACATAAGGGTTCGTTTTGGTTCGGGTTCTTTGCAGTTACAAAAAATGAAAGTTTGGTTCTAGTTTGGTTTTGATATGCTGTGTTTCCAGTTCGGTTCAGTTCTATGTGGGTTATGAAAACGTGCATCACATTTCTAAAAAAAACCTGCTGTTTAACCATCAGATTGAAAGGTCTGCCTAAAATCTAGCCAATTGCGGTCAGAAATATGACTGTGATAATTGTGGTGTGACTTAACGCCTACGGGTAGCACTGATGCTACACTACAGAAATGGTTAAATTTATGAGAACTTTTTTAGAACCCAGGCAACAGGGTTCGGTTCGGTTCGGGTCTTTCATTATCATGAGTTTGGTTCGGTTTGAGTTCTAGGTGTAGTTTGCTTTTGAGTTTTAGTTCGGTTCAGTTCTATCCAAAATTTTGGTTCTAGTTTGGTTCGGGTACAGTCCGATTCCCATCTCTATTATAAGTCGATGACCTTGGATGATCTTGAACCTTGGTCATAACACACTATGGCATGGAATGTTTCAAGCCGTAAGTGGCCATAACTCGGAAACGGTGTGAGATAGGGCCAATGTTGCTATTAATCACCAATAGGAAGTGGCATACGCCCTTTCAGATGCAATGAAAATCATCAACCTTGGATGACCTTCATGGTCAGTGACAACCAGTATGGTCAGCCCCACTTTAGCGACAGCTGGGATTCTTGTTGAGGTATCATTTTAGAATCTTCGTTTTTGATGCATGTCTGTCAGGTTTGATTTTAATGAAAGGAAGTGGTACAGTGTTAACGTTGATGGCAAGTCTGTGCCATCAGCAAGATATGGCCATACAGCTGTTCTCTACCAGGTATGATGTGTCAGACTTTTATCAGAGATTCAGAGCTTTGTTTTGCTTGGAAGTTTTAGTGGCTTTTGCAGTTGCTTTGGAAATACCGTAAAACTGCTAATATAAGGCGGGCCTCATATAGTAGCCGGGTCTCATAATGCAAGCCGGGGTCTGAGATTAATGTTTTAATAGAAGCTGGGTCTCAAATAAAAGCTGGGTCTCCAATATAAGCTGGACATCCAAGTCGTTGTTGTTGTAAGTGTACTAGCAGTTGTAGTAGTAGTAGTGATAAGTTGTATGTGCAGTAGTCTTATATACTCACCCTAAATTGTATTGTAATAATAGTATTTCACACACTAACCA
>Ga0209671_1006765_pt1 | contig 11820 bp, 5 predicted proteins | sample WorMetHERISLAND2_2_FD_187401 | JGI IMG/M metagenome (GOLD analysis project Ga0209671, IMG submission 187401) | Marine gutless worms symbiont microbial communities from Max Planck institute for Marine Microbiology, Germany - Olavius geniculatus... | ecosystem: Host-associated > Annelida >...
CACACACACACATATATATATATATATATCCTAATGGTATAAGTATTTTTTTGCATCGTAATCCTGAATCCATACGGGCTCTAAATCGCTATCAAAATCTAATAAGTTCATCCTTGCATCATAATCAACTCTCCACAAATTTCATCAAAATCTGTTCCCTAGCAACACGCTGTCTCCGAATTTAGCTGTTCTTGGGACGCAGAAAAAGACACACTGCGTGTGCTCTGACGAAGCCGGGTCGTAATAGAAACAAACGAACATGTTGGCATTGTCGGCCCAATGCCGACATAATATGCGGCGGGTGCGGCCGTCCGCGTGTACTCGCCCACTGCACAGCGCAACCCTAACCCTATAACTCTAACCCTAACGAATGACCTGCGACCTTGTGAGGCACAACGGAACAAAACGCGACGCTGCCATAGCAATCAAAGCACCTGCAATATGTTTTGATTCAGTTATCAAATGCACGCTAAGTTATAGTGTGGTCCAAATAAAAAATGATCAGTTGTTTGTCATAATTTTATAAAATATTGATTATTGATTAATTTGTATATAATTTTCAAACGTTTGCACATTTCACTCTAGTACAGTGCATAATTCGGCAATAAAGCGGTAACTTAAATTCAGCAAAGACCGTGATTATCACTGCAAAAATATTTATTGTATACACCCGTGCCCTGGCAACAGGCCGCACAAACTCCATATCGACAAGCCTGTCTGACGTTTCTTCACCGTGGGTAGTAAATATTTTATAGTTTATTGGCCGACGGCTGCGGACTGGCGACCTGTAGGCACATCGCTATAGATTGAACATCCACGTGTTGCTTGCCGGTCAGGTATACGGCAGCAGTAGGCCACCAATCATGCGTCCCACGCACACACCTGGATTGATCATCTTTCCTGTAGTATAGGCTACTGCACACAATCACCTTGCTAGACTGATACTGAACTGCAGAGATAAATCCAATAGTCCTGTACGATAGTTCACTATTGTCAAAAAATACAAAAAGACTAACTATCAATAATTAAAGTTTACGTCCGATACCAACGAATGTGGCTGACACGATGAAGATAGCTCGTCAAGTCAGCTAGACCAGTTCTTGAATTATGCGAAACCTCAGCCATAATCTTTTTGCATAAAAATCGTGAAAAAAACAACAAGAATGCAATTCTATATAATTTATCACTATCCACATCACATAATGTAGTTTTCGTGTCGTAACTGACGTGCAATCGCTGCGAAAAAAATGACTAAAATAAAACCCCAGCTGAAATGAAATGCCAAAAATGCAACAAAACAATGAGCAGTCGACCTTAATAATGTACCATTCCCGGGCCACTTGTCTTCGTCTTTCTTTCACTAATCGATGTCTATGCGTATATCGACCTGTTGCTCGCTATCACAACTTCCAGAAGCGTAGCTGCTGCAGCTGCTGCGCACACGTGCAATCGACGTGATGCGTGCAGGCGACGAAACGCGCTCGCTCGTAAACCTGCAGCTCTATCGCGAATATTGCACTAACGCGTATCTACAATACATCTGCCGTCCTTTTCGCATGCTGTATTTCTGTTTAATTATTACCGGTATATTGAAGAAATTGAAAAGCTCACGAGAGTCGAGAGGAGAGTGTCAACACGCAGTATCTCCAGAATTCTGTGCCTTATTTATCATTTCAAAATTACAAATTTTGTACTTTCAGCGGTGCTCGTAATTCTCAGTTTTCGTGACTTTAAAAATCTTTCGTATCATCCTATACAAAGCCCGCTAGTTCTATGTCGTGCGGATACAATATTTAGGGAGAATAATACAAATTCGTTTTAGTCGGACACCTGCCAGTGGGTGAGATAACGCTCTCTAAACCCAATCGGCGTTGACATCTTTCCTTGTTCATTACTGGCTCGCTCCACAAAATAAAACCTTCTCCTCTTTCCCACTCCTCGACTGACATTACGATTCGTTTCCTAGCTTTACCGCGGATGTCGCACCCCCGTTTACTCATGTTCTGAAAACAAAACTTTCTGCATCACTGTATGCCGTTGGACATAATAGGACGGGCTTCGACGGTCGTCCATAGGGCACTCACTTTGCTGGTCCTTTTCCATAAACATTTGCGGGAAGTCGAGTTTTCAGCAAACATATGGCGCAACGAAACGCGCGTGCTTTGCATCTGCACTGCAGCCCATCCCACGCGTTCTGCAAGCAACAGGCTGCGCGTGCACGAACGAGCGACGAGGCACGATATTATTGGTACATAGAGCAATAGGCCAGACCGACTGACGTGCGTAGGCCGAGTCACGGGACCAACTACAGCGATATGCATTAAAAACCACAAAGCTGTTGCCGTATGTACGTAACTGCGTGGGTGTTCTAGACTGCCAAGAAATTGGCACAGCGACAATAACTGTCAGCCAGTGGGGCGAGCCATTAATAGAACAAGAAAAGACGCTAGCGCGCCGACTGCCGACATTATAATGCGGCTGTCCGTTCATATGTCTCGCGTTGCAGGCGTTGGCAGTGAATTAGGTCAAGCGAGGTCGACTAATGCGCCGACTGCAAACTATACCCAACTATTGCAATTCCAGGACATATGACAATCACCAGATTGAGTATAAAACGGCCAGCAGACTGCATGCTGCAAGAAAAAAACGGAAATGCAACAATCGCAGGCCTATAAAAGCAACTACGAACTTTGTCCGAGCAAGTCGCATGCAAGTCGTAAACCAGCAAAAAAAACTCGTCACGAGTTGTGCGAGGTTCACTGCTAACTGGTACAATTTGCGCGAGCTAAGCCACTAAGTCTACCGTGTATTAAAGCATCCTCAGAATTACAGCAACAGTAACCATCCTAACCATGCCACACTCTGTCTGCACACTGTAGGCTACTTACTTGAGAGTAACGACCGCATGATTGTTGGCTTGCCGGCCGCTACCAGATATTCTTTCCGTAGACATTGTCAAACGCCGAATCATGCTTTCTATTGTGTAAGTTTCAGTTAATGCATATTCAATTTCTTAATGAGTAACATTATGCAACTCGAAGAGCACAAACAAGACGTGCAACTGGACTAAGTATTGTTCGAAGCCGCTGGACCAAATTAGCCTAGGCCCCTATATAAACAGTCTGAATGCGCTTTTCGTGGTACCGGTAGAGGATCAACTCTACTGCACTGCACTGTAGACGCCCATCAATCACTGTCTATAGCGAAATGGAAATTAAATGTCGCAGTAAATTTAACGTGAATGGGAGCGAGCGAGCGATTGTTAGTTCTTCCCATCCATGTATTGTGCGCACAGCGTGCCGAAGGGAGGTCAGTGCAGTGGGCGCACGCACTGCCTGACCGCACCCAGGTAAGTGGCGCGGTGTGACAGCGGCCAGCCGGTTCGCCGACATGCCTACAAGCAGTGCGGGCGACACGCCGTCTGTGGCATGGCGCGTGGATAACTGTTCACACGAGACGTTACGCGCCGCTGACTGGCAACAACAGGCGTCACTATCGACATTCCATTACTTTTGTAGCATTAGCTCCTGCAAGTGACACGCTCCGCTGCGTGGAATGACAACAATAGCAGAGATCCTCCGTCCAACCAGGTACCGGGCACTCGCACGACCGAGATCCGATACTTGCATGGTACAGTACAGGTAAAACATCATCAACGCTTCATTCACTTCAGAGTAACAATAATTGTCACTCGGTCACGGAGATGAGCACAATCTACAAGGCTTAAGATAGTGCGTCCGCTACTGCTTTCAAGTCGTGACCTTTACTCGCCGGTCATATGCTGCAATCTTACACTTGCACGTGGAAAACGACATAAAATGTAGATCTGCAATCAAACACCTTCCTCGGCATATAGGGAGTAATCAATATTCAAATCAACATTCAAAAGCATCTACGGTAAAAAGAAACAATGTAGGCACAACTTGCATAAACTTGCATTGGCCAAGCATGCACCGTTATTTTGCTACGTTCTATTATAGCACTAACGAAAAGTCGTCGGCATTATGTAAATGATTTTTAGAAGATAAAGTAACGCTGTAACTTGTAACATATGACTAATTCACACATCCTTAACCCCAGAGCCGAAGACAAGCCCACACAAATCTCAGAAAAAAATGGACATTGTTATTTATGATTCTTACAGGCACACGTATAAAGAAGCATCAACAAGCATACAATTAATACCGAGCTTTGCGAGATAAAGTGTCTACAATTAACCATAAGCATCAGCATGTGCAGTCTCAGCGTTCTCGGCCGTAACGTCGTATATAGCGGTATACGTAAAGTAACACACAGTAACACAGTAACACAGTATTTAATAAAATATGTGACAAACGGACATAATACAATAGCAAAACAGAAGAGAAATGTAATTTAGACAAGGTAACATAGCATAAAATAATTAGACACAGTCAAAAAGTGATCTAACTAAAAAAGACTGTAGCCTATGTTCATTCATATTTTCGCACTTAGCTTGCTGCGACATGAAAGTCGTGCAGCTACAAAAGAACCAATTATTCTGCTCGTAAGTCATTCCGGCGTCACGACATAAATACGTAGTACCACTACGTGAATCGTAGTTCGACGCGACGTTAAATTAACGACCTGTCATTGTAGGTGCATAGACTTGACTATAGATGGGTTTCAATACATACTGTCGGCCAACAGACAAGTCTGAAGCTTATCGTGGCTACAACTGAGATATCGTTACGGTTCACATCATCAAACGGCCTCTGCGCGTCTACATTGTTAATGACGTCCACTCTATGGCATGTGATTTACAGTTAATTCTACTGGGCTAGCCCGCTACCTGACAAATGCAACTGCATGCATGACTCCATGCTTCTGTTCTGTCAGTGACCCGTGAATAGATGAAGTTTTTGCGTGGTTACAGATACATTTGATAAAGCAAAATTGTTTTTGTCAGATCTTCGTCAAATCTGCATCCTTACCTGTACCTTTACCTTTCCTGCGGGGTGGGTGACACAAAAATAGCCACCCAGCGCTGAGGCCACTCAAATCTGCATCAAATTTGATAATTTTTTGCACAAAGATGATAAAATTATATGAGGTACACTGACTGTCCACCTCATCTAATTTATGTCAACGCATTTCCGTGTTAAACTTAGATGCTTCAAATTGTCGCATAATGCTGAATTCTATAAAGTAAACGTTCTAAAAACTGAATTATTCGGTACAGAACTGTGTACTATAAAAGTACTGCAATTTATGAATGTAACTTCTTGTGTACTACAGTGACCACGCAGCTGTGTGACATTTTGCACAAGTGACCAGGAAGTCCAATATAATCATCATTCGCCGGTAAGTTGTTATGACAATTCACCAGGATGCCCTAAGCAGCCTAATCTAGCACATTACAGGAAAGTATAGGCTTATAGCCTAACTAAGCGCAGTAACATGCGTGTATGCGGTATAGCCTACTTCCTTGTCACTGATATACTGTACATTCCGCACAGTTTCAGCTGAATAACGACAACGATGATGATGATGCATAGAATCAATCAATATTAAATCAGTTAATCAGAATTGCCTTAGTAGCAGAGCTACTTTAAGGCTTATAGGGCCTACTGGACATCTCGTAGTACAATAAGTATAGTTCGAGATAATGATATCTGGCTGGATTGTTTTTTTAATAGCCATGTTATGATACGTTGGCAGAAGCGATAGAAGTCTTATAGGCAAAGATGATTAGGGACCAACTTAATTAACGATTTCACGGCCGTGACATTTTCCGTGAAATTGACCTCCTTCCGTGAAAAACGTTGATTTTTGTGAAATCCGTGATTTTTCGTGAATTTTAGCGCTTTTAGTTTAATTTATGACAATTCCAGAGTTTTATCAGCAGCTTTTGTACGGACGTTGCTGTTTACCACGTGTCGCACTTTAGCACTAAGTAGTTGGCATGACTGTCTTGAGTCTTGACTTAGTGTAGTAAATATTCGTTGTTCTGAAATTTGTTCTTTTGCATTAGCACAACACCTCGAAATAACGTCTGTGTGGCCCGTGAATTTCCGAAACTCTTTCCGTGAATTTTCCGTGAAATTTGACACATTTTAAAAATTCTGCCGTGAAATTATGCATTTTTTCCCGTGAATTCGGTTGGTCCCTAAAGATGATGGGAACTCGCGTACATAAAGAGCCTATGCATTTGGGCAGGGGTCGGTGCAGCGTCGAGGGTGGGGGACGGTCAAATACGTTATGAAATATTAGGGCGTCATTGGGGCGTGGTAACATTACGCTGCCTTTTGACAGAATGTGCTTGAAATATGTCTTTTGTGTAAAGGACGTAAATAATAAAAGCATAGCCTATTCAGCTAGATGTCTAACATGTCTAATTCTATAGGTGCCCCATAAATATACATTACCACGCCTAACATACACCGGCCTAGATTTTGACGTAAAAAACAGGTGCTGGCATAACGTGCAACAGATTATTTTAAAGCACATTTCTCAAGTGCTGCAGGTTTCAGAGCCAACAGATTACATACTCCGATAATGCTGGTCGTATGTCATTCAGTATAAATATAACTAATTAACTTCAGATCAATTTCTATTAGATCTACTGTCGCTGCTGTCAGAAATAGCGGTGTATATAACATGTTTCGCACATTGTTACAAAAAAAACTTGCTGGGGCACCTTGTGACCTTAGCCAAAGATTGCATTCAATGCAATAAAGCCCAGATCAAGTCATACCGTTTACGCCACAGAAGCAATATCTGACCGTTAGCCAAAAACTTTTTTTCGCGAGATCGAGGCCACACATTCGTTGTTGCCCAGGAAAGTCCATTGGTTGTCTTTCTGAAACTAATAATGTGCGCCTGTGACGCCGCATCTCAGTAGGTCCACTGTTATTGTTGCCATTGAACAATCACCAGCACGTAATGACCTAACGCCTAACGGATAAATTAACGTAATTTGCAATCACAAATTGCAGAGATGACCGCAGATCGTCCGCCAATCGACATGCATTTTCGTCCCTAGCAGGCCGGCGTTTCCCACGCACACAATATTAATATAGGCTTGCTTGCAGGCTTGCATGTTAACTAGCGTAGGAGGCGTCGTGTTGTGTCGATGATACGGGTGGGCGATGCATTAAATTATGCTGGCTGACCGAGCCCGGTGCAGGCAGGCGCTGACATCTGTTTAAGCAAGCGACAGGACACGCAAACCACACGGACGCAGGCAGACAGACAGACTGGCAGGCCATCTGTTGCTCCCATCACCACGCACTGCGCGTTAACTTGACCAGGCCAGAGCATGCACGGGACAGTTCACAACGTCTGGAACTTGTTTACTCCAGGCTGGCTGGCTGGCCGGCGCTGCAACTGCAGCTGGATAAGGACATCCGGTTATCAGGTCCGTTCTACGGACCTAGATCCCATCTACTCACGCCGAGCCTGAGCGTAGTACCAGACTGACTGTCAAATGTCAATGCTCTGACAATGCTGGTAGCTTGACCTACCACAGCGACGTTGTGCGCTATAGAAACCTTACTGCAGTGCGACTGTCGGCAACAATTCATCATCAGACATTTAAGGACAAATAGCCGAAGCTCCTTGTACAGAGATGTGCTTCTTAGCTCAGTATAAACAAACCATGGAACGGGTGAACAATCTGTACCAGGGACAGCGTACTCTACTCTAGGCACCCAGATCATTCCGGTACAACGACCACCGCACAAGCGCCCTGTGTGCTCCAGGCCTACAAAATGCACGTAAATGCCTATCTGCTGAAGCTGTCACATGGCATCTGTTAACACTTAACGGGTGTCGTTGCAGCAGATAAACCAACATAATGTTAGTGAAACTTTCGACATCTGTACTACTATACATTATCGTTCATATTTCAAGTAGGCTGTAGCCAATAACTATAGTACTTCGATTTGTCGTCGTGCACTGCATGGACAATAAATGAAGTTACTACTTAGGTTTTCCAAAACCAGATAGCCTACCGTTTTTTTACAAATATTAACAATGTTGGTAAAAATAAAACAGTGCTTAAGAATTAGCTTCAATTATCGGTGGTTAATTTTTGTAACGAATATTCATTTTAAAACGAAATCACTGACGCCAGCGATTAGTGAGTGTCAGATTAGTAAACTCACACAGTCGCCGGCAGTGTCAGTGTCGTGACTGGTCGTTCGACGTCTTGAGTTCATCATCATCGGTCGCTGGTCGTCGTCCGCCGTGAACAAGTCCGACTGGTCGTCCAGTAGATCCTGCAGGTCGAGCTCTCCGAGCTCACTGAGCTTCCTGTCTGACGCGAATGAGTCCATCGTCCAGTGCTCCTCTCCGGCATGCACGAGTGCCACCGGAGTCCGTAAGACGGTCGAGGGTCGTGTAGGGTGTAGCGGCGGCGGTGGTACGGGCGGCGCCTCGGCGTTCTCCCACTCCCGGTATCGTCTTGAGTTGCTACACCGGCAAAACTAACTGGGTGGGTGTGCCCGCACGTCTCTGCCGTTTTATACAGCTGCTAAACGCGCACCTGTGTGACCATGCGCCGCTGAAAAGTAGTGCACCCGGCGAACCGTTTCGCTGTTGTAAAGTACGCTATAAATTAACAACGTTTGACCAGTTACACCAAGTTTAGACAAATAGCAACCCATATATATAAAATTTGTTTGGAATTAAAGACATAATTTAGAACCATATCGCACTGTTTGTGTGGTGTAGAATATCTGGGAAAGCGTAGTAATACGCGACCGATGTGATCGCCGGCGACGCCTCAGGCTTGTCGAGTACTCGCAGTGTTGTAGACTCGTACTCGACAGTCGGTCTACCAGATGAGTTAAGAGGAGTTTCCATCCAGCGCAGCGCACACAACGTACGCAACGCAACGGACGTAGCTAATACCCAGTTTACGATGAAGCTGGTTCGACGAGCTGGCTCGATGTTTGCTAGACGTTTGCAGTTGCTCGACGTTACAATACAATACAATACAATACAATGGAGAATTTGCACTCAAAAACTGACAAACAAACTGCCAGTTTAATCTAACGCATAAACTAAAACGAACTGAAATGTTTAAAAGAAAAATGAAATGAGAGATACTGAGAATAGAAATAATGTTAAATGCAAAACTGACAAAATTCGAAAAATGACTGAAGTAAAGAAAACTAAAAAAAAAGAAAAACTGAAAAGGTAAGAAATAAAGAATAATAATGAAAACTAAAACTCAGAAAAAAGTGAAAAGAGTAAAAACAAAAACCGTGAGTAGGTTCGAATAGCCGTGGAGTCACTCCGAGGAGGTGCCAGATGTCTATGGAGGAAGGATTTGGGAAAAAGAAAAGTTTTAAGATTGGAATGAAAGAATGATGGGGTGATGGATGACAAGAGTGGTGATGGTGACACTGGTGAGGTGAGATGATCATGGAAGTATGGTGAGTCAGGAAGAGGTAGATCAAGACGTGTCTGACGAAGTGAATGAGGGAGTTGATTCCAGAGATGAGGTGATGCATAGCGAAAGGAAAGACTGGTAATTTTTAAGGATGAATGAGTAGGTGGACGAGAGAGTACGTGACAACTGAGGAGGATCGAGTGTTACGTGGTGGCTGGAGAGAGATTAATTTATACAGGTAAGGAGGTTGAGCGATATAGATGTCTGCTCGATGTCTGCTCGATGTTTGCTTGATGATTGCTTGATCGTGTAAACGGGATATAACGCAGCGACAACTTCTATCATTGCTTTTTGGTCGTTAATTGCGTCAGCTGCGTTTGTTGCGTAATTTCTTGCGCTGGTTGCGTACATTGCGTGCGTTGCATTGCGTGGAAACGTCGCTTTATGGGTCGACGTTGGGGCACTGTTTCTCAGAGTTGTATCTATTCAAAGAGAGCAAGACAGGCATGGCTCTTGTGTTATCTATCTATAGGCCAAGGCGTCTGGTCTTGCGCAATGAGCAACACTATTGCAGGGCGTTCGCATCGTCGGTGAAATTATGTAGTCTTAGCTTCCAGCTATTCAGTCTTTAACCGGCAGTCACTGGGCGTGACACCGTACGTACGTGATATGAGTCACTCTACTGGGCGTGCTTTGATGTCCCAAAAATTAACACCAAAATACAAATTGATCCAATTGTACGTGTACCGTTACTTTAGGCCTAAATCAGTCAATCATTCAACTATTTGTTGTAAAACATAAAATTTGCATGTGGGACTCTGATGTGCATTAATGCACTGACAGGAAGGCAAGGCCAACAACCGGGCTAAAGATTAGCGCTTAAGGTTGTCCAAAATTAAATAATCATTAACATCCACTTTGGAGCCGACCGTTAAGTTGTAGGCCTAAGCCTAAAGCTGTCGTCTGTTGTGTGTAACGGATGTAGCCTAGGTCTACTGTGGCTATTAACGGTTACTGAAAAAATACTTTTTAAAGGAATAATCAGCTCTGTGTCAAGGCTCTCTGCGTGCAAAACTTGGACGACGTATTGCAAAGAGAACATAATTTAAATTTGGGGTTGAATGCAGGGGGCAGGAAAAATGTGCGTTTTTAAAAACTGGCCGTATCTCAGAAACGGTGAGAGATATGGCCAAAGTTGCTATTGAGCACTAACAGGATGTCGCACAAGCTCTTTCGCATGACACAAAAACCATTGACCTTGGATGACTTTGGAGGGTCCTATTTTGGGAGTTCCAGGTCATTCAAGATCATCAATGATGGTACCTCTAAAAGCTCGTCACTAGTGCTTGTTATGATAAGCAGCATGTCTGTGTTAATTTGCAATTGTAGTTGAAACGCTCGTTTTATGCTAAAATAACCATTTAAGGGGTACTTCTATTTGACGCCCGCGTGCGCACTGCGTAAGCCTTAAACCTAAAAGACTAGGAGGTTGGAACTTGGACTGCTAAAGTCTACGTTTAATGCTGAAAATTTCATACGCAGGTTGTCTTGGTCTATCTCCAGCCATCGACGCAATTCGCTTTTGAAATGTGTACCGCAGCCTAAAATTGCAAAAAATACCCCGATTTTAATGGAATGTTCAATGAGTATTTTAAACAAGGTAAAATGTTAAAAGCGTTTAAAATGTAAAAAGTGGCAAGAATAAAAAAACGTTAAAAACGTTTCGGTGCTATATTTGATACAGTGTTTGAATTGCCGGGGGAGGGGGGTTACACCGAACTGTTTTTTAACCCCCTAACACACTGTCAGATTATGTACTAGGGGGTCAGCTATATACTATACATGTACACACGATTTGCATCATAATTTTGGTCGGTCTCCGACCGTCGAAAAGTTCAACCCCCATTTCACAACTCAAACACTGATTTGATAAAGGCGTTATTGCAAATTTTTGACGCGCTACAGCTACATGACGCACGTACGGCATCCTTGGCATTGTTGTCGTTTGTGCCTGTTCGTTCATATGTCTGTGCGTAACGGATGTGGCTAAGCGGTATATCTCATTGGAAAACTATTTACACGAATAATTAGTCTTACGTCGAGGCTCTTTGGATACAAAATTTGGAAGACGCAGTGCAAGAGAAACATTTTCAAATTTGGGGTTGAATAGAAGGGGAAGGAAAAATGTGCGCTTTTGCTTTTAAATTAAAAACCGGCCATGTCTCAGAAACGGTGAGAGATAGGGCATAGGTTGCGCCCTTTCAAATGAAATAAAAGTTATCGACTTTGGATGACCATAAAGATCAGTAGGCCCTACAGTGCTACAGGAACTGCTATACAGGGTGGGCCAAAAAATGGCACCATTTTTTGTATATTTCATAACTTCACCAAATATTAACCGATTTTCAAATTTTTTTTTTACTGTCAAAATCAGGAGACAATTTGCAATAAAACTCTCACTA
>Ga0209671_1006766_pt1 | contig 11820 bp, 8 predicted proteins | sample WorMetHERISLAND2_2_FD_187401 | JGI IMG/M metagenome (GOLD analysis project Ga0209671, IMG submission 187401) | Marine gutless worms symbiont microbial communities from Max Planck institute for Marine Microbiology, Germany - Olavius geniculatus... | ecosystem: Host-associated > Annelida >...
TTTTTTTTCGTTTTTTTTTTTTTTTTTTTTCATAGGTCTAACTTTTAAGTTCTTTTTAGTTTACGTGCTGGCTTAATTGACATCAGCTTGTCTGTTATTTTTCAACTGCGAAAGCAAATCGTATAGTATCGTACCGTATCGTATATTCAGCGTCTGCAATTTTAGTTAGATTGTTTTTTTATTTTTTTTTCTAAACTTTTATAGGCGCTTTGTGTAATTGACTGATTATGTAATTGGTTGATTGGCAGTTAAAGGACGAGCGCACCACTGCATCCGTTGGACCGCACGCTTTTACCAACAACAGTCGTCAACAACGAATACCGCAAGCGTAATAATAAACGTTTATAAATGTTTTTAAAAACTTTTTTAAAAACGTTTTTTAGCATTTTTTAAAATATTTTTTTCTCAACGTTATCTTATTTCTATAAACGTTTAACGGTCGATGTCAAAATTGTTTAAAATATTTGGGTACAAAATTAGAATATTACTGATAAGGAAACAATGGACTTTGTTTAAAACTTTAGATTAACTTATGTGTAAAAAGTTAGCCAAAACCAAAAAATACTCCAAATCAGTAAACTGAGTCATTGCTATTTAGTTGACATTTACGAAAAGTTTGCTTTTAAATGTTATTTTATTTCCACTTCCACAGAAATACGTTTTAACGTTTTTTGTTTATTTGTTCAAACGTTTTGCGATTTGTCAGCCTTTATTAACCAAATACAATGATGATAGCGAAGCTCCGTCGAGAGCCAGAGCGGGGCCTATGGAAACATTCTCGCGAGGCCCCTCTCAGCAGAAAATTTTTGATTTCTGTTTAAAATGGCGCATTCTGGTGCACTTTATTATGTTTAACGACGGTGGGGCTCCCAAACATCGGGGGCTCGGGATAACTCATCTTCCTTGCTTACTTCCCCCTCTCGACGGGCCTGTGATAGCAAGTATCTATGATAAACTGATAACTTCGTACATCTGTGCAGACTGCCCAACTCGCTCCAGTATTCCGAATCAAATCTGAGCGCCATCAATGGCCAAAACGACATCGTGGTCCGGACGGTACCGGTATGTGGTTATTCGCTGTCCACGGCAGCTGCTAACAGCACATCAGACCAGTCCCAGCTTCCGGACCATGCCTCCAGCACCATGTGCGAGCTACAAGCGAACAAGGACAGAGTTCTGGCGTTGATCGCAGACATCTTATCCAGCGGAGCCACCAACGAGGACAAGGTACCACAGTCACTGCGTGTTTCATTCTGTACATAGATAGATCGTCTTCAGACTTATTTTTAGAGTTTTGCTATATACAGAGTAGGCCAATAAAAACGTTCCACTTTACTTTTGCTTATATCATCGCCAATTATGGACCGACTTTCAAAATTTTTCACCGGCACACTCTGCGGACAATTTACAATAATGTGATTGTTGTATATCCTACCACACCGTAAATGCGTCTTTACATTACTTTGTGATATATAAGTAAAATATGCGTATTTAACGATATAACAAACTAACGTTTTGGTAAATGAAACAAAAAACACTTCAGACCAACACTGCGAAATGATCTGTGAGACACTAAACTGTGTGGGTCTGACACAGTCTAGTGTCATACAGATCATTCACCGCAATGTTGGTCTGAACAGTTTTTTTGTTTACTTAAATATTTGTTATTATCATTATTTTTTTCTTACATTTATATTTAGTTCAGTTTACGACTTCTTCACTTTTCTACTTAAAACTGTTAAGTACGTACTCAGTTTCATTATACTCCGTTTACACGATCAAGCAAACATCAAGCAAACGTCGAGCAAACGTCGAGCAAACGTCAAACAATAATTATATATGTTAGCTAGACGAGGCAGCTCGTCGAGCCAGCTTCATCGTGTAAACAAGGTATTAGCTATGCTGATTTGCTTGGGGATTATAATTCGAAGATGATGATGCTGATGATGAAGGAGCGAAAGTTAGGTGACATCATCACCGACTTGGAGGACGTCAGAAGACGATTGGCCGAGCGCAAGGCCGCCGCCGCCGCTCAGACCACGGATTGGTCTACTGACGGTCATTCGGTCAGGTCACATCAGGTGGTGGTAGAGCCGCAACAGGCACCGCTGGATCTCTGTCAGCGGCGTTGGTTCGTCTCACAACAACATCAACAAGAATCAGGGTGGTCTACCAACAATGAACCGACGGCATCCGCCGGTAAATTGCACTATACACTACACTAGCGGCATTGTGCGCTGAAAAAGCGAGGCAGGAAGTCGCGATTTTCGGACAAGTACTGCAAATTTTCAACAGATGCTCAAAATTTTAATTTTGCTTCTAAATGTCTCAAATTTTGCAGCCTAGACAAAAATTTTCCGGCAGGAAGATGTTTTGATAGTTTAACGACAACCAAAAACCCCTTTGCCCCTCAGACTGATTTTTACGCCATAAGACATACACCACTGGTTTTGGTTGTATGGTGTTTGTACAGTTTTTGGCCGACCGTTAAGGTCAAGTCTTTGGTACGATGTGTCGTCTGCCTGTCGTGTGTCATGCGTAACACATGTATTGTGGCTAAACAGTAGATCTTACTTGATAATAATTAGCCCTGTGTCAAAGCTCTTCGTCTGCAAAATTTTAGCCGTCGAGTGCGAAGGAAACGTTTCAGATTTGGGGGTCGAACAAAGGTGTGGTAGGAAAAATGTGCTTTTTCAACCGATAAGTCGCCGTATCTCCGAAACGGTGAAAGATAGTGCTAAAGTTGCTGTTGACCACTAAGCTGGCAGACTTTGTGCCCTATGCTAGACCTACATCCAGCGCAGGAATAGACATTTTTTCCGTTCTTGCGTATTGCCTGTTGCATCAGCTGCGTCCGCTGCGTTTGTTGTGTATTCTTTGCGTATTATACGCAAGAGCTTTGCATGCGTTGTCTGCACTGCGTTGGGTGGGAACTACGTTTTAGTTGTGTTTTACCGCTGCAGGTATAAGTCTTCTATCGCACGTGTCAGCTGCAGTGTGCCAAGCTGCCGTTGACCATCTAAAACAAGATTTCATCATTCGTTCTACCACTGAACAGTCCGCAGTCACGCGGCATTCGAGCAACTTAATACATCACCCATCACCGATCGTTCCGCCGCCTTCAAGGTCAAAAGGTCAAACAAATCAAAGGTCATCGTTAGAGGTCATCGTAACGGGTTCATTCGGGTCATCGGACCGGAAGTTATCGCCTTTTGACGTCACCGCTTCTTTGCAAATGGCGACCAAACAGGTCCGTTTTTTATTTGTGGATCTGCACGTAAAATTGCAATCTAACTATATACTCTTTATGTTTGTTAATTTTGTTTTAACTTTTGGCGTTCAACTGCTGATGGAATGATAAAAACTACAGCGATTTCTGTCTTGTATTTTGTCGCAGTTTGTGTTTCGGTTGATATATGTAGCACGATTGTGTGTTCGTTCGGCAGTGAAATTTTTCATCTCTGTATAACCACAAGTCGAATGTTGGCGACTAGCAGCTAAATTGCAGTAATTAAATATTCGTCGACAAACTACATGTACAAATTTCTAAATGCGGTAAATAGAACACGATCACACGACCATAAGGGGCGTAAATTTCACTAAAACTGTGTTAAAAGTAAAAACAAAAAAGTTAGTGTAGGCTGACGCGGGCAATGGATGGCCGCATAGTGCGCCGCGGCATATCGTTAGCTCATGCCAATCAGCTGTCACTCACTTCCGACATAGTAAAGCGCTTTTGGTCACAAGTCTGACTCGTGTAAAAAGCGCCATTGCAAGTACCTGATCTTTTGCATTTTACTTTTCTCGTGTTCAGCGGCCAGTGAAGTCGAGGTCATCATCATCAACATCATCATCATCAGCAGCAGCAGCAGCAGCAGTATCAGGTCGTGTGGAGTCGTATGGCAGCCGCTCAACACACGTGAAGAGACCTATGAACGCTTTCATGATCTGGGCCAAGGAGGAACGACGCAAGATCCTCCGAACATGCCCGGACATGCAAAACTCCAACATCAGCAAGATACTCGGTCAGTGTCAGTGTTGTAGTAGTAGTGTGAGTAGTAGTAGTAAACTGACGAGCAATGGTTTCGATCTATATGGCAATGTAAGGCAAAGGTGCCATACCCGAGAAGGAACGTAGACGGGGTGCTCATCTCCCGGTCGTGGCCATTGAGCCCGTAGTTGGATAGACCACGGAGTTCGTGACGTATGGGCAGTGAGACGCCAGAACTACGGCCACCTTCCCAGCCGTAGAACGTCAACGCCCTTTGACCACCGATACCCAATTATACTGCTTCGGGAACAGAGGCACTTGTGTGTGAACAGCTTGCCCAAAGTTGTTACCCGGCAGTGCTCCGGGCAGGAGTCGAACCAACAACCTCGCGATCACTAGTCTGACACGCTACCTCTACACTAGGCCTTCCAAGCCACACATGGCTCCAGACGTCACAGCTGTCTTTTCACTTGCCGTGTCATAGCTTGATGCAGCAGCCAACAGCGCGGGGTCGGCAGGAGAGTCTGCAGCTGAGTGCAAAACTGAGGACCCAGTATATTTTTCAGCCTATCGCGGTTGAATCACTGGTTTCAATACATAAATCAGCACGACAGTTTCTTGCCAAACTCGGTCGGAAGATATCAGCTCGTTCGGGGGATGACCGATCGCGAAAGCAGTTCTTTGTTTCGGCGTATTTCAATTTTATTGCATCTTTTCAATAGTTCTATTTTGTTGCACGATAGTTCTGTTTCACTTGACTGCCCGGACTGATGGTCATTCCGTCCAGCTTTATTATCTCCGCCAAGGTGAACGTAGTGAACGTTGGAGGAGATTAAGAGATTGATCGTTCTGTCCGTCGTTATGTGTGTGTGCGTGTACACGGTGACTCATCATCATCTCTGCAATGTCATACACAAGCATACATCCAAACAGGCAAGACGTCCTGATGTCTGCACACTTTACTAGCTCTAGTTGTGGATGTAGGTGTAATAGTAGTTGTTATAGTAGTAGTTGTAATGTTTAAATTACTTCACTTGGCGGAGATATGCACTCTTACAAGCGCCTTCTAGTATGGCTATGTTTTTAGACAACTTTGCAATTTTTTCAAAGGTTAAGAAATGACAATAATAACGGCAGATCGTTTTTGTTTGCACGGTTTTCAGGGGCTCGCTGGAAAACGATGAGTAATGCGGAGAAACAGCCTTTCTACGAGGAACAAACACGACTTAGCAAACTGCACAGCGAAACACACCCCGACTACAGATACAGGTAAACATGAAGCTAAAGGTGGTGTATACATGTAGCTCTTAGTAGAAAAACTTTCATAGAGTTACCGAGCATCACCTGCCATATGAGATCACACAGTGTTAGCTGCTATCGGACACAAATAAACGCGCTTTGCCTTAACTCCAGTCAGATAGGTCTGTGTTCGATTTATACCCCGTTTACACGATTAAGCTGGCTCGACGAGCTGCCCGAGCTGGCTCTATATGTTAGCTGGACGAGCGAGTCGATATTTGCTCGATGTTTGCTGGACGTTTGCTCGATGCCTGCTTTTTAAACGGGGTATTACTGTACTTGCCGCAGACTTTTGCAATCTTCTGAATGCATACGTTTCATCATCATCATCATCGACAACCGTGGGCTCAATGCCCGTTGGCGTCTGACGCCATTACGCATACGTTTCAGCCGGTAGTAAACATTTCGAACAGCATGTGAACTTTTTCAAGAAATATTTTTACTGAGTCCTTTTATTTGTCTCTGAAACTGCAGTACCTCAGTAACTAGTGCGCTTTAACCCTTGTTTGTTGTTAAATATCAACAGGTTGTGTGTTGTGGTAAATGCGTTGTGAAATGTGAAAGTTCGCTATGCGATCGCGCATAATATGACGTAACTTCGTCAAAGTTAAAAATAATTGCACGAAACTTTGTAGTTTGGCGTAGATTTAAACGCAGAATACATCGCTTAGAATTTTTCAGTCGCTGAGAAAAAATAAATTTTGAAATACATTAGGGGTAAATTTTTTTGACTCACGCTGTATGTAAACTTACTTTCCGTGACACTGTGTTTAGGCCTCGGCCAAAGCGAACGTGCATCGTGGACGGACGTAAACTGCGCGTGTCCGAGTACAAACAACTGATGAAAGCAAGACGACTTGAAGTGAGGCGCGTCTGGAACAAATCACGTGATCAACAGGTGCCCCAAGCATACAGTAAGTAACAACAACTGACTGCAACATCTCCGCTCAACTACAAGTACATACTTCCTTGGAATAGCTGGAAGCATACATAACAGTTTAATCACAGTTATACGAGGGGCGGTCAATAGGTTTTCAGCCCGAACATATTGGACTACAATTTTTTCACAATCTATATATCAATGAAACGTGCATTTCTACTGACTCTTATGAGTCTGCTGCAGATATGGCGTCATTGTAATTTATGACGTCACAGACCATTAAATGGAAACGACTCAAAACGTCACCGAAAACGTCTCGAGTCATGCATCATCGTGGATAACGGACACTACATTAATTAGATTTTAGATTACAAAAACAGATAATAGTCACTGGGGGTCTGGTCATTACTTTCTGCAGAGTAGGCCTATCAAAAGTAACTTAGATACTGCAGCATGACCGACTAGATCCAAACCGTTTTTTCAGTAAAACTTTGAAAACAAACTACGTAAAAACTGCACCACAAATAGTTTGGAGGGTCCAATATAAGTTTTAGGAACGCTGAACGCAAGGTTTTTTTCATTGACGAGCGAAAACCGGAAGAACAGGAATTTTTATGCCTTGATTGATTGGTTTAAGTCTTTAGGTCGTGTGCTGTGATCACAGATTCTGCCGTGACTCTGGCGAAAACGACGTCATGGCCTAGTACGTCAATGACTGGGCAACAACAACTGCAACATCGTCATCATCATCAGCAGCAGCAGCAGTCGTCGTTCGTGACGTCATCGAGTTCTGATAGCGTCGAGTGTCCGCACACTAGGACATACAGCGAACCCCAAGACACTCACCACATCAAAAGAAATGATGATGATGATGACTGCTGTAATGATAATAATGATGCTAAAGATGAAACGCCGACGACGACCGACGCCGCAGAGTACCAGCCTGCTGAGGAGACTGGCGGCACCGTTGCCATAACAACAGGCCGTCACCATGGCGATAATAATGATGTTTATTGTAATGTTGATGATCCCGGCGAAACGCAGCTTGTTATAGTCTCGTCCGTTAACTATTCGTCCGACTCGAACGAGCCAGCAGTAACCGAATAAGGCCGCATTTTTGAGAAAAGTAAGTAAGTAAGTAAAATGTGATTTATATAGCCGTAATCGTTCAATTAACCTCTAATGCACTCATTAAACCGACACATGCGCTACACAGTACGAGCTCATTGTTGTAAACGGCCAAACTACGACTTGTGCATTTTACAAGGTAGCGTAGCAACAGTATTAAGGCGAGGTGGGCAAAACTAGATAGCTGTTTGCGTCGAGTTTTTTTTCGCGATGTTGCACGCCAAAAATTATTAAAATCGGCCAATGTTTCGCGGAGCTATTCAAAAAATAATAAAAGTGGCTTGGCTTTTTGAGATACGACGTATATTCTATCTGTTTTGATTTGTAATGCATTTATGACAAATTGTACACGTTAAAATAGCTGCGCGTATGCGTATTAAAAATCTAAGGCCTACAGCAAACCCACAACATTTTAATGTAAGCCCTATACCTATTGTATTTCTGCCGGCTACGACAAACTCGGTGATTCTAAAGCTAACTAAATTTCACTAGGTAGTGTAGCGACGCTTTCGGCGCGAGATGGCATCTTTGGTAATCACTTAGTAGCCAATTTCCTTGGTAGTACAATATTTTAAAAAAATTAGAAATAGTTCAATACAGAATCCCAAAAAAGCAATACACCACTCTGGTAACTGTAATCACAGTTTTTGAAATTTAGGTTTCGATTAGCTATTTTCACATCCGTGTACTCAAAGATTAATAAGAAAAAAATTGGTTTACATTCAGTGTATTATGTTACTATGTTATACGTGACGACCTTTTTTGCGCGTCTGTTGCAACTCACGCAAAATAAACTGCAAATATATAATATCAGAATTCACTTCAGTAACGATGTAATGTTCATACAACATGTGATACTGTATCATAGCACAAATATACGCGTTTATCTCATTTAGCACAACAAACATTTACAGCAAATAAACTGCAGAACGGTTAGCAAACTCACCACGTAATAGGCCTATATCAAATGGGATCACAGGGGCTAGCAGCGCTCCATATTTTCCATGTTAGGTTATGGCCAGTGACGTTATTTTTAAATTTCAGGCCCCCTGCAGGAAAATCATTCAAGGCCCTCTCTCGTTTCTTTTTCTTTTTTCATGCCCCCTCCTTTTTTGCCCTCACTCCTTTCCCCTTTCCTTTTGTCTTTTCCTTTTTTACTACGCTTCCTTCCCTTAAAGTAGGCCCTCTCAATGCAGCTATTTTTGCTGCGCGAAACATCATGCTTTTGGGCCTTCTAGACCCACCCTTCGCACTGCGGGTCAATAGTTACGCCACTGGCTATGGCCGATTCACACATACGACGCAACTCGACTCAACTGTTGTGACCGTGGGTGGCAATGCAATGACGTCATTAGCATTGTGACGTCACAAACAACGCGTTGTTTGCTAGCCTGGCAGAGCGGTTGTGTTGAATTATTGAGTCGCGTCGGCGTTGTAGGTGTGGATCGGCCATTACTTAATAGCCCTCTTCGCGGCAGTGAAAATAGAGCAATACTGAGGCACGATATTTGGGAAAAACAGGCGGAGACCCCAAAAGACACGTTTATACGCTCCTATCGACGCCACAAAGGTAAATTACCGCGCATTCGACTAACGACAAACGCCAGCGCACTATAATACTGCGAAAGAACGACGAACTATACACCCAACGAACTGTAACAATATATACCGTAATAGCGATAGGAAAATATTGTCTAATACCCCGTTTACACGATCGAACAAACATCAAGCAAATGTATTCAAACTACACCTGCACGACGTGTGCTCTAATTGCTCGATGTTTGCTCGATAATGGCTTAATCGCGTAAACGGAGTATAACGATACACAATCGCGTGATTGCATTCTGCAGTATCTTTAACGTTACCGATCTTCGATAGTTCACACTCTGTATGCCTATTGCATTGCACACCGAACGTACAGGACAGTAAAATCTACTGTAGTATAGGCCTACCAATAACTGCCGGAGTATACATAAAGGTGTGCACAGAGCGACGTAACTGAACTGACACGGTTTAGTTTTTGACGAACTGCCCAATGGGTGAGCAAGGCAAGCCCATTGGTCATTGGTTGACGCGTACGTGAGTGAAATCATGTAGGCCACCGGCGCCGTTAAACGGTGTCTGCTGTAATGCATTGCTGTTTGCCCATTGGTTAGTTCAAACTGCCCAATGGGTGAGCAAGGCAAGCCCATTGGTCATTGGTTGACGCGTACGTGAGTGAAATCATGTAGGCCACCGGCGCCGTTAAACGGTGTCTGCTGTAATGCATTGCTGTTTGCCCATTGGTTAGTTCGTCAAAAACTAAACCATGTCAGTTCAGTTCAGTTTAGTTACGTCGCCTGGTACGCACTTCAATAGACGGCATTGCTGCCAACGTATTACTTTTGGGGAAAAGGAAGTGTTGACCTCCAAAACTTCACCATCCTGTGAGGGACCGGGGTCGTTGTCTAACAGAATGCTGACTCTACTCACTTGGGGGCATACGGTCTATCGTTCCGTCCAACTGGACGCACGACGAGTGTGACAGACGGACAGACAGACGACGTGACGGAACATCGGTAGCGATAGCGAAAGACCGCAGCGCAGCGCGATGCGCAAGGCTAAAGTTTACCGGTAATCCAAACACAACAACAACTTAACAACGACAACAACAACAACAACAATCAAAACAGCTAAAACAAATACCTCGTGATCGAAAGCTTTCCGTGTCTAAAATGACTAAAGGTGTAAAACCAGCCAAAATATTCGTGAAGAAAAACACGTTTTTGGCTTAGCTGATTGTGAAAATAAATGGGAAACGAAAGGGAGGCTAAGCCTAAAATGGAAGAATGAAACTCGGTTGCAAATAAGCAGAACAGAAGTCAAGATAACTCAGCTCAGATACGAAACGCGAGATAGACGAGTCGACTAACCGTTATAACTGACAGAAAAAAAACATTCTAAGACTGGCTAGCCACAAATGATACAACTTTGGCATCGCATGAACGAATTCGGTCATCAATCAAAGTAAAGCAATTGTACTCAACATATTTACAAGTCAGTGAGTGTTCGTTCGTTTAATATTATACTCGTGTGGCACTGGCGTCAATAACAACGTCCATCAATAGCGTTGTCTGTCAAGTCGGTTACGTCAAGTGTCCATTGTGTTATATGGGTTTGATTATATGCCAACAGCGAAATTCAAAATCGCATTCAATAACTAGAAAACATTGATGACGATGATGATTATGATAATGATAATGTTAAAGATTAGACCCGGCGGCCAACACGAAGTGGCTGTATTTTACGCCTATTGCGCGTCCGTCTGTCCGTCCGTTCGTCCGTCTGTCCGTCTGTTCCGTACGCGTTCCTTGAAAAAGAAAAGGCGTAGAAAAACGAAAATCGGTGTGAACGTTTTCCAGGATGGAATTAACTAACTGGACTGCCAATTTTCAGCTTAAAAGGTCAAAAAGTTGCGGATTTGTTGCACTGGTTGTTACAACAAATCTGATCAAGTGAAGTATGGGCTAGTCAAAGGTTAACCCCGTGTGGCAGAGATGCCTCTACAACCAAACGTCCCCCGGCTCCATGACATCCGAGGGGCTATTGTCGTAGACATGTCGATCGTATGGATGTCTATCGTAAGGGTGTCTGTCGTGGGGGTGTTATGCCGTACACATGCAGGGCTCGTCAAAGGTTAACCCCGTGTATTAGGGGTGCTTCAATCACCAAAGGTCTCCCGGGTTCCATGCAAACGCTGACGCTTTGAAAATGGTTCTGTTGAGGAGCTGTTTGTCGCTGAAGCGATATTGTACGCAGTGGCTTCTATCCCCCAAATCTGGAATCAAAATCTGGCGCAACTTCCCCCCATACTTTCAAACTCAAGTTTCCCACCCCTCCCCTCGAGCTTTTCCCCTCTCTAGAGGGGAAGACTGGTTAAGGGTGCAGATTGCTCAGTGAAAAATAGAGGGAAGGGTTTGATTTACACCTTTAACAAAACTTCTCCCCTATTTTTACTGGACGCAAGCTGCGCCCACCAGGTGTATAAGGATAGAAGCCAATGATCGTAAGGGTGTCTGTCGTGGGGGTGTTATATCCGTACGTGGGGCTAATCAAAGGTTAACTCCGTGGGCCAGGGGTGCCTCTACCACAAGGCGGCCGCCGGGCTCCATGCTAGCGGTGACGGACTGCGGATCGACGGCGTCCGGGAGGTCGAACTCTCGGTTGAACTCGCGGCAACTGGTACGCCCGGGAGCTTTCTCCTCGTGTCTGGCGTGCACCACCAGCTTGCGATCGACCGTCTTCACCGTCAGGTCGCCCGGCTCAAACTCAGCACCGATATCAACAGCTATGCGGAACACCTGCCAATCAGTCAGCCAATAAATAGTGATATATTTTCGTTCATTGCAGTCAACTGATCAATCAGTAAAAAAAGTAAAAATAGGTCCGACACTTGCTATTGCTCTCCGTAGAAACTCGTGGCCAGCAGCGCTTTACAAGGTTACAACCCTTTACAACGAAAAGCACTTACACTGCAGTGGCC
>Ga0209671_1006767_pt1 | contig 11819 bp, 8 predicted proteins | sample WorMetHERISLAND2_2_FD_187401 | JGI IMG/M metagenome (GOLD analysis project Ga0209671, IMG submission 187401) | Marine gutless worms symbiont microbial communities from Max Planck institute for Marine Microbiology, Germany - Olavius geniculatus... | ecosystem: Host-associated > Annelida >...
TCGTTGCTGTATGCAGGGTGGTCTTGGTGTAAAAGTCTATAGTCATGAACAGCCAGCTGGGTAACTGTAGACTTTGGACTGGACTGCAGTGCTGAAATTTGGGGAAATTGTGCAGGGCTTGCTTCCGGGCCCCTCTCGGCCCCCCTGTCTATCAGGAGCCCATGTAACTAGTCACAAATTTTGGTTGGCCTTTCACTAACACAACTGATATAATTAACAGCTAAATTTTTAATAAAAATTTTTTTGATACCATCAGATAATGGCATTGCGTCGTATTTTGCCTAAAGTGCTTTGATTTACGGCTATCACAGATTAGGCTGTAGTATATTCACATATGCAAATGAGAAATTCAAAAACGTATTTGTTAGGGCTTTCACAAAATCAGATGGCACGGGGCTCCACTTTGTTACTCTTAGCTACAGACTGGAAAATTGTCATGCAACAGTGAGCCTGATTCTATGCTGTTTGTGTTAGCGCTCCAAATCGTTTTGGTTTAGAGTTATATGACATCATAAACTACAACAACTTCATATCCGCAACCAACTCATTATAGTTTGTAAAGGATGTACGTTTCACTGATGTATAGATTGTAGAAAATATTATTGTCTAATACGTCAAGGCCGGAAGCTTTTGGGATGGCCCTTGTATTGTTGCATAGACAATTAATGACTTATTCACAGGCGTCAATCTCCGTTCGTGGTTAGGGCATATACAGTAGCCAATTCTCCCTTCGTTCTTTTCTCTTTCCTTTTTCTCTTCCCTTTCTCACTCCTTCCTTTTCCTGTACTTTCTTTTAGAAGTAGGCTTTCTGATATCCAGCTAGGGGCTATGAGATTTATGAAAGCTTTCTCAGCGGGGTCTGGACGGAACCTTCAGCCGAAATCGAATTTGTTCCGTCGTAGTCTTAAAATAGGACATCTGATGGCAACAATTTTAATGATTTTCCTGAGCATCGACTGACCAAAATGTTGCTTGTGTGAAAAGTCTTCGTAAGTTACTGCTCCTTACCTCACCTTACCTTACCTTACCACTTTTGGGGCAGGCAGCTAGCGCTGAGGCCGTGTCAGTTCGGCCCAATGCGCATCCCCAGAAAATTAAAGTAACCACGTAAACGGCTGTGAAGCCTAAATTCGGCACAAAAGCCGAAGATCAACCAGTACATGAGAACTGGTCTTTAAAGTGTACGGTAACTGTCCATATAAGTCTGCTCTTGTTTGCCTTCTCGCTTGCGGATTTGATTTTTTTAGTTTCTGTTTACAAGTGGTGGGGAAGTTACTGCTATTACTGCTCAAATGTTGCGGGAGGGGGGCATTCGTGATGGTGTTCCCCAGTCCAAATATTTGGGGACATGTGCCACGTATTCCATGGGGGTCGATGCCTATGACATTGTTGCAAGGTGTACATAACACCGCGAGCTAGAAAATACGACACCGGACTTTTGTGCATAATTATCTTTGTTAAATATTGGCCGATTTTAACGTTCTTACACTGGCATACTCTGTGAATAATTTACTGTAAAAAAATCCCACCACGTGCACTAAAGAATTTTGAAAGTTGATAAATGTTAAGCAAAGATAGCTTATAGACAAACAGAAGTTTGGTGTAGTGTTTTTCGACTCACGCTATACCGGCTATAGTGCGGCTGCAATGAACTAGAGAAAAAAGCATGAAGGGTTTTTCATCTGTCTGAAATAAAATCACAATTGAACGTTTGGAAACATTTTTGAAACTTTTAACGATATTTATTTATCTGATGTGTTTTATTTTATAATATTTTAATAAACTTTGTACAGTTAATCTGGAATGATAATGATTTGCATTTGCATTGTATTGTTTTGTATTGTCCTTAATTGTCCAAATATTTGGGGACATGTGCCACGTATTCCATGGGGGTCATGCATAAATGCATACATGCATAAATAAATTGCTGGTGCTGATGCGTTGCATTACATTATATTAAAGTTTAAAGTAAAAAATGTCTAGCATTTAACATGTTAGTCATTTTACAGTCATATGGCCTAGTTATTTGTTTCCTGTATAGCAGCTTACATGTATGTAGCCTAACCTTTGTAGCAGTCTTACTATACGTTCGCATTAAACGATCGAATATTGTATTGTACATGAAATATATTACACATCGAAGTCCCGTAAAAAAAACAAAATGATCGCTCGCTTTCGAGCACACCAAAAGGTGTTTTACAGGCACGATGTACGAAAGCATTTGGACCACTTTTAAGGAGCCATATTTTGTGGGCCCATCCATAAAAATTTTAGGTTGTGTTCCCTGTGTTCCTCTGCAGAGCACGTCTCGTGTAGTAGAGCTTTGTGTGTAGACATAAGCCATATACATGTAGGCGTATATTTATTGTCGAATGTAGAATATTATGAATATATTGCTATTTTGATTACACTGTACTTTTCGTATTCGCTTATGCGTCTGTTATCTGTTTGCACAGACCGCGGAACCGCGGGGGCAAAGGGGGAGGCAATTGCCCCCTCACTTTTTCGAGTGGGGGGCAAACAATGTTGCTTGCCCCCCCACTTTTTATGACCATGCATAAATAAATTGTTGGTGCTGATGCTTTGCATTACATTATATTAAAGTTTAAAGTAAAAATGCCTAGCATTTTAGTCACTTTACAATCAGTTGTGGGAAACACGGAAAACACAGTAAATTAAAATCACCAGCAATAATAAAAATTGGACAGTTCTCCTGATTAATAATAAGTTCAATAGTAACACGCAACTGATTAACAAAGTCAAAAGATTATACTTAGGATTAGGAGGGTGATAGCAAGCAGCTATGAAAAAACAATAGCCATGCCAGCAAACTTTGACCCAGATCACTTCAAAATCACTGCTGGAATAATAAACGCGAGATAACAGAATATCTTTAACGTAAATACAAACGGTATTACGGTCCCTTCTATTCAAGGAATAACCATCTATATCAACATAATAATTACTAAACATCTGTTCATTAAATTACGTCTTAGTAACACAGCCCACATGTGCATTGAAGTGACAAAATTCCGAGGCCAACATTTGCAAGTCATGCGATTTTGCAAGTCTAGTAGCATTTAAAAGATATACAGTTGGAACCTCAACAGAACAATCATCAAAGTCACGCCCACTCAGTCAATCACCAGAACTTGTGGCAGCGTAACCGTTTTTTATTGCGTCTTTTTGCCGGTATTGGCATCGGTGCCGTATAGACGATGAGGAGGACTGGTGGTCATTATTGCTACACATTTTGATTAGTATTAGTGTTTTAAGTTACATTATTTGGTTTTAAATGATAATCACATAACAATGCCGTTTCTGCTATTTCGAGCGTATATACTCAACAATAAGAATCAGGCAATCATTCTGCATTGTCTCAGTAATTGCTCACTTCTCGAGTTATTGAAAATATTTAGGCCTACATGCGTAAATGGTAAACCGATGGTAAGCTACCAATAAAACATAAACCTACCGGTAACTAATAAAGGTGACATTTGACAAATTTGTACAACTTATTGAACTGTTTTATGTAATGTTCTTTGTCGTCATGTTCGTTGTATTAACTTCATCGTCGTTGCTTGTGCGTTTGAGCTTATTATTTTTCTTATAAATATACACAGCACTACGTAACATCGATATTTATTTACAGGCACAACAAACGCTAGCACATCGTATAGAAAAAGTCCTATAGGCCTATCGTATAAAACAGCATAAAAAGTATCAAATTTATTGGAAATATCTAACATAAATTAACTCAACAAAACAGAGAAAAAGCTGCTTGGCCGTAAAATGTAAACCTATTCTATAATTTTGTTATTACGTGTTGGTAAATAGGTAAAATTACATATTTCAGTGGCCTTTTTGTCCGGTGGCTTCTTGTCCGCGTGGCTTTTTCAGCAACAGAAGCAACTATAGAAGGTAACCGAAAATCGGAAAAATTTGTACTCTCATCTTTCAAAACAGTGACACGGTTATAACAGTGTCTAACTAAAATGCAAAAGAAACAATTTTATGTAACAACCAAGTTCTAATAGATAACATAACAAGTGCAGATTTTTATTCGGTGATTTCCGCGGTCGATGCAAGCAAAACGGGAATTCAGCAGCACAGTAGGCCTACTGTTAGCCATGCACGCTGCAGCTGTTTTCACCGAGGATTAGGCCTAGGGGGAATGCCTGTGGGTACTGGGTAGTGGGTAATGGGGGATATGGATTGACATAGCCTACAGTATGTTGTAGCAAATATTGACTGGGATAGCAATAATATGACGCATAAAAAGGGCCCAAGTCTGATGCAAATCGTTTAAAATAATTATATACGCAAAAATGAGCATGTCATGAGCAATTTAGACTAGAGTCTGGAGGTAGCACGCAATATAAAATCCGTTAAGTTGTGGTATCTATAGCTTTGTAATCAGCTGCGTGCATGCGTTCTGAATCATTTCAGTTCTGGTACCAAACTGGAATCGCAGTCAAAAACTACGTGGGGGCCTTGGTCCGTTCGAATCCATTGGCACCAATGCGCCTATAGTGAATTGTACCTATCTGGTGGTTTACGTATGCATTGCGAATTGGCGCCAGAATTGAATCGATTTCGAATGCGCTCGTCTTTGGCTGTCAATGGCGCATTATTTGAGTCAGTGCAGTCTGAGTCTAGGTGTGTAGGTCTAAATCAGTCCTCTTCATGCGTGTGTTATTAGATGGGCTATTGCATAAATGCCTATAGGCCTACGCTTTTAGCCAACGACGGCTCACGACTATTGCGCCCCTACGATAATTGCTTCGTCATCCAATGGCGAGCCGACTGCAGTCGCTGCACTTGCTGTGTCGTAGGCCTAGCTGCAAGTAGGCATTATACACCGTGTGTCAAAAAAAACAATCAAAATTGTTTTTGTCATAACTTTGTCAAATTTTCGCCAACTTTAATAATTTTTGGCACAAAGATGGTCAAGACAATAGAATTATGTAAGGTTCACTCATTTACCACCTCACCTAATTTATGTCAATGCACTACCGTTTGAAACACAGATGCCCCAGATTGTTACATTATGCGGTGGTTATTTGTATCGGATTGCTTACCTTCGCATCATCAATTCAACAGAGGGTGCCACGTGGTTTAGTAATTTTGTGGTATTAAGTATTTTATGGTAAAAACAGCTGACAACAAAATAGCTGACTGATGAGCTTAAAACACGTCTAATCAATAAGCGTATGCCGTTTGATCAGGCGTTTGTTGATTTCGCTATCAGTTAGTGGCGTTTCGTTTGTCATTGTCTTTGTATGCGGGCCCAGTTTAGGTATAAATTCTGATGATTTGCAAGCGATTTGTTACACAAACTTATAATTCTGTTAAATAATTTACATTGAGATTTATTTTGTGCTTAATTAAGTCGTTTCAGCGTTTACTTGTAAAATAACTCAGGGTTATGCAAGAATTTGGAACATTTATTTTTTACTTGGTAGTGCGTTGACATAAATTAAATGAGGTGGAAAATGAGTGCACATTGCATGTTTTCATCATCTTGGCCATCTTCGTGCCAAAAATTATCAAATTTAGTAGACATTTGACAAAGTTGTGGGAAAAACAATTCTGACTGTTTTTTTTCTGAGACACGGTGTATAATGCGCCTCTGAATACAATAGATTTCGTGTTTTGAAAGTGATTCAAACCGTCCGACCGCGTGAACGGTACGACGACGTAGTTCGTGCAGTCTTAGTACTGTCTGGCGGCACGCATTTCACTGATTCCCACCGTTGCTGTTTTGTCTTGTTTCGAGCTAGCTGTTTATAATTAATTTAAATAAAAATCCGGATAGTTTGTGTAGCGTTTTCTAGGCCTATCAGGTTTCTAACGAAACGCTGTCGAACTTGAAGACTGGCTGACGGTAAGACTTCTCGTTGTTTTAGGTGAACTAACGATTAAGCTTGTATGTGTACGTACTGTATGGCAAACCATTTTTTATCATTTATTATTATTTTTATTTCTTTATTTACTTTATTTTTACGCGCGACAGCAGAATGCTTCGCGCGTCATGGCCTGTCTGTCCGTGTGTCTGTCACACTCTGCAACCCTATCAAAACGGTGCAAGCTACAGTGGCGTAGGCAAGGGGGGAGTGAGGGGCCCAGGCCCCCGAACCTCCAAACAAAACATAGGCACATGTTTAAGCTGCACGAAATTTGCCAATTTGGTGAGTTTATTTTTGGAGAAAATAATTCAAATCGTTACCACCATATCTCATCTTTTAAGGCTAAAATGCGCCAAATTCGATTTCGGCTGGAGCTACGCCCCGGACCCCGCTAGGGGATCTCACAGCGCTTCCCCAGACCTCCTGGCTAGATTTTAGGGGCCTACTTCTAAGGAAAGGGAGGGGAGGGGAAAAGGAGAGGACAGGGGAAGGGAAAGGAAGGGAAGGATAAAAGTGGAGGGAAAAGGGAGCGGAGGAAAGGGGAAAGGGAAGGGAGGGGAAAGGGAGACGAGGCCCCTTAGTTGAGATTTCTGGCTACGCCACTGGCAAGCTAGGATCACGAAATCGTCACTTTGCGCTGCCCCAAGGACTATAGTTTTTGTGACGAAATTTCGAGCTTCTAGGTCAGAGGGTTATCCTCGAACGAAAACGACAAAGAAGGTACGTACCCACCTTAAATTTTCTTAAAATATATTTTACCGCTGTTGGCTCGTCTAGCGTACAAACGGTTGCAGATACGCATAAACATGCTGCTCATCATAACATAGCCTACACTGGTGACGAGCTTTTTAAGGCTGTCAACACACAGACAGACACACATACATACACACATTTTGAGAGTAGGCTACCGGTAGGTCTAAATTGCTCCAAAATGGCTTGTGATAAAGTAAACCATACAACCTACAGGGTGCGGCAAAAAAAGTGGACCCCTAAAGTTTTTTGCTGTTTTCTCAGCAACCGTTTAAAATTTTAATTTGAAATTTTACAGATTTATTTACTAAAACTTTCTATATCTAACTGCCTAAAAAAGTCAAGGTCGTGACCCCGTTATCTTTGAAGCGCCATATTGCCATAACGGTAATAAAACTTCTTATAGGCCTATATAAAAAAACTGCAAACAATTTATTTAATGTTGTATAAGCGATGATGTAAAACAGCCAAAATCCAAATTATAAGCACGAAGTAATGTACAAGGTGCGGCAGAAAAAGTGGACCCCTGAAGTTTTTTGCCGTTTTCTCAGCAAACGTTTAAGGTTTTAATATGAAATATTACAGCTTCGTTTACTGAAACCTTCTTCATCTAACTGCCAAGTAAAATGTGATTCTGTTAAAAAACGATGATGGTATAGGCGGTCATGATACCACCTTTTATGATTTTTGCTGTTTTCGATGTGTCAGTCATTGCATGTCGCAGTTAACAAGTGTATAAACTGATGTTTTGTACATTTATTCATAGTCATAACTCGGTGACTATGTCACACACACTATAAAGTATTTGAAAGCATAGATGTAAAAAAGCGTTTTTTATTGCTGTCACGTTTTTTTTACGTTTTTAACGTTTTTTTTACTTTCCCAACGTTTTTAAAATTTTTTTATAAACGTTCATTGAAATTTGAATATTCTACCGAGAACGTCGAGAAGGACTTTTAAAGCCACACAAACGAATTAATAGGCTATAGTGGTGGTAGTTTACTTACTTAGTCTAGTGATACATGGTCTTATGACTACACGGTTGAATTGAAATTGAATACAATTTTATCTCTTTTTTCACTTCAAGCTGTAGGCCCCCTACTGCAATTACAGCATTGGGTTTTAGGCAAGAAGTCGAACAAATTAAGGCTAACGTTTTTTATCAACGTTTTTAAAAATTTTTTGCTACGTTTGAAATTTTTTTAACGTTTTTAAAATATTTTCTGGAACGTTTTTACATCTATGTTTAAAAGCTATATATAGCTTTCAAATACTTTAGGTCTAGTTAACTAGTTAGGCCTACAACATTTAAGCATTCGCGTTAGAACGCATTAGAAACGGCGGAGTGATATATCGCGAGTCTCGACGTTCCAGCTGTAGCCTGTAGGGTTAGGTTAACTATGTAGCATTAATTGCTATCTGCAGTATGAAGAGAAAGGAACGAAAAAAAATACAGCAGAAAATAATGTGCGCTAAAAGTACATTAATGATTGGTCGCAGTCTTGTTTATGCTTAAGAATCGTCAGTTTGCATAGCAACGGTTCTCGAGTTCTTGGTGGTCTATGAGTGACTTGATGGCGTCACTGTTCTATTCGTTAATTTCCTATTTGCGATAGAGTACTTATTAATAACGTGTTTATAGCGGCCAGTGTTTGAGTTCAAGTACAAATAGGCCCTACGTTAAACTTTCCGTATCGTATATGCAAGCAAATCCAGCGTGCTGCTTCGATTTCCGGCGGTGCATAGGCCTAATTATAATCGTGTCGTCGACGTGGGTGTTCTATAGCTAGCAGCTCGTTGATAGCTAGCACTAAAGCACTGTCATATCTCTTGATGGGCAATTGAGACTGTGAGTGATGTGAGCGATCAAGCAGCATGATGACAGACGTAAACACACAACAATTACGCTCCGACGACTGAAGACTAGACCTAAAGCCCAAACTGCACTTCTTCAATTCGTTGTGCTTTTGTTCCACAACATAAAAGTTAAAAGAGTATAAGCCGTCAGTGGTGGTTTTAGGCCAGGGCCGGAGGGCACAGGTCCCCCAGTTTTGCTCCAGCCCCCCAGTTTCGTGCCCGCCCATTATTTTTTGGCAAAGATAAGACAACAGATTTCTTTCCGTTTCTAAATTGTAGAAAAGTGGGCAAATTTTGGGCTTCCGCTAAACGTCCAAAACCAAAAGTGCTTCAGCTTCAGAGGGGCTTCGTTCCCCTGACCCATGACCAGGGGCTCTACCCCTGGACTCCGCTGGGGGCTCTGCCCCCAGACCCCGATAGGCTCGCGCTCGCCATGGGTCCATGCCCCCCAGATGTTGCGGGCTAGAACCGCCACTGAAAGGGTGGTCTATGGCTTTTTATCCAAAACCAGTCCAATCGTTTACGTAAAAAATTTAAGGATACGTGGTGCCTGCGATTCCAAAAGTCGTCCTGATTTTTTTCAGCTCAGATTCATTCAGCTCGTGTTCCGATTCTGAACAGGATGCAAAACTGCGTGAGTTATCTGATCTTGTCTTGGCAGCAGTTATCCACTAGGCTATACAGTTTGCACAATTAACAGTTATTCACGACAAACTGAAGTAGTGAAGTTTGCACTTGAACGGAGCCGAGCACTCGTGATATGCTGTATAGTCTAATCATTAGGCCTACATGCTGTGATCTGCTAAAGTGCCGGATCAACGCGTTCTATAGCGCAAGGGTCAATTAAGCCTGTGCTTGATATGATAACATGTATGAATGATGAAAATATACTCAGCTGGTGATGTGTCTGTGGATATAGACGGGTGTGGCTGATTGCAAGTCAAGTCATTTGGTATATGCATATAGCACGTCCTGTATCGGCAGCGGCATCGCTTCGAGTCACAGTACAGGGAGTCGGCTTTGCCTCAACTACGGTAGCTTGCGGTGCAAATATTTGACTGGGAATTTTTTATTTGTTTTTTATTGATTTATTTATTTCAGCACTGACATTGACAACACCAGCAACACAAATAAAAACAACAAAATGCCAGCCAAAGATAGAAAACCTCCAGAAGGGACACTAACATTTACCCTAACTGGGGATTTTGATTGGCTATTGGTTCTAAATGATACGTCTCATTTTCTTGGAGCAGGGATGTGGTCTCGACATATCGAGCGGTTTTCAGACCGTCTATAGAGACTTTTTGGTTTATCGGTCTCGAGCCTTAAACAGTCTCAAATGCACATTGCACATCCAGGTAGGCCTATAATAGCTAGCCTGCTTAGCGCTCGAGCGACGACGAAGGACAACAGACTACAGTTCTACAGTGATCATGGGCATTCATATCGTAAGAGCGAAGAGGTTAAGGAATAACTTGGATGCATCATGCAGACACATAAGGCCCCCAAAGCCTATCGTGTTTATCAAATCCGAGCCAGTGTTGAAAAAATACATATACCGGGGCGCACGTATGCTATTGATTATTGCTTTTACTGGTGTACATGTATCTTTGTGTGCATAGCTTACTGCCAACGGGACTATTAGACATCGTACAACGAGCACTGCCGACCAATGATCACAGCATAAAACGATCGCTAGTATTCGGTTTCGGTCAAGGCCGATCTGACGGCGGAGCATCTCTTATTATATGCTCCGCATCGCCTGGCGATGACGTCACAGTGTTGACTTTTGACCCCGGGCCGAGTGGGCGTGGCATAGCGGGCACTTGTCGCTTTGCCATAGCAATGCAGATCGTGATGTATGGAGCGATACAGAGCATAATAATTCATGTGCAAAGCTAGTCTGGCAGCTGTTTCGGAACGCTGATCGCCGCCTGCAGTTATACCTGGCCGCACCAACTCTTGCCCCGTCGGCGGCGCCTCCAATGCCGGGCAAAATGGATGCCAGCACCAGCAGAGGTATGTAACCTTATATCACACACCTGTAGGCCTACGCTGATCTATTTACCGGTATTGAATTTCACCGTCACGTCACCTGGTCGAGCGATTGACTGATCATCCACCCCCATCATCAGCTGTAATGACTGTGACGGCGGAATTTATTTAAGTCATCCGATATAAATGCATAAACTAATGGATTTTGATAAAGTGATAAGTTTATCGAGTTAGTGAATCAAACGTTGCCAGTTAATTCTTCCGTGAAAGTCTACTTGACTAATGACCAACTTAGCACTTAAATTTGTTAGGGTTTGTGATCAGTGGCGGATCCAGAATTTTGGAATAGAAGGTGTCGAGACTGTCTGGAAAAATAACCCTGTACAAAGCGTACAACGAAAATGAATAAATTTGAATAAAACTTTGTATACTTGATTCACAATAAATCCGTGAAGTAGTCACCAAATTTTATTATATTATTACCTTCTCTTGACCTAGATAAATGAATACTGATCTAGACATGTGGCTCAATTGTATTAGAGGCACAGCTTGTATGAGAAGTTTAACATTATCTCGCTGTGTTTTGTTTTGTTTCAGCAGCTGATGATGATGACTTCAACGAAGGTCTCATTCTTCCTCCGCTTGTTATCCAGCTACGCAAGATTCTCGACCAGTATTCTGATGAGACGCAGATTTTTAAGGTCTTTTGTGTTATATTATTGGTGTATATTATTTAGATAGCTAGATGCGATGGCAACAATGTCGGTTTTTATGAGAGTTTTACTCGGAGTTGTAATCGTATTTAGAAGTGCATACAACGTAAACATTGGATCATTGTATATGAACTGTTGGTATTGCAGAGGAAAGTGGGAAAAATTATTAGACTGAAAGGTCAGAGCTTGGAGAGCCCAAATATTGGATACACCAGTCGATCAGTTATGGCCATCAGTAAGGAACAAGATACAGGACACTATGGATAAGTATGTTCCTTCAAAATTAACCAGTTCCAGGTTCAACCAGCCTTGGATTACTGGAGACCAAGTCCATTCACAGGTTGCTGAGATACATTGACAATTATCTTTGCATGGTATATTTCCTAATGGTGAAGAATCGTGGATTGTGATCCAGAATCCACAAAAGACGCTGGATCACCATCAGAATGTAGCCATTAACCAATTTCTTCTTGGCTCATGGCACCTTACCTTACCTCCGGGGTGGACAGGCTCTTACACCTGCCCAGCGCTGAGGCCGTATCAGCTCGGCCCAATGCGCGTCCCCGAATGTAACCAGAAGGTTACAGGTAGTGGC
>Ga0209671_1006768_pt1 | contig 11819 bp, 5 predicted proteins | sample WorMetHERISLAND2_2_FD_187401 | JGI IMG/M metagenome (GOLD analysis project Ga0209671, IMG submission 187401) | Marine gutless worms symbiont microbial communities from Max Planck institute for Marine Microbiology, Germany - Olavius geniculatus... | ecosystem: Host-associated > Annelida >...
AATTTCAGAACAACGAATATTTACTACACTAAGTCAAGACTCAAGACAGTCAATGTCAACTACTTAGTGCTGAAGTGCGAGACGTAGCAAACAGCAACATCCGTACAAAAGCTGCTGATAAAACTCTGGAATTGTCATAAATTAAAATAAAAGCGCTAAAATTCACGAAAAATCACGTTTTTCACGGAAATCGGCGTTTTTCACGGAAGAAGGCCAATTTCACGGAAAATGTCACGGCCACGAAATCGTGAATTAAGTTGGTCCCTACACATGTCATACACAACCGGCAGGAACGGTAGCGCCCTCCTGTGAAAACTTCTATATTTTACAGTAGTAATGTTTAAATCACTTCACTTGGCGGAGATACGAGGGGCGGGCAAAGCTGTTCATAACAATTTTTCGGTCTGTAGTTGGATTTACCAAAGCAGAGCCCCGTGGCATCTGATTTTTTGAAAGCCTTAACAAATACGTTTGTGAATTTTTATTTGCATATGAGAATATGCGATAGCCTAAATTTGTGTTAGCCACAAATAAGAGCACAAATAACGATTTCATGCAAATACGGCGGGCGGTCAAAAAGTTTTGAGCCTCATTATATTAGACAAAAACTTTTTATTGTCTCTATATCAGTAAAAGGTACCTTCCTTGCGTATTCGTGTGAGCAGGCTGTGGAAATGACGTTATTGTAATTTATGCAGATGTCATAGAGCAAATTTTGCAGCAGGCTGGTTGTTGCATGAAACTTTTTTTCAGTGTGTAGCTTGATTTGCCAAACCGGGGCTCCGTAGCATCCTATTTTGTGAAAGCCTTGACAAACACGTTTATGAATTTCTCATTTGCATTTGCGAATATACGATAGCCTAATCTGTGGTAGCCGCAAATTACAGCATTTCAGCCAATTATGACGTTATGTCAATATTTGACGGTATCAGAAAAAATTATTACAAATTTTACTGTTAATTACATCAGTTGTGTTGATGAAAAACTATTCAAGATATTTAACCTGTTGCATGGGGCGCTTGATGGGCAAAGGGCTGGGAGCATGCACTTTCCCTCAAATTTGGCACTGCTATTATTTGTTTTGAAATCTAAAATCTGATCATTGTGGTGGCCGCTATTTACGATGATGAATGACTCGAGATGTTTTTGTAGACGCTTCAAATCGTTTCTGTTTAATGCCCTGTGACGCCATATCCGCAGCAGACTCATAAGAGTCACTGAAGAATGCACGTTTTACTGATATATACACTGTAAAAATAATTGTAGTCTAATATACTCGGGCTCAGAACTTTTTGCCTGCCCCTCGTATGCATTCTCACGAGCGCCTTTTACACTGTGTCTCAAAAAACATCTCCGACATTTTCGACAGTAACTTGAAAACCAATTATCAGATTTTGACAGCTTTTGGTAAGAATATTCCTGGCACAACTTGCTATCAAAACACCATTCAGTTTCCCATCTCACATAACGTTTGTTTTTGCATTACCTGAACAAAAACAAAATCAGCGAAATATCACTTTTTTATTCAATGCGATATGATTGTTTCATTAACATAACGCGTAAAAACACATTTTGGTCACATTTTTGACACTTTGGCTGACATATCGTCTAGTTGTCCATTTTTCAACTGCCTGTAGTAAAATTGCTTGAAGTGTTGGCCCACTACGCAAACATCACAGGCAAAGAGACGCTTTCTTTATTCATTGACAGCAGTAACGATAAAGTTTTGCTCCAGAGACTTCACAAACATTCCTAAACATCATCTGGTAGACACACTGTTGCATGACAGTCAAACCTTGTAATAGACCGGTTGTTGTGGCCCATAGATCAGGATAGATGGAATTTATCGACGTTTTTTCATTCATTTTAACACTTATTATGCTAGGTTTGCTTTCCCCAGATAGTGCAAAAACAGACGTAGGGTGAGGTGGAAACTAAAACACTTATTTAATAGTCAGGTGTGTCTGAAATATTTTTGCAAAAAATTATTAAAATCTGCTAATCTTTTTTCAAGTTACCATCAATAATGTCGGGGATGTTTTATGAGGTTTTCTGTTTATTTCAACACATATTTTGCTTGATCTGCTCTCCCTAGGTAGTGCAGAAGCATTCATTGGGTGAGGTAAAAAAAACCTGAATGGTCATTTGATAGCAAGTTGTGTCAGAAATATTTGTACTTAAAATTATTAAAATCTGGTCATTGGTTTTTAAGTTACGGTCAAAAATGTCGGTGATGTTTTTTGAGACACAGTGTAGTTTTTGCTTTGCTTCCTGGTTGATCGGGCTGACGAGGGGCTTTAATCGAACTAATCCAACATCCTGAAATACTGGCCTGAACAGTTTCACCCGTAACCCAATAAAATGACAAAAAAAACCTAATACCATTAGGCCTAAATTGACAAAGTAAAACGTACAAAACACAATAAATCAGTAACTTAAGTTAAAACAAGCAAACTAATAGAATCCGTTCTCGGGTTACGTTTTTTGGATCGTTTAGTTAATTTTCCATAATTGTTTCAGTGTTGTTATATGCCCGGGTATAATCGGTATGTGCTATCTGTGTGGTGAATAAAATATATAAACATTATTAAACACCACATAGCCTGTCCTGTACTAAGAGAAAATAGAAGAGATACTCAGCGACGTCGTGGGATAAAATGATTGGAGGACAAGAAGTTGCATTTTTTACACAAAAAAACAGTGGCCAATTTTCGACAGAAAAAATTATAAGTGACTGGGTGTTCAGATATTTTATAAACTTCCTTCCCAATAAAGGAATTTCCAGCTCTAAATGTAGTATTTTAAAAGAAAATTTGCGGACATTTTTTTTCTACAGGTTAAGATTTAGGGGAGAGGACAATTTCCCCCCACTCGTCCCGTGCAACGATGCTACCGCGGATGCTCTTGGAACTTATACCTGGCGCGATGTCGACGGTCATGACTGTCTGATCACTGGACAAAGCCATTACATCATTGGCACTGCCACACTGTCCGCGATCATACATGAATACACGCTTCCACGGCCGGTACGACATTCGCTCCGAGTACGTCTGCACTACCTAGAAACAACCGTGTGAATTTGTAAATTTTTGTTCAACACTGCAGAAACAGTGAGTGACGATAGAGTTGGGAACTTGAGGTCTAATAAGAGGGCTTGCTTTCTTACCAACCGCCTAAAGGGTTTGAGGAGCGCAGAGCACTTAAGCCACGGCCGCAAACGATTTTTGTACATTCTTGTCCTTAAAACGCCTCGTCAGTTTTCTGTTGCTAAAATGTATTTCTGTTCATCAAAAGCAGGCAAAATATAAACATTTTGCTATTTGCCAATGGTGGTTCCCGCCCAAAACTTTGACGAAAAACATGTTCGTTGTCTTAAATGGCTGAATTGACCTTTTATGTCTATGGCTGACCCTAACCTCACACGTCTGAAACCCTGTTGGCCTATATGGATACGCTGGATGGGAACATGTTATCACGGAGAGACGGGAAGTCTTAGATACGGTCTACAACAGCTCGGAAGCTGATAACTATTAGATCACAGTAGAAAACTGACATTAATCAATCGTATTATTTCTCGTATCCAATACGTACCCAGCACTGGTAGGCTGTGGCAGTTGACCGAGTGTCTTGAGTAATAAGAACGGCGGTTGCAGCGTTGATGAACGTCATCGCCATGCAGCGATATTCTGCCACAACATACACCGCAGCGTTACATAACCTACAGTGATTAAGCAAGACTTTTTTAAAGACCACGACAGACTTTTTCTGTCCTTGAGGCGCCTGGAAACTGATGCCATGATCTGGAGGTCTACATCAGCAGCGTGAATGATATTTGTTAAACTACCATGATGGTACCAGGCCCGCCGAGAGCTACAGCGGGGCCCGGGGAAACATTCTCGCGCGGCCCCTCTGGGTTGAAAATTTTTGATTTTTTTTTAAAATGACGCATTCTGGTGTACTTTAAATTTTTGAGCGACGGCGGGTCCCCCCAAACGTCGCGCGGCCCAGGGTAACTTACTCCCACCTTAATCTCCCTCTCGACTGGTTTGGAAAGTAATGACCCTTTCTGAACTGTTGAACCCAAAGTTGAAACCTCCTCAGACAAATACCGAAAACTGGAGTTGGACGCAATCTCCGGGTACCGGATATGCCGCTGTTTAAACCCGAACAAAATGCGCTTTATATGCAATCGACTAATTGGTATGAGTTGACGGTACCGCAGCCCATTACGGGAAGTGGACTACACCCATTGCCCATGCTAACGAACACCTAAACCCGCGGCGCAGTTAGCAGACATACCACCCTCCCAATCAGCCACACCTGGTCTGTAATCAAATTTCCCACCTGAGACCGTGTGTGATAACATTTGGCTGAGTTGACCTGAAGGGACAGTAGTGTTTACACAATCCAGCAAACGTCCAGCAAACTTCTAGCAGACGTCCAGCAAACGTCCAGCAATTCACGTGTATTTTGAATACATTTACTGAAAGTTTGCTGGACGTTAGCTAGATCGTGTAAACACCCTATAAGTCATAGCGAGTTGCTGAATGCAAAGTAAACGTCCAAGAGCAAACTTTCAATATTATCCGATATCATATAGGCCTACTATTAAATCACTGCAGCAATTAATTCAACATTAGCTCGCTCTGATGTTTTTGAAGCAACACGAACAATCGTTATAATTTACAATTTGCGAGCAACAGCGTAACATAACGTAGACCTACCGTTGACGTGAATTCCGGCGCAGTTTGGCAGCGAGAGAGTAAGAGTGGATCGGAGTATACAGCGCGAAGCATCCCAGTCTGAAAGCACGCCTGAACATCGACTGTCATCAGGGAACGTCACATTAACAGCGGCCAGTCCGTGCAGTCCACAGTCTTTGTACTGCATCCCTGCCTCCGCTGTATGCAGTAAATAAAGGTGGTGAGATAACTCTTAATAGGACGCCCATCTCAGAGCTACACAGCGTCACCTGCCGTACGGGATCACACAGTGTTACCTGCCACCCGACACAGATGAACGCCCCGCCTTACCACCCCAACCAGATAGGCCGGTACTCGATTTACCTACCCCGGAAGGATGGAAGGCTGAGTTGACCTAGGCGGCTGGTTTCATACCGAGATGGTTTACCTGCCCACAGGCAGTCACCCGTCGCAGTACTAACCGGGCCCGGCGTATAGTAACTTCGTTGATCGGATCAAACGCGTTACCACTACACCACGCCACCAAATAAGTATAAAGCTTTTTTCATGTGTTTCGATTCCCCCAGTTAATGTAGAAGCACACGTTGGGTGAGGTGGGGACTTAAATAATCGTTTGATGACCAGCTGTATCAAGAAAATTCGTACCAAAAATTATTAAAATCTGATAATACGTTTTCAAGTTACGATCGATAATGTTGGGGGTCCCTTTTTGTTGGGACACAGTGTACTTGGTATAGCGGTGCTTACATAAAAGTGACTCGTAGCCAAAAGCGCTTTAAAATCTCGGAAGTGGCAGCTGGATGGCATGAGCCAATGATAACGCAGCGCAGTATGCGGCCATCCACTGCCTGCCCCCAACTAACAATTAGACCCGCGGAGCATCCAACAGACATATCACCGCCCCACTCAGTCATACAAAGTCTTCACCTCGTATTCCGTAAGCTACTACTTATTTTTCATCCCGCTAAAAATAGGATGTTGCTTGCAAATGATTCGTAGTACGACTTGAACCGCACCGTGAAAGTTACAAGTTCGATACTAAGCACTACACGCATTACATTACACGATATTAGGCCTACATCACACGAAATTCATAATGCAAAAGCACACACGTACGACTACGTGTTGTATTGGCATGGAGACGTGTCGACGGTTGCTTACATCAAGCAACGAGATCAATGATAAATGCAATCGACGTCAATAAAAGGGGCAAGTGGCAAAAATATCCGCTTTCGATTTTACTCAACTGGACTAAGTTTGCTCGACTATTCCACAGTTGCCGAAAATAAACTTCTGCGACCTTTTAAGTTGTAGTAAGTTAGTGAGTGGTAATATTTTCAAACACAAATGGAAAAGTAAAGTGCGCTGTTTACGTTTCGTTTGACTTACGCAGCAAAATCTTCATTCTTCGACTGCGGATCTTGTCGCGAAGGGGCGCCGGGTCGTCTCGAAACTCACACAACTCAAATGAACGATCCAACAGCGAACTTCGTGCTGTCGACGTGCACACAAATACATAAACGACAGCTACAACACACTCGTCTTCATCATTAACACCCGATTTTGAGACAGTGAAATGATAAGCTAATACAATCATTACTATAGGCCTATCAGCATCGTCATCAGCGTTTACCAGTCTATTTGTACACTATGATTAGCAACAGTAATACAAACACAATTAGAGAAAATTTAATGTTTCATATAAATCTGCATGTTTCGCTTTTTGTAAATTGTAGTTTATCCAGATTGACAATAATCAAATTAGGATATCCCAGTTACAAAATTTTCACATACTTTTAAACAATGTTGCCTCAATGTGGCTTTAATTTTTGAGAATGTGAAAAATCCGTGTGATTTGAATCATACAGCAATGTCACCATATGCCATGGTTAGTACAGTGCCTATGCAATGAACTACTGACTGTTCAAAAATGTCATGAATTAGCCTTTTTGTCGAAAAAAATGAACTACATAAAGTATAAATACTGTCTTTAACACAGCGAAAAAAACGCAAAAGAAAGCAGACAGCATACACAGTTGATAGTAAAGTGTTGCTCCGTCGAGTTGAAAATGCATGCAACTGTACCGCGGCCGACTGCACGAACAAAAAAATAGTAGGCCTTTTTTACGCCACAATATAGCTAAAATAATGCAACAACAACAGCAGTCTAATAATTATTCCCAATTTTCAAACAAGAAATATTATTAGATTGTGACCAATCTAATGTCCTTTGTGCTGAGGTCACGTGACCATTTGACTCGCGGTGGTCGATTTCCTATGGGTGGTCCATTCTGACCATGCATCTACAGGGTGCGGCAAAAAGTGGACCCTTAAAGTTTTTCGCTGTTTTCTCAGCAATGATACACAATTTTAACTTGAAATTTTACAGCTTTATTAAATAAAACCTTCTACATCTAACTGCCGAGTAAAATATGATTCCGTTGAAAAACGACTAAGTTATAGACTTTTTAACATGACCGCCTACCGATTTTTCAGCATTAAAATGTTCAAGCTACAACACCAATTCATTATTATCGTTAAAAGAACACAGTTAACTAATGACCAGTTGCCAGAATTTCATTATCACTGTAAATGTTCGAAGTGTCCATTTTTTGCCGCACCCTGTATCTAGCACCGTTACAGAGATATGGCCGTTTGAAGTTCTTCCAGAAAGGCTCTTCCAGGAACAGAGGTCGGTCGTCGGTCGGTCCTCAATATTACACTGATCTCATATACTCCTCTTCGCTACGTTAGGAACGTAACGCGCGAGGAGTAAAAAGTCAGTCATATTAACATGTCGAGTTAACTGCAATGATTAAATCAAAAAGAAACGATGAACAGTTTTGTGCAATAATCTAGCTACCGTCTCATTCTTCTTGTTTAAGCGTAAAATAAAACTGACGTGAACTAAACAAACAAACAAACAAACAACAGCAACAACAAAATAAATGCAAACGTAAAAATCATGTGTTTCTAGTTGTTATCCGTCCCCAAAATATCCTACCCAAATATTTTATTCAACCGCTCAAAATATTGACGCATTTTTATGTCTGCCGTCTAAGTTTTACTGAAACAAAACGGTTTGTATCCAGTCTGCTATGTGCAGTGTTTTACTTCAGTTCTCATGCGTACTATTCAGCGTGTCACGGTTTTATACGCTGTTGTCCGCTGAAATATAAATTAAAAATTTAAAAAAAATATTTTCTGTCTCCATCTGTTCGTCGGACTACAACTAAAACGGGATTCATTTCTCAGGTCTTACTCAAAATACTGAGCGGCGAAAACGGACCATCCGTTGGCGTAGACGGACAGCGTCTTGTATTGGTCCTTGCGCCAATGCTTGCTCTTGCAGATGAAGCTGCCAAGCCGTGAGAACGTCACGTGACCAGGATCCACAACGACCTGCTCATGACGCTCGCTCTCAAACATCAGCCACCTGCCACGCTGCTCCAGCGGGAAGTAACACTCGGGATGGACCGACGGAACCAGGTCGGCCTTGTGACCTACGGCCATGCACAACAGTCTACGGCCCGTAGCCATCGGGGGTTCGACGAATTGAATCCAAGCTCCGCCCGCCATGAGAAGGAACTAGGGAACGTTGTGTATAATAACCAAACAGGTGAGCACAGTCATCAGCGTGACATGCACAAAATGTGTTTGTGGTCGTGTCTGTGGCACAACCTCTTCTGGAGGGGGGAGCTTACGTTCCCACAGCGTCCGCTCTCTGTGAAGTGACACACAAGAATGAAATCGAAGCTCCCCCTCCCCTTGCAAAAGTCTGGCTACGGGCCTGAGACTGTTGTCCTTATAGATATGCAAAGTCGAAGCTGTGCGGCTGTTTTGTAGTTGCCACTTTTGTCTGAAATGTAGGCCCCGGCGATATCAGCGTTGGCTCTCAAGTTAATTCTAGTCTCTGATACTACCACTACTAGTAGGCTGTGTTTCCAAAAAACAGACTTCTGTTACATTTTCACATAACTCCAGCAATCTTGCTTCAATGTCAATAAATTTTAACCGGAAATCGTGATTTAATCAACAAGTAATAGCACTTGTTACTTTATGAGAAATGTTAAGAACAAAGTACCAGCTGCGTTTTTTCCTGTGGCATCCACTGAACCCACAACTTCCAGTTACAAAATTTCAAGTTATTCAACCTTATGGCGTTAACAAACTGTTGACTAACGACATTATAATCAGAAGTTACAACTAGAAAGCACACCCCCGCACACCTCCGCCAAGGCAATGTTGTTCGTTAGCTGGCAGCACCATCTTCGGTTTTGCAGCGGTTTCCCTTATACCCCATTGAAAGCAACGGTAACGAAAATTTCAGAGTGATCCAGAATCCAGGATTCCTTCCGGATCACCCCCAAAATTGAGTCACTTGTAGCTTATGCCATTCCCGACATACCCTCAATATTTCAAGAAGATCCGTCCAAAACTTTTTGAGTTATCTTGCACACACACAGACAGACAGACAGACAGACAAACAAACAAAGTCTGGCAAAAACATTACCTCCTTGGCGAAGATAATAAATGTTTAAACCGACATCCCCTTATTTACGGGTACAGGCACCGAGACGTTCGTTGCTAAAGTGAAACATTTCTATACAACTGTTGCGTTAGGTTACAGACCACAGAGACCGCAGGCTTTCTTGCAGTAGTTAGCGACCTTGTGCATGGCAGAGTTGATGCATCTACCGTCGCTGGCGAACTGAATACAAAGGTCGCTTTCGTCGTAACAGACTCCCGCATCTGCAGACGTAATTGATGATGTAATTGATGATGTGTTTGCATCAACAGTAGTTTTCGCAGATGTCACGGAAGACATATTTATCATATGTGGTTACAATGGACCGAAATGCGCTAGAAATTCCCGTGTCTCAAATTTGAGAAATAACCGCGGCTTTGTAAAGTAATATTTAAAGAGCTGCTGTTTCAGAAATTGCTTGCTTCACTGCTGTAAAAATCTAACACGGTTCACTAGGTATAGTTTGACTAAGGTAACTCGGCACCGTGAGTGAGGAAAACTGCTTGCGTGTTTTATCACACAAACAAACAGACACAAGAAAGAGTTAATTTTAGCATAAAGACGGAGAAAATTCCTACAAAATGTTACTTAATTGGTTCATTGTGCATTAAAATGTTAACTTCACGCTGCACTGATTTGGTTTCCAACACGCCCAAAGTAACTTGGTAAGAAGCGAAATCGTTTTCGCCGGTACATGCAACTCATCGTTTCTATTCAGTAAGTGGCAGCAGCAATTTTCAATTGTATGTTTCGATTCGGGGATTCGACCTTTAATACCCCGTTTACACGATCAAGCAAACATCGAGCAAACACGTCAAGCAAACATCAAGCATGCACGAAGCATAGCTATCTATACACGAAGCAAACATGAGGCAAACGTCAAGCAAACATCGAACAAACGTCGAGCAAACATCGAGCAAACATCGAGCAATTAGAGCACACGTCGTGCACGTGTATTTTAAATACATTTGCTTGATCGTGTAAACGGGGCATAAATCCTCGTTCTCCTAAGGGGTCAGATACACCCATCTAACACAATGTGTCATTGGAACCCACAAGTCTAGGCCCTATCTGCGTTTTTGCAGTCTACAAGTCAACCTGCTAAATCCGTCGAATGGTTTGAACAAAGTGCACGAGTGTGACAGACGGCAGACGTCAGACAGACAGACAGACCACGATACGCAGAAATGTGTGGCTCTAGATGAAATCGCTTGCGCTAGAGCGATTCCGTCTAATAATTTCGTGAGTGCTTTCAATAATGGGCTTACCCCTTTTACACGATGGAGCAAACATGAAGCAAACTTAGAACACACGTCGTGTACGTGTATATTGAATACGTTTGCTTCATGTATGCTTCCTCGTGTAAACGGGGTATAACGCTGACGTACGAACCAGTACGCCTAAGCTGGATGTTGTTGGTGACGACGCCATCTAGCGAGCGCTCGTCGAGTCGCCGCAACGGAGTAACCGGCGAGTTGTACAACTTCACCGCAAACTCACGCAACCCGTCAGCATCCCTTGGCAACCGCTGCAACCTCACCACACTCTGACTGATGCAGCTCCAAGTGTTAGCATCGACAGTGTGTATTCGAACAATAGATTGGCTGCATACGTCTACTGCTAATTTTAATTGCGTCACTTTTCCGATCACTTGCATCCGAAAGAAAAGTACAACCGGTGGCGACACCTCATTTCTCTAAGCGCGAACGGCAACTGGTAAGACATTGTCATGAAGCAATTATAATGATAGTGATAGAGGCCTATTAGTTAACTGCCGAGCTTGTCAATCCGGCACCGGGACTGTTGTAAACGGATCGATTACATCCCATTTCTGCTTACTGTCTGTGTATGAATTTCAAATAAAGTCAAATGGGAGAACAGGCCTAAGGCGGTGCCTACATAGACTATGCGACCATAAAACTGAATCAAAACACCTAAAACTTAAAACCGTAGCGCCCACAACTGCATTTTATCGTCGGCCCCAATAAATCAATAGCGATCATAGTTTTTAATGCCAGTTAAGTTTTATTCTATCAAGAGAGATATCGGGAATCTGCACAAGTAAATGTCCGACCAGTGTGTATTGTGGATCCGCGTCTAGACGTCCAATTATTGCAAAAATGAAATCGTCTTCTTTCCAGCCTCCCCAGCACTGCAGCTGCGCATCTGTCAACCAAACAGCACCAGAAAATACCAACCCAGTATAAAAAGGACTCGGGGAGAGCAAGAGACGACTGAGAATATATACGAAGAAAATGAATTTAATTTACCAGCTAGAGTTTGGTCGAGAACTGTGCAGCGCGCGTCAGGAAACTGAACGTTGATCCCTTCGCCGAGAATGCACTCACTTTCGAGTCTTGAAGGCCGCCATTGCTTCCTACATGCACGCTGACAGACAGACACTATCCACATTTTAGCTCACAATCACCAGTCACCACAGTGTCCTATAACCACTAGTGATTAGTGATATCACGGCAGCGTTTTGCCACTAGCAACAAAATATGTTGTTCAGTCCACATTTACTCTATGGTATTGAGGTCTATGCTAATACAAATAAGGCTGCATTAAAAAGACTTATGGTCCTAAAC
>Ga0209671_1006769_pt1 | contig 11819 bp, 2 predicted proteins | sample WorMetHERISLAND2_2_FD_187401 | JGI IMG/M metagenome (GOLD analysis project Ga0209671, IMG submission 187401) | Marine gutless worms symbiont microbial communities from Max Planck institute for Marine Microbiology, Germany - Olavius geniculatus... | ecosystem: Host-associated > Annelida >...
ATATTAATGGTCAACTGAAATAATAGAACTGTAAAAATTAACAACTGATCAAGCAATTATTCATTAAACATTTTAGTAATTAAAGAAATCAATGTTACATTTTCAATTGCAGTTACATCAGTAAGAAAACAATATAAAGTCAATATAGTGTAACATCTGTTTTATGTAAATAACTCTTCAGCTAAGCCAGATACACTGTCAACAGAAAGTCGATGATCATCTCTATCCATCTTTATCTCCATCGTCCTGTTTCAAACCTCCATTACGATGTCAAAAATTGTAGAACGTGTGTTCATGACAAGGCTGGCCGAACATGTGAAGCTCTCGCCAAATTACAATAGATTCCAGTCTGCCTACAGACGTGGCCAGTCTACAGAGACAGCGCTGTTGAGACTGTTGAACGATGTGTACACTGCAGCTGACAATGGTTTCAGAACTGTACTCGTTCCACTTGATCTTAAAGCTGCATTTGATACTACTGACATCAGCACCTTGCTCTGCCGTCTCCGCTATTCCTTTGGTATATCTGGACCAGCAGTGAACTGAATTTCGTCATATGTTGGCAGCAGAACACAGTTCATGCATGTTGGACAGGAACAGTCGCCCAAAAGTGACTGCGAATACGGAGTTCTCCAAGGCTCTGTTCTTGGGCTACTGTTATGCACCTTGTACATATCACCTGTTGCCAGCATAGTCAGTTCGTTCGGGATTGACCATGCACAGTATGCTGATAACACACAGTTGTATGTGGCACTGAAAGATGAAAGCTTGCCAGCTTTAACACAGTGCATCCAAGCACTTCACCACTGGCTGGATTGTAACGGACTGTGGCTGAATCCTGAGAAGACAGGAGCAGTCATACTCGGCACAACCTCACGTAGTGGGCTGGGCAGCAGATCCACACACTCGATACTTGAACGGTCCACATCAAAACATCTGACTGTGTCAAGAGTCTTGGTGTTCTCATTGACAGTACAATCTCTTTCAACCAGTATGTAAACAACATTTGCAAGTCGTCATATTATCATATCAAAGCTCTTTGTCATATACGTAAACTGTTATCCGATGACGCTGCTAGAACCATCGCTTGTGCCATGGTTGCTGGAAGACTCGACTACTGCAATGCAGTCCTATATGGTTCTTTGTCCATGAACATCAACAAACTCCAGTGTGTCCAAAATACACTAGCCAGGGTGGTCTCAAAAATGCATCGATGCGATCATATTACTCCGGTACTCGCTGACCTACATTGGCTTCCTATACATTACAGGACTGAATACAGAATCACATTGCTCACATACAAAGCCCTGACAATTTAGCATATAATTTGCAATATTTGTCAGAACCCATTTGTCTCTACAAGACTCCAAGACAGCTACGAACTCGCAGTGCCAACATCCTGCAGTACAGTCCAGCAGTTGTTCTCAACTTTTCTAGGAGTGCTTTCTGCCATGCTTCACCCACAATCTGAAATAATCTGCCCAAAACTGTTATTTCTGACATAAAAGTATCTACTGATACCTTTAAATCTAGGCTTAAAACTGCTCTATACAGTCGTGCGTTTCTCCACTGACATGTGACCTTATCCGCACTTGAGATTCTTCACGTTGTGAAAGACCTAACGTGCGTTATAAACCCAGTGTAATAATAATAATAATAATAATAATAATAATAATAATAATAATAATAATAATCCAGTCTGCTTACAACACTAATGAAAAACACTTGATAACTTTAATATTTAAGTACTACTCAACATAAACAGAATCAATCTTTCACTTGCCTCGAGTCTGGAAATGGCAGGCGGTAAATGTGGTGGTTCAACAGATGCAGGACCAACACAGAACTGCGCTTGATGCTTGGACATAAGATTGCGTGAGGGAAATGACATGTCACAATTAGGACAACAGACATTCATAATTTCTGGCACTCACTTAAACAGTACACCAGTTCAATGCCTATTGCTGGCAGGTAACAAACACATCCATTCTGTGTTCAACAGACACAACAACGTATATGTTGCATAATATTGTGACTTAAAGGTCCATGGCCACGATCAAACTCACTTGCACAATTTCTGTAGATTTAAATTAACCTCGCATATATAATATGTCGATTTGAGCTTCATAAATATATGAAATTAATGCGCGAATTCAAACGAAATGCGTCATTACGTTACGTTATGTGAAATATTCTAATCTATCAGTGCCCGCAGTGATGTCATGACCCTAGCCCATATAGATCATGAATGTTAATGGCTAGCCAACGACGTCATCATTCTAGGCTAGGCCATAGCCTATAGATGACACGAATATTAATTCATGACGTCTATAGGCTAAACTCATGACGTCACTGCAGGTCATCATGGCGGCGCGTTTTCTACGTCGTTTTCGTAGATCGTCGACTTCAAAGGTAAATTTTTCCGTGTTGACAGAACGCTGGGCGCCGATATTACTGTCAAAGTTATGATAAAATTCTGCACTTTCAGGAAAATGGATAAAATGTATATGTTAATTTTGGTGACCACGGACCTTTAAAAAGCCCACTTTTGCTCCAAACTTCAACACATACAAGAAATATTATTTGATTGTAACTAATCTAATGTACTCCTCGTGCGCAATGTTTTCTCCTGCATTCCTCTAAGTGCTTTTTCGTTCCTTTCAACTTGTATTAGAGACCTGGTGTCAATTTGTGACCGGTCTAATATTACACTAATAGTGACTAGTGTCAAAATTGTTATTGGAAATTGTCTCCCCGTCTATCTGGCACTGTTATGGAGATATGGCACCTCAAAGATAATGTGGTCATGACCTTGACCTTTTGAGGTCACGTGACGTCATCAGTCATGTGACCATTTGACTTGCGGTAATCAACTTCCTATGGGTGGTCCATAGCGACCATGCGTTTGTCTAGCACCATTATGGAGATATGGCTATTTGAAGTTCTTCCAGAAAGGCTCTTCCAAGAACAGAGGTCGGTCATCGGTCGGCCAGTCGTCGATTGCTCCTCAATATTACACTGATTTCATCTACTACTCTTCGCTACATTAGAAATGTATAGCGCGAAAAGTAAAAAAACTAATTTCCATAATTATGACAGACACATGGTAAGAAAAATTTGCAGCAAGCAATAATCACCCAGACAATATAATCATTCAGGGTTGGCCTTAGGCATGTTAGAGGTGTTTGGCTAAACACAGCCACCGATTTTCGGGGGCTGCCATTTTCAACCACAAAAATTCTGTACAAATTAACCTGCCAATCTGAACAGTAATTTTGAGATTATGGAGCAAGCACAGATATTTAATGACATTGATTAAAACTGAGTTTATTTCACAAACAAACATATCGATAAAAAAAGTGTATTTTGTGGACCGGGATAAATGTTGCAACCATATGCATTTTGCGAGCATACAATGCAGCAAAATGTAAACAATGTTGTTTAAACAAATGTGACATCTGCTATGTACTGGTTTAGAGCATTAGGCTTTATTGCAAATCACATATTATTCAACCATGAATCTACACTAATAAAAACCGGCAGTACATGACAATGACCAGAGTGTGACAATATGCAAGTATGAAGAGCTAATGTAAACGCTCAAGCAGAATGACGATTTTTTTGATGTGAGGGAAATCTCCAAAAAAAACTCTGAAATGTGTAACTGGTTTACAACGTAAGCTATCTACTAATTGTAAAAAAATTACTAGGTACAATCATTTTGCCAGCACTGCTAGTGAATGTCGAAAAGTGCAGCTAGCGTAATAAACAAAACAGAATAGCTGCGCGTGCTTGCAGGTACCGCAACTCAACTGATTCAACACTTTCAGGTCAGATATAATAACCAATATTCGGGTTAAATGGTGACGGAGCAGCCGGAAGCATGCTTGATAATGTCTCCATTAATAATTAAATAGCAAAATTACTTCTTGTTTATCAGTAACTAATGACAACATAGAGTCGTAAAAAATGGGAAATTCCCATTGTCGGTTTTTATGCTTTAGTGAGGAGTTCAGAATTACGTTTTAATTTTACGTTACATGTAATTCGATAATCGATACGATACTTACAGTCAACAGATAACGATACGGTACCAAAAATATTGCGGCATCACTTAGTCCTATATATTTTTGCTGCTAAGTGCTAATAGTTGAACTTGATATCGTGCCCGTCTCGGTCTCGTTCTAGATTCTGTAGTTTTCGGTTTTGAGATTTCTGTCTCGTTCACTTCAGTTCACTAGTGCAATTTAAATATATAATTATCCAGTCTTTTAATACGGGTACTGTTATTCAGCAAAAATAAGTTTTCGATGATCTATACGTGCATGTGTTGATAGACACCAATTATATACTATCGCGTTTTTCTTTGTTCTTAGCTCACGTCACAGTGTAGACCTAGGCCTACATAGCCTGTCATTTCTGCCTCTCGTTGCTATCCATTTTTCCGCCGGTGAATAAATTATTTAATACAGATCTCTAATTATATCAGGCTGATGCGATTCAGAAATGTGTAGACTGCGTGTTCGGTTTGACGCATTGACGCAGTGGATATCATTGGTTTGACGTCGAATTCAAAGCTGGCAGCTGGGTTTACGATTCCACACACTGAGTCAGAACGTTTACATGTAGTTCTGCTGGCGTTGTCTCCTTGACGTGATAAGTATAAGCATCTTCGTCATCCTGTCGTTTAACACAATCAAACAGTAAATCGATTAATCAATTTTTTATTATTACAGAGACACCCCAGAACATTGCAGAGTATAGGGGCGCACTGCGGAGCTGATATCTAAACAGTCAGAACGCATAAGACCGATGATAGCCTACTCATCACAGTCATAACTGAGCGTAGGCTGCAGAGCATTACCGCCCTTCGGCCGGTTTAACCAAATTGAAGGGTTCAGTGCAAACACAGGATAACTATGAAAATGACGATTTTGAGATAAACACGTTTAAAGTAAAACTTACTGTACATTTTTTACGCGCGAAAGCAGCTACTGCTTTCAGCGCGTCTTAGCCATTGCAATTCTGTCCCTCTGTCCGTCCGTCCGTCCGTCTGTCCGTCACACTGGTGGATCAGTCAAAAACGGTGCATTCGGTGTAACGCCGAATTTTGCGACTCCATGAATTGGGCAGACATCGGCACATGATTTCGAAGACGGGAAACAACAGATTAGAATCCACTTCGCTCGGTTTCGTGTAGCCTTGACATACAGCAAGTTAACGAACTAGGCATTACATTTAAATTTACGTTCGGCGCAAAAGCTAAAACAGGTTAATCATCTCATTGCCGTTGGGGTAAAAACCTTGATCGGTTTTGCATACTAGTATTAAATGTTGGTCCACAATTTCATAAAATATTCACCTATTTTAAAATTTTTTCGCTAGCGCATTCTGCAGTAAGCGTACGGTACAATAAAGTCTGATATTACAAATTTAAAACAAAACACCAAATGTTTTCGTTTTGTTACAATGCGGTCAATACAACGTAAATTTTTGGCAGCATGAAAACGATTTTAGTTGCTTATTATGTTGCTGCGCACACAGAAAGTTTTATGTTTAATAGTATGATAAAATTCTACGTCAAATTCGGTCACCTCGAAGTTTTATCATTAACGTTTATGGAAGTTCTCCGGTGCAGAAAACATGTGTGCCAACGGTTGGTGGTGTTTTGGACCGTCGGCACACCGTAAATATAAGTAGTAGATTAGAGTAAAAATACTTACTCAAAGAACGACGTCTAAACAAGTGTAATACATTTAAGTTGAGCAAGTAAATTGACTTACATGTAACTACTCGTTGTAATTTATTAAGAGCTAAAATAAGGCACACCTGTGAGAAAGCTAGTGAGAAGACCGCTGACAGTCGTGACGAAAACAGCGAAGGCGCTGTACCACAAGTACGACATTTGGTAGATCGACAATGAACCAGATCTACAGTGCCAAAAGAAAACCAAGTACAAATATTTCAAATATTTATAGGCTACTATTATTACTAAACGGGAGTGAAATCATAGCGTGGGGCTGCAAGATATCAATGGACTCATTGGGCTGCAAGAAAAGTGACAAGAAAAGCAAATTCAAAAGACTGGGGCAAGCGTGCGGCGTGAAAATGTAGCCTAGGCCTACAATAGATACTGCACCGTGTCTTAATAAAAACGTGCCACTGTTATTTTTTGAATAACTCCGCGAAACATATCCCGATTTTAATAATTTTTGGTAAACGACATCATGAAAAACTTGATGCAAATGACTGTAGTTTAGCCCAACTTACCTTATAACTGTCTTTACACTACCTTGTGAAAAGTGGTACGTTTTTATTGAGACACCGTGTAGTTTTGACCAGACGTGTAGCTGAGCGCAAAGAGATTGAACAGTCTTATAAACAGATACGGCGATAACGTTTTACGTAAAACGGTGATCAATCGCAAGGAGTCTCAAGCGCCAACATTACGCTAGGCCAAACCATTGCTAGGTTTGCCGGTCTAGCGGTATCTACTTGCATGGAACTTTAGAACGCTCTTCCAAACATTCTAAAATAAAGCAAATCCTCTGCTTACTTTTGGAAGCCATTTAAATCAGTTTTTACGCGCGACAGCAGAATGCTTCGCGTGTACGTCTTAGTCATCGTCGAGGTGTTCGTTCGTCCGTGCGTCTGTCTGTCCGTCACACTGCGGTATTGTGTCAAAACGACGCAAGCTAGGATCACGAAATCTTCATTGTGGACTGCCACTAGGACTATAGTTTTAGGATTCGTATTTTTTTCAAAATTAGAAAAAAATCTGATCGAAAGCCCTAAATAAAAGGGAGGGTACAAAAAATTGGCTACGTATTGTCGACATATGTCAAAAACGGTGCGAGACTCGGCCTAGGTTACTGTTAATTACTAATAAAAAGTTCCATACGCTCTTTCGACTGACATTAAAATCAACGACCTTGAACGATCTTGAATTTCAAAATAAGAGCTTCTAGTGATTTTTTTGCGATTTTAGGCTGCGTCGCACATTTCAAGCGTGAACTGCACCGAAATGGCTGGAGGTAGATCAAGATAACTTGCATAAGAACATTTAGCATTAAACGTAGATTTTAGTAGGCCTAGTCTAAGTCGCGAGCCCTTAAATTCAAAGAGGCCGGCACACGGGAGCATCAAATAAGAGTACTCCCTAAAAGTAACTATTTTACCGCTATTGGCTCGTCTAGCGTTAAAACGGTTGCAGATAAGCACAGACATGCTGCTAGACAAGCACTGGTGACGAGCTTTTTAGTGACTGGTATTAACATCGACGACTTTAAATGACCCTGAACTTTTAAAATGGGGGGTTTAGTATTTTTTTGCGATTTTTGGCTGCAGGCACACGTCAAGAGTGAATTATGACGAAATGGCTAAAGGTAGACCAAGAGAACCCGCGAATAGGAACTGCTAATGCTGTCGCGCGTCTTATGAGCTTTGCTCAAATTACTTTTACTTCTCGTTGTGCTAGTACACCGAGCGCGTTTGAGGTTATTACAATTTAACGCGCTATATAAATTACTGATCAAGCTATTCTTTACTAAATATTAAAATTTACAATAACAACAACACTTAGTTTGTGAAAAACGACTGACTCGTCTTCGACGCGGCGGGGGTAGGTGTCAGTGCTATTGACGTACGTCGTCGACTTAAACAACTCGGAACTGTTCCTGACTGGACATTCATCGGTGGTCATTGCTGGCGGCGTGTGACCCAAGACTGGCGGCTTATAGACCTGAACGCCAATTCCGATCCACAGCGTCAGTATCAGACCAGTTGTTACGCCGACGTACGCACCCTGAAACACACGCAACACACATAATAGCCGATCTTGCGCCGTGGTCACACGCAGAATAAAACATCTTCTTCTGGAAAAATGTCGCAAAAATGTTTATAGATATTTTAAACATCTAGGACGCTAGCAGACTAGCTATAAGGAAGACGTGGTGTTAAGTCTATGTATCGTTTTTTTGCAACATACTTTGTTCTACACTCACTAAAATAGACAATAAAGCAAATTGAAAAGCATTACTTTCATAGTACTTTTACTGACTACCACCGGCAAAATAGAACTGAGCTACAAGAATATTCCCAATAAAGAGTTTGAACACACCTATTATATCGCTGAAAACTATATTACGATATTCGTACACGTGTATTAATAGCAAAATTCGGTTGTAAATGGCCGATAAAATGACGAAAAAATATGCGACCGCAATTCCGAGTTTTGTCTAAGCTTTATACCATTTTAAACAATGACCACTGATTATAAGATAGTCGCAACTGACTTTGTAGTTTGTCCAAGGATATATGATTCCGAGTGTGAATAGTCCGAGTATAGGTCCGCCGATCATACCAAGGAGTCCCAGCACTGCCTGCATCACATATCAGCTTATATACGCACTATAGATCATACAGCTATTACAAGAATAGCTCTCGGCGCCATGTGCCGCCATGATATGCCGCCGTAGGTTTATCTGCAGAGCGTCTCAGACGTTGACAGTGAATTAGGTCACCTCACAAACCGTAGGTGCCATTTTGTTGAGGTTTTGACGACCGATGATTTTGACCTTTTAAACTGAAACACGACATTTTAGTTATTCCTGCACTGAAAAAAAACTAATACTAATTTTTAATTTTACACTATTTTTGTTTTTAAGTTTAAAAATGCATCGGACAGGCGGACTAACAAACGGACGAAAAACTCGTAAAGTGGTCCCACATTATATCCATAACGTGAATGTGATTATCGCTAGTTTGCACACATTTTCGTATGCATGTGACAAATTCACGGTTCCCCAATTCTCCCCCTTGTCCACCTTAAGTGTTTGTGGTAGCGTGTTCACCAAACGCAACAATTATTCTTAATTAGAAAGCAGAAAATACTTACGCTAATTTTGACTGTTCACGCTAACCTGAAGTATGCCTCCATGAATATCATCACGATGCCGAAACCAAGCGCTACAACACAGTACATATTTATAAGTTTCTAGGTTTATAACTTGACGCATTTAACAATAAATTAAACCTTTACTTCAGTCGTTTTCTAGTGCGCGGCAGTTCTAATACATGGCGTCTGTTTGCCTTTCCCATAACTTTTCTAGCTAGAAAAAAAGCGCAGAAGATTAAAATGAGTGTGACCGTTCGCGTGTGTCCATAAAAACCACTACCGCCATATCACTGGCATATTTCGGATCAACAATATTTTACATGCTCCTTTTTTGTATACAATAAAACAAGCAAATGGCCAGCAAGCACAAAGCAATGCGTAGAATATAGCTTATCACCAGTCAGTATGTACGCACAGATAAGCTTTGAGGCGAGTGTAGCTCGCTTCTCCGATATATCCTTGAAGCAGAGAAGTTTCACCAAGTCTTCCAGGCAGACTGCTGCCAGGGAATTGAGACCTGACGATATCGTACTGCGCACACGTAAAAAATCTATTTCACTTTGCGCACAAAAAAAACAAACTACAGAGTACCTTTTTTTCTTAGGCTTGTATTATACACGGTGTTTCATAAAAAGAACTCCTTTTTCTTTCTTCCATATTTCACTCAAATGATGATCAATTTATACAAAATTTTTAACAGTTGTAGCTAAAGAAATACTGATTCAAAATATTTTAACAAAATACGGCAGTTGATTAGATATTTTTGCTAGTCGTGACGTAACGCTGACGTCATATTGTGTCACGAGTATAAGCTTGCTAGTCTCAACTGGTGCTGTCAGTTGCTACCCTGTTCTGGTGGTGAAAAATCTGGTTCCCTCATGACAAATTCTTGAAGTTTTACAGTTGCCGCCATAAAAACATGCAAAGCAATCACATTTAATACATTATTATTTTATTATTATTATGCACAAAAATTATTATCGTGGCATTTAGTCTAAGTAGACTTCAAGGACACGTAACATAATTACACTAAGAGTCGACATGTTCGGCAAACAGAAAACTAGAAGAACTAGAATAAGCGTCACTAGTAGGATGTTGCGAACAAGTACGTCTTCAAATGACGCTTAAAAGTCGAGAGTGACGACGATAACGTGACAAACGATGGTAGACTGTTCCATGCACGGGGCAGCAGCAACCGGAAAAGCGCGCTCCCCGATCGTGATGCAACGAGTCACTGGAACAATGACCGCTGTTGATGAGCTGGAACGCAGACTCCGCCTCGTGGTGATGTCAGTTGCGCGGTTGATGCTGTCGGCGAGGTACACAGGTGCTGTGCCGTTGAGAGACCAATATGTTCGAGCAAGACTGCACTAGCACACCAAGCTTGCAAAATGGTTGCGTTTTTGGATCGCGAGAAGCCTGATTTGATGTTCCCATGTTGCTTACGGCTGACAAGATAAATATTCTTCATCGGCGAACCAGATTAGGTTTACCATCGAAGCAGGGTAGCAACTGACAGCACTAGCTGAGACAAGCAAGCTTGTACTCATGACACATTATGATGTCAGCGTTAGCCTAAGTCACGACTAGCAAAGAATATTTAACCAGCTACCACATTTTGTTGAAATACTTTAAATTTGTATTTCTTCCGCTACAACTGGTGAAAGTTTTGTGTAAATTGATCATCATTTGAGTGAATTATGAAAAAAGCAAAAGAGGTCCTTTTTATGAAACACCGTGTATACATGTACTTGATTCCAATTCGTCATCAGATAAACATAAACCTAACTTCATACAGCGACTTTGGTGATAGCCATTGGCTTTGGTGTCGATTGCTGGTGGTAGTCATCGTAATTTTTTTTCCGATGTACATGTACGTTTATTGCATTGGCCGAAAAAGGAGGCAATACTTTCAGCTAAGTACATGTAAGCTTATATTTTGTCGTTCGCTTGTTTGTTCACAAGATTATGTGAAATACGGACCGATTTGCGTGAATTATATCGTAAGGATGCGGCGTGGCGTAGCTGGCATGATTACGCCGACCCGGTTTACGATCCGAGCCGGACGCGAAAACTTTTTTTACATGATTTCTTATTCGCTATACCGCAACCGTCATAAAGCGTTTTAACTAAACTAAAGTGTGGTTCCCTGGTAATACGTTAAGCCGCGACAAACCCATTACTAAGAAACCATGCATGCCTAAAAAAGCTCTATAGGTCTATAAAAGGTCTATAGGTGTTAGTTATTCTGTCTTACCTGAGCGCACCGCTGAATATGCATGCCGTAAAGAGACCGGGAAGTCCTGGCCAATGCATCTGATCCATCACGTAAAGCGGCAACAACTGCACAGAAATGAGCACAGAAAGCGACGGATCTAAATTGAAGTAAAATGAAACAAAAAAAAAACATAATAGAATGAATTAAACTAAGCTAAAATAAGATGAGATTTCAATTCAGTATATATTTTTTTCGCTGTAAAAATAAACATACCTTAATAACTACACACAATACATATCCCTGCAATCTCTGAGCGTTTGTTATGTGGTTTTTGATTTCCGGTGACTTTGACCTTCAACCTTTTAAACTGAAAATTCGTACAAAGCTTATTCCTACCCAAAAAAGTTTTATACCGCGTTTATTCGATGAAGCTGACTCGACAAGCGTCTCGATGTGTGCTTGATCAGTGCTCGACGAGCGCTCGTCGAACCAGCTTCATTCTGTGAACTATAGACGTAAAACATTTTTTATGTTTTTTAAATAAAAGTTTTAAAAACATGTTTTTTTAATGTTTTTTTAAATTTTAATGTTTTAAAAATATTTTTTATGTTTTGTTTTATTTTGTAATCTTCTTGTGCTTTTTAATGTCGTGTTTTTTGTTCTTGTTAAAAGATAAACAGTTACAAAACTACAAATATGATTTAT
>Ga0209671_1006770_pt1 | contig 11817 bp, 9 predicted proteins | sample WorMetHERISLAND2_2_FD_187401 | JGI IMG/M metagenome (GOLD analysis project Ga0209671, IMG submission 187401) | Marine gutless worms symbiont microbial communities from Max Planck institute for Marine Microbiology, Germany - Olavius geniculatus... | ecosystem: Host-associated > Annelida >...
TTAGTGTATTTTCGTGCAAAATTTTTGCCTGCTTTAAGATGCATCCGGTCAATAGGAAAGCGGCCGCCCCCCCCATTGAATCCGCCACTGGGTGCAAAGAAGGACCCACCTAAATATGCTGTCTAAATTTCTGATGTCTGACTTAGGTCTAATTTTCACTAATGGAATACATTCAGTGGCGTCGTAGGTAGGGGGAGAGGGGCATCACTCCCTCTAAATTTTGGGCCGCCTACTGTTTTTAACCCACACGATGCCACTCTATCGTAGGCCCACTGCATTGTGTTTTTTTCTGTTATTTTCTTCAGTGCCTCTACGTCTACGGTTTTGGCTGGGATAGCAAAATCAAATGCAAAAACGATCAATATAAGTATAGGCTGATACTAAATTTTTACGCGCGAGAGCTAGCATAGCTATAGCGCGTATTAGCTACGGTAATTCTGTCTGTCCCTCTGTCCGTCACGACCTGGTACCAATCCAAGACCAAGTGAGATAGAGACTTAGGGTTTTCACCGTATAATAGCCTATTGAATCTAGTATTTCGTGACAAAATTTCATCCCACTGGGTAAAGGGGATCCGGTCGAACGAGAAGGCGAAAGAGGGGCAGCCCCTTAAAAAGCGTTATTTTACCGCTATAGGCTCGTTTAACGTGAAAATGGTTGCAAATAGGCATAGACATGCTGCTTATCATAACAAGCACTGGCGTCGAGCTTCTTAGAAATGTCAACATCGATGACCTTGAATGAATGACCTTGAACCCCAAAATAGCGGGTTTTAGTCAATTTTTTTACGATTTCGGGCTGCGACATGCAATTCAAGAATGAATTGCACCAAAATGGCTGAAGATAGACCAAAACAACCTGCACATGAAATTTTCAGCATTGGATGTAGATTTTAGCAGTCCAAGTCCTAACCCTCTACTTTCAAGGTGGGTTGCGCAAGCGGGTATCAAAGAAGGGTACCCTTCTAAAAAGTGGTTATTTCAACCGTTGTTGGCTTGTCTAGCGTGAAAATAGTTGCAGATATGCACAGACATGCTGCTTATAATAACAAGCACTAGCGACGAGATTCTTAGAAATGTCAACGTCGATGACCTTAAATGACCTTGAACCTTAAAAATATTAGTTTTTAGTAATTTTTTGACGATTTTTTGTCTGCAAAAGAGTGAAATGCGACGAAATGGATAGAGGTAGACCAAGATAACTTGCGAACAGGAACTGCTATTGGCTCTCGCGCGTCTCATGAGCATTAGCTCAGATTTCTTGTTTTTAATCGAAAGATAGCCCACGTTACAGGACAACCGAAAAATAGACGCCTTGTCAGCGGACCAAAGGGTGCCTAGATGTCCGACAGAATGTCGCTTGCGACAGAAACACGGCGGGACAGAGCAGCTGTCAATCAACTCGTGTTTGGCAGCGCCATCTCACGATACGCCACACGATAGCGCTGCCAAACCTGAGTTGATTGACAGCTGCACTGTACGTAACCTTGCCCTGTTTTTGTGGTATGCGAGGTTTTGTCCCACATGTAGGAAGGCACCCTTTCATTTGGGTCGGTCGACAGTTTTTCGGCGCTGATGTCTAGAACCGCGTGTCATTGGCTGAAGCCCGGCAGGTGCTCCGTGTCACGTGACCTCTGATCCGTGTCGGATCAGTACGGCAGAACCTGCTCGCGGAGACGGGTGATGCCGCAGAGCTGTTTGTTGAGATCTGGACCGGTGACGGGGTGAATCGGTAGCATCTTGTCACGTGCAGCCAGACATTGGGTGTCGATGTGCTGCGAGTTCAGTTTGATCTCGATCTGCTCGTTGATACGGTGCAGGTTCAGCTCCAGACAGTGCAGCGCGTGCCTATAGAGACACGCCAGCAACCGGTAATCAACAGGGATGCGGTCTCGCTCTCGACCACAGCGGCAATCCCTCGACTTTCTCCCTTAGTATCCAGCATGCATTGCGACGTTTCGTTTATAAAATAGTTGGGCGCTTATTTTTATGTAACGTAGTGTTGATTACGATTCATTGTGATCACTTACCTTATTCGCAGCATATGATTAGAATTCGTTTTGTTGTGCAGTATTCAGTTGCAGCAGCTGACTGTGAAATGCACGATTAGATAGCATTAGGCCCCCTAGTCATCGGCTTACGCAGTGCCACGTACTGTGCATGTTACTAGGCAACGATTACGCACAGTGAATGTGCGTAATAATTTTTTTTCAATACAGCGCAAAGTGCTTAAAATGTTATACAGTCACGTAATGTAGCTTGCAGTGCAAAAAATAGTAAGCGTGTTAGGTCTACGAAAGAAACGTACCTCCGCGCAAAGCATGCTGGCGTCAGAGGAGAAACATAGAGAGGTCGCCTTCTATATCGGTGTGGCGCTACAGTAGAGAATCTAGAAATTTAATGTATAAGTCTGTGCTCTCGACGTCTCGATTTCGAGACCGTTTCAAGACGTGGGTACCTACGTCTCGTCTCGGTCTCGTCTCAGATCTCGTCCCGGTCTCGGCTAAAAAGTCTCGAGCACATCCCTGAATCAATCAGTCAATCATTTAGTCATTTAGTCATGTCATTTAGTTTAACACATTCAGTTTGATATCAATCAATCTCCTCGTGCATATTGCACAGGTTCGGCACTCACAGTCTCACACAATGCAGCGTGTGGCTGCATACGCGCAATGCGACGTTATCTTGACGTAATTGCAAACTAATGAGCCGCAACATCAGGGGATTCGATCCGTCGTCAATATTGGGAGGGGGCGAGGGCTGAAGTTGAAGCTCAACTCATAGGCGCCGAGAACGAGACGCAACAGGCGTCGATGCAACAGGCGTCGATCGACTGGGTGAGGAAGATGGACAGATGGAGATTATTCCCTTCGCAGCCGCAAATTCTGAGACATTTTAGCTTCAGATGATACTTCTGGTGAAACGATAGTAGCGAGCAAGCGAAACAATTTCTAGGATTTTTTTCTGCTGTGATTTTTCAGTGAAAGAATTATAGGACATTCATTCTGGCTACGCTAGAGAACGTGTGCAAACATTGGGAACCCACTGCCCCCTAGCTCCTGGACTGATGCGCCTCAGCAACAGAGATCTTGAGAATTCGGTTTTTACGAATTTACAAACGTTTTAAAACAGGCTGTTGTCTTCCCCATTAAAACGCGTTTTAACGTCTAAAAGTATTTTTGCCAACGATTACTAAATCTTGCGAAATTGCAGTCTGTCAAACTTTGAAACAAGCAAACATGACGACGGTGATAATAATTAAATGTCTCTCACAGTCTCACTGACTGTCGCCAGAAAATCGCATAGTCTACACAATGTCATGTATTTGGGCAACTGCAGTGACGCAGCCACATACCGTGACCGTCTGTATACAGCACACGTGTCGTTATATAGGTCGGTATGTAGGTCGCGCTCGCATATGCCGTCAGTAGTCCTAACGTTTACTATTGACGAGAAATCGTAGTACATGACGACGCGGCCTGTTGGTCTAGGGGTATGATTCTCTCTTAGGGTGCGAGAGGTCCCGGGTTCAAATCCCGGACAGGCCCAACTTTTGTTACGGCCGCGGCTGTCCATTTTTTTCGCCAAAAAATATTTTGTAGCATTATATGGTCCCGCGGGTAGCAACAACTGCACCACTTATGTCAACGCACTTTATTTTTGGCCTTTAACGTGAAATTTTAAACGCTAATTACGCTCCGATTAAAGACAGAAATCGCAGCACTTATCTTATCAATTTAACATTCCTTACGATGTAGCTATACATAGTACAGAAAATATACGTGAATTTCAATAAAATCATCTGGACGGATAGAAAAGAGACAAAATCCCCAGGACATAAACCACGTGACATTGAGACAAAATCATCCCAGACATAATCCCTCGGCCCCGGAGGCGGGAATATCCCTCCCTGGACAAAATCCTCCTTATAGGTGTAAAACGCACAAAATTCCCCAGATTCACAAAACGATGCACAGGCATGGCCCGTGGACAGTACTTGAGTATAGCTTTGATACTGACTGTTGCTGACGCAGTTTGTCCTGAAGCGCCTGCATCGTAGCTCCAAGCTGTTTATTCTCGTCCTGCAGTCCGAACTGGACGTTGTCTTGACACATTTCCTCGTTGGGTCGGGTCAGGCGGTTCTCGAGGCGCGTCTGCGCCACCTTGGAGAAGTTCACCTTGATCTGGATCGCATCCTCGAGACGACGGATCTCATTTTCCGCGTCAGCCATTTCCTCCTCCGTCTGTACACCACAGATATAAAAATTTTTTTACGTTTCTTATAAAAGTTTGAAAAAAAAACATGTTTTATGTTTTTAAAGATATTTTAATGTCCTTTATTTTTTATGTTTTTTTAATTTTTAAAATGTTTTTTGCGCTTTTTAATGTCGCGTTTATTGTTCTTGTTATAGCATAAACGTACAAAATTACAAATATGATTTATTTCCCATGGGCAAATTGCGTTCAGCAGTTTTTGATCTGTACATTCAGTAATTCCGGTTTTTAGTATTTACAAATGGTAGGTTTTTGTTTTTAATTACCTGAGTTAGATATTCTTAGCGTGCACAATGGCGAAAAAAGTAGCGATTGCAAACATCTGCAGTTTAATGATTTTTATGCATGCTTTTATAATGTTAATTTTTATAAAAGTGAAAAAACATGTTTTTAATGTTTTTTTTTAAATCTGCAAATCAATGTTTTTAACATCTATGCTGTACACCAGCAGTGAGGCCCACAATTAGCCGTATGGTGTCAGACTTACGACAGAGAGGTCGTCGGTTCAACTCCCGGTCGGGTCGCTATCACGTGTTTACTACTTGGATGGATGACTCTCTGCAAACAGATAAGTCATTTCTGTAGGCCTATGACCAACACACCAGGGCTAACTCAGCCTTCCATCCCTCCGGGGCAAGTAAATTGAGTTCCGGCTTGTCTGGCTGGGGTTACGGCGTGGTGCGTTCACCTGTGTCGGGTAGCAGGCAGATAACACTGCGTGACTCCATACGGCAGGTGACGCTTCGTAGAAATCGTAGCTCTGAGATGGGTCTCCCATGAAGAGCTATAGGCCTACCATTCAACCATTCAAGCATAGTCTTAACTTGTAAGTCTATAATAAACGCTTACAGACGTTTATTTTTCATTTTTCACAAAACGCATTGTTAATAAAATAGAGTGTGTGTTTTTTTTTCGTTATAGTTTTTAGGCTAACTGCATTTTATTTTATTGCACATTGTGCAAACTCCGCAAAAATCAGCAGAGTCGTGGGTCACAGTTACACAAGTTGGCGTAATGCAGAAAGTAGCAATTACGTGTGGAGGCCCAATGCATCCACCTAGATTTGGTTAAACTAAGGTCGAAGGTAAAGTAAATTCTGATGCTTAGGAAAATTCATTGACAAACAAACATTTCTCCGACAGATTTAGAGAGGGGGCGGGGGCAAACCAATGCCCCCACACCCGTGCTCGACGCTACTGCTCATAATTGGCTGGTAAAGCAGATAGAGGAGCTAAGTTCTCACAAGTTTCTTCTGGTAGTAGAGTTCGTCGAGGGCCATGGCGTACTCGTGGAGACGGTGTCGGTAGCCGTACGCGCTGGCAGTGTGCTGTGCCTGTAGATCTGAGCTGGTCTGCTGCAGCGTGTGAAGGATAGACTCACGCAGCTGCACCGAATTGCACATTTCCTTCTCAGCACGGGCCTTGCTGAAGCGCACGAAGTCGTCCCACTGCTTCACCGTCAACATTCTGCACACCGCACAGTCTCAGAATTTCACAAGGTAGCAACACACGTCAAGCTCTAGTCAACTCAGCCTCCTACCCTCAGTGGGACCGAGTTACACATTTTCTTCTCAGCGCGGGCCTTGCTGAACCTCACGAAGTTGTTCCATTGCTTTACCGTCAGCATTCTTTAGACAGATTTTCACACGGTAGTGTAGCAACACTTAAGTTAACTCAACCTCCTATCCTCAGTGGGACTGACATAGGCCTACACATTTCCTTCTAAGCGCCAGTCTCGTCGAACTGCACGAAGTCGTCAAGTCGTTGCTCCTATCGTTTATGTCAACAATCATATCGTGATCATGGTCATAGTTCTAAAAAATGAACGCTTATGATCTGCACTTTTTCATTTCTTCACAAAACGTATTCTAAAACGTTTTTTAAAACTCAACGTTTTATTTTTTCAGTAAACGTTGAACTTTTAGCGTAAAAATGACAGTGGTGACTGTGTGATCCCATACGGCAGGTGACGCTCCGTAGCTCTGAGATGGGCTTCCCATTAAGAGCTATTTAACCTTTTAACCTTTTTACTTTTTGACTGAAAACTTTCGCTGAGCGTTTCGTTAAGGGAAAACGTCAATCTACTGGTAAGTCAAAAGTTTCCGCTCAATCATGAAACTCAGCGAAAGTCTAAGTCCAAAAGTGTGACTTAGATTTAGTTAAACATTGGTCTAAGTACAGACTTTAGCGTTCAGCTTTAGGCTTAACACAGCGAATTGATTTAAAGCGAAAGTCTGCGTCAAAAGCGAAGTAACGCGAATAGAGGTTAGCGTACTCCTTGGGACGTCGCGTAGGGTCGGGCTTGTACGAGATGCCGTTCGACTCGCAGTTGATGTTGTACTGTTCGACATCGATGTCGAGAGTGATGTTCTTGTTCTGGAGGTCAGTGAGGATCTGCTGACGCAGGTCCTGCAGCACGCACAGGCGCTCAAACGACTCATGGATCTTCTGCTGCAGCTGCTGCTTTATGCCCTCCAACAGCTCCTTCTCCTACGTTACATCACACGCAACACAGGCTAGCAAACTCAGCCTCCTACCCTGCAGGCAGTCATACACCCACGCATCAATGCGAAAACACAAGTAATCTACATCGTAAAAGGCTATAGGCCTATTTTCACCTCAAAGTGCACCAAAATTAGCCGAGCGGCCACGGGTTCCGCCTGGACCCATAGGAAGGCTCATCTATACTCAGGGTTCTCAGGAAAAACGCTGAGTAAGAAAACGGAAGAAGAAAAGGAGTGGGAAAAGAAAGCAAAAGATGAATACGAATGCAAAAAATGGAGAGGAATCGGGGAGAAAAAAATTGTGTCCCATATCCACATACGACGTTGTAGTTCTGAACGAAATCCAAAAGCAAAACTTCAACTCCCGCCAATTTTCCACAGTTTGAACTCTGGCGACTTAATTGTGCCATGCCTAGGCCCCAGCTCACATTATCGAAACTTTTCTATGTTTTTCCCCAAGATTTTTTAATACAAAAATCTTCCTAAGAAGTCTCTGGTCTTTGTGTCATACTTTGCCTTGTGCAGGTTTGACCACATAGTACAGAAGCAGCAGCATCAACAGCAGTAGTAGTAATAGCATCACTGTGTAGTTACATTACCTTGTGAATCTCAACCTCGATGACGTCCTCCACAATGTCTCCGTTACGTCGACCCTCGCGTGAGACCAGGTTCTCCACGTTGACATGGACGGCCAGTCCCACGCGCTGATCCAGGGCGAATTCGAGGTTCGTCTTTGCCTCGTTCAGATTGGTGATCTCGCGCTCCAGCTCTGCCGCGGTGCGTTCCAGAAGGTCCTTGAGGATACGGATCTGGTCGACGCGGTCTGCCAAACGACTGTTTGTGTCCAGCTGTAACAGCATAGAGCCGCGGCTATGCCGTTTTGCAAAACGTCGCGAATAAAGAAATGTATTGTGGCTCTAAAATGTAAACAATCATCTCGGAATGCACAACAAGAAGCCCAGCTGTCGCTAGGATAGCCGACCGTACTGGTTGTCAGTGAGCTGCAAAATCATTCAAGGTCGATGTCAAATGTCAAATGTTAAATGCAAATTTATATAGCGCATTGTCGTCAAAACCTCTAATGCGCTGAACACACTAGTACTGTGAAAACAAAAACGTTTTTTACTTAGCGACAGTCTGAAAATGTTTCCAGAACATTCCGGATCACGTAGGTCATCAGGCAGTGAGTTCCAGACAGTTGGTCCAGCAACAGAAAACGCCCGACGGCCGTAGGTGCTGAGCCGATGACGTGGCACGGAAAGTTGGTGAAAGTTGATGGAAAGTTGCTGGCCGAACGCAGACGCTGTCGGAAGACGACGTCAGAAACTGGCGAGCAGTTGTCCATCAGGTACCGAGGTGCTTGGTTGTGCTGGATGATTATTATTTCATCTGAAAGGGCGTACGCCAAGTCCTATTAGTGATATCTTAGTAGTATCTTTCACCGTTTCCGAGATATGGTCAGCTTTCCGTTGAAAAACGCACATTTTTCCAACACCTCGCCCATTCAATCCCGATTATTGTGACCTACCAGGGTCCTACCCGGTACTACGGTTATCTCATTACGTCCAACGTTGGTGCTTTTACTTACTTCTGTGTTCGAGGCACAGCACCCACCTTCACCCACTGTACCGCCTCTACCATGATGGGCCGCGGACCTATCGGGTGTCACATCTCGTGGCCACAGACCAAGATCTGCCCCAGCAGCAGATACTTTCTGGCCCATGGTTGGGTGGGAGTTCTTACCTGTAAAGGTGTTCGGCAGAACTCCGCTTCGTCAAGAAGGACTTCCTTAGTGTCAAATTTGGGTGCTGGGTGCGAGTCTTCCACGTGGGATCCCGGATCACTCCACACAGTACTGGTTCGCAACCAGCTAAAGGCCTGGTGGTGAGAAATGTATTAAGATGGACACAGTCCGCCGCGTACTAGAAGATATATTTGGTGTTTTTGTGAGAAAAATTGGTGATTTTGGGTGTGGGTTCGGTTTAGTCGCCTAACAATTTGGTGAACCTATATCCCCAAGTAGCGGACAACCTTAAGTACGATCGGCTAAAAATTCACTTAGCGACCAGTCTCTGTCTGGACCCACTGGAGACGCTTACAAGCTACAGCGCTCTCCAGACCCCCGCAGCTGGATTTGAGTAGTCGCCTGGTAGATATAAGGGCTCCCAGGAAGAAAAGTTTGAGTACTACAGGGAGAGAAAAGGAAAAGTGGAGATAAACAAAGGAAAAGGGGGAAGGAAAAAGAGGTGGGAAAGAAAAAAAGAAAAAAAGGAAGGCTAAGTAAGAAAAAAGTGTCCCATATTTTGGGACAATAATATTGACAACCCTCATAGTATCGCTGACCTGATCCCAGTAGGTCTTGTTGTCGGTCTCATTGCGGAGGTAGCGTGACTCCTGGCGGACGTCGTGTGAAGCTTTGCAGCCACGTTCAGCGTCAGTGGATAGCGCGTAGTTAGACGTGAACCAATCGGAGGTCGTTTTACGTTCAGCCCCCGGATGTACGTATGCCGACATTGCCCCTACTACTACAGCTACAACAACCACTATTGTAGCACCGCTGCTGCTGCAACTACTACTACTAGTACTCACCATTTTTTTTGGGGGGGGGGTGGGATTCTTATTTTAAGAGAACAGGTCTCCAGAGACCAGGGGTCGGTGATGGTGGGCTACCGTTAGATAAGGCGTTGGTTATTTTAAATAGGCCGCAATTTGCAAGCATTTTGGGGTGCAGTCAGGCTTACCTCCATTGGAGAGAATTGGGCGTAGTAAAGTGTGCATTGGCATCCCAGAGTAGCGGTCGGTCAGACTGTTTTCGGTAAGTCGAACCGTTTAGCCACAATACAAACATGTGGAGTCACAAATAAAAACTTGGTGCCAGTTTCAAGCCCATGTAAACCTTTTCTCGCTCTGTCGCGTCGTTTGTGTACACTGCATTTCCATAGCAACCCAGCACATCCAAAACGTCGCGAACACTGAAATGTATTTCTGGGCTTCAAAATCGACAAGCGCATTCGTACATTATAGTGAATGAATTACAGACACATAGTAGGTACTAACAATAACAGTCTACTTACGTATAATGTTAACAATTTTGCTAATGAACTAGCTTTTTCTTTGCTTTATTTATCCAAAGTGACGGATGATGTCATTTTATGACGTTAGCTTTTCATAGTAAAATTTTAGCAAGTAAAAAGGTAGACCGCTGGCATAATTATACTTTTCATTAGCCTGCTTGCCTAAGCTAGCACGCACATTTTTGGCCGACCGTTAAGGTTGAGTCTTTGCTACGGTGTGTCGTTTGTCGGTCGTCTGTCTGTACTCTGTAACGCACGTTTTTGTATTGTGGCTAAACGGCAGTTCCTACCGTAAAGCTTATTAGCCTACAAGATTAATCAGCCCTGCGTCATGGCTCTTCGGAAAATTTCAGCGATCTGGTGCAGGGGGAACATTTTAAAATGTAGGGTTGAACAAAAATGGGATAGGAAAAATGTGCGTTTTTCGACTGATAAGTCGCTGTTGGCCTATATCAGAAACAGCAAAACATAAGAAGTCACGTAGGCCCTTTCAGATGACTCAAAAATCATCGACCTTGGATAACGTTGAAGAGTCAATACGCACTCTGCTGTGCACACTGTGTGGTATTGTGGCTAAACGGTAAATCGTAGAGGGTCGGCGATGGTACCACTGGATAGCGCGAAGACGACTTCTTGTATAGGTTGGCAATAGTAACCATGCAAGTCTCTATCTGCAGCGGTTTGGCCGCAATTCTGAACGCAAAGTTGAGCCACCACCATGTGCGCCGAATTACCGTATCGTATCATATAGCGTTAACTGTAGTGTTCAATATAGCCTACCAGCGTCGCCATAGCGATAATTGGGTGTACGGGACTGCAGTGACCATGGGAAATCGTTTTCTTTCCACGACCGGAAGTCGAACGCTGGCATTCGGATATAGGCGGTACGGTCGGCCCACTGTAGGGACAGCTGGGTTTCTTGTCAATCATCGTGCGCTAGTTGTGCCCGACCAAAAATATTGAAAAATATTGAAAAAAATTTCTCGTCCACGCCGTAGCCGTGGGTGGGCCTCTTTCAGGAATGTACTTAATGCTGCAGCATATTAATCTGGCACTCTCTCCATAAACGGACATAGGGCGCCGGGCGGCATCACTCTGGACTCTGTCCCAAATTTGAAAAAGTTCTAGTTCAACCATATATGTTAAGCCCCTACATATCACGCAGTGGTGTAGTCACTTCTCAGTAGTACAGTATATCTGACGCTTCGAAAATTGGTTTTGGGTTTGACAGCAAGCAGCATTAAGAAAATTGCTAAATTACTCTATCGTGCTCATGTCAACTCAGCCTCCTACCTTTACCGGGATAGAAAACGTGTAGTCATAGAAAAACCGAACAGAAAATAGAGCACTATACTGCTGGGGGGTCTCTGCTGTATTTTTGATAAAGAAAATGACAAAGTCTTAACAAATAACGTAGTAAGCAGAATAATAATTCTAAACTTGTTCTCTAATAAACTGGTCTACACGTTTCAATTATAAATGCAACGTTTGTATTAGCAGCAACTCAAAACTACGTCATCATAACAACCAAACGTAAATATACATATAAAAATAACCATTATTTAAAATCGGAAATGTAAATATCACAACTAATATACAACATACCCAGTTTATGTACGACTGGCACATTTTTCAGAGCTACTCCAAATAAAGTTACTCCATGTTATGGTACCCAAAAATAAAACTATTTGAGTATTATAGGCCAGACATCTTTTCGTCACCAAACTGTGTCAAATATTATATGCTACCATAGGCGGATTTTTGGGGGGCAAAGGGGCCATGGCCTCCCAAGATCCCAAATTCGCCTTTTTTGCCTAGCATATGCAGTGCATTTCTGCAGTAAAACTAATAAAATTTATACTCAAAGTAGGCATTTTTAGAGAGTTTTCATGCACAAAAAACCATTTGCTTCCGGGGCTGCGCCCCGGCGACAGGCTTCTCCCTAAGAAGTCCACCCTTTTTTTGG
>Ga0209671_1006771_pt1 | contig 11817 bp, 6 predicted proteins | sample WorMetHERISLAND2_2_FD_187401 | JGI IMG/M metagenome (GOLD analysis project Ga0209671, IMG submission 187401) | Marine gutless worms symbiont microbial communities from Max Planck institute for Marine Microbiology, Germany - Olavius geniculatus... | ecosystem: Host-associated > Annelida >...
ATCCTATCCTCCATAGACATCTGGCACCCCCTCGGACTGACACCACGGCTACTCGGACCTGCTCACGGTTTTTATTTTACTCTTTCCAGTTTTTTCTGAGTTTTAGTTTTTATTATTATTCTTTATTTCTTACATTTTCAGTTTTTTTCTTATTTTAGTTGTCTTTACTTCAGTCATTTATCGAATTTTGTCATTTTTACATTTAACACCATTTCTATTCTCAGTATCTCTCATTTCATTTTTTTCACCACTCTTGTCATCCATCACCCAATCATTCTTTCATTCCATTCTCAAAACTTTTCTTTTTCTCAAATCCTATCCTCCATAGTCATCTGGCACCCCCTCGGACTGACTCCACAGCTATTCGGACCCGCTCACGGTTTTTATGTTTACTCTTTTCAGTTTTTTTTCAGAGTTTTAGTTGTCTTTACTTCAGTCATTTTTTTAAATGTTGTCATTTTTACATTTAACGCTATTTATTTTCTCAGTATCTCTCATTTCATTTTTCTTTTAAACGTTTCAGTTCTTTCTAGTTTATGTGCTAGATTAAACTGACAGTTTGTTTGTCAGTTTTTGAGTGCAAATTTTTCATTGTATTGTATTGTATTGTATTGTATTGCCTCCAGTAAGCCTAGACTGATGTTACAGCCTTTGTTTGGGTGTCCATCTATCGTCACATTATTCTCTGAAATACGCTAACCCTAACCTTAACGCTAGCCCCAACATTATTCATAATTCTACTGCACTACCTATAACGCTAACGCTACAAGCTAATTGTAGGGTTGCCGTAACAATAGTGAGTGCGAAGAACAAACGTAAAACAACGTTTATTACATACCCAGCGCCTGTTCGAGGCCAATCTGCAGCAGGAACGGCGACGGAATGCCCAACATTGGAGCACTCCCTTGTCCCCCACAATTCCCACCACTCCCACTCCCGCCCCCTCCTTCCATCATTTGCGTCGTCACCGGTCCCTCGGGCATCGTCGGAGTTGGAGGAAGAACTCCACTTCCGGTTGTTGCAGCGGTTCCAGGCGCAGGCAGCGGTTCACATCTCCTCAGTAGGGAAGAGAGATATCCGTACTCCGGAGGCGGGGTCGGAGGGGGCACGCTTGCCGATAGTTGGATAGTGTAGTCCCCGGCCCTCTGAGGAACCTGCGGCGGCAACCGTGCTGCTGGCGCGTCCAAAGGCATGATGGACTTGACGGCGGCACTGGTCTCGTCGATACTGGACACCAAGGCACTACAGAGTGGAACAAAACAATTAGCATCATTTGTTATTACGCCTGAACTTCATTATTTCCATAATTTTGAATTAATACAACTGCCTTAATATACACAATTATACAGGGCCGGATTAAAGCTTTGCGGGGCCCTTGGCCAATCCCATTCCTGTCCCTTTTTCTCCCCTTTCCTTTTCCTTTTCCTTTCCCTCCTTTTCCCCCGCCGTTTGCTTTTTTTTCTTATCCTGCCCTCTCTCCCCTCTGATTTATTTTCTTTTCCCTCCCCTTCCCCTTTTTCCTCTTTCCCTGCTCTCCCTCCCCTTTCCTTCCCTCTCTGTAAAAGTAGGACCCCCTTAAAGCCAGGTAGAAGGTTTGAGGGAGCGCTGTGAGCTCCCCAGCAGGGTCTGGGGCGGAGCCCCAGCGGAAATCGATTTCGGTGCATTTTAGCTTTAGAATCTGACATCTGCTGACACCATTATCCTGTAAATTAATTGACCAAAAAAAGTTCTAAACATTGACTCATGGGAGCAGGGCATTTTAATAGAAAATTTATAAAATAGAGCCTTAAAACCACAATGGGGAAAGGGTGTTGCAACAATTTCAAAAACTGTCTGCATGTAAACAGATTGTATTTATGAGTCCACAACAGACAACAGTGGAGCCAAAGCAGTAGTAAGCATAGGAACACTTCACAGGAACAAAACCTACCAGCGAGGCAATGTCAAGATATGACTAATACACCAAGTCAAGTCAAGTCAGAAATAATGATGCACATGTTGGTTGACTAGTTAGGTAAAAAAAATAAACATATTGAGGGGCCAATACACATACAGTCCAAATTAGACCCGTAAGCGACTCACTAGCCGTTTTCTCGCTCGCTCGGAGGTAAATTTCGCTCGTTTTTCTAGCTCAGCGAGTAAAGCGAGAAAATGCAAGATTCCGTTACAAAATTTTAAGTCGACGCTTAAAGTTCTGCAAAATACAACAGGGGTTTACTTTTTGTCTCACCCTGAATATATTGAGTAGTTTTTTTCATAATTTCCTAAATGATGAAAGAGATTAGGCCTATGCTCTTTATTAAATCGCATGGAAATCGATTCCATAGTTGGTTTCTTTTAAGTTTAAGTGTGTGATACCCAAGGCGAAAGTGATTGAGGTCTCCCCAAACATCGGGGGTCGAAAATTCGAAACTTTAACTGCTAACATTTTCGTTTAATGCTGACAATTTTAGATGCATGTTGTATTTGTCTATTTCCAGCCAATTCGGCGCAATTCACATTTAAATTTCCTCCCGAGCATAAAACGCCAAAATCTCTAATAAACCCCTTGATCTGGGTTTCAAGGTTCTTCAAGGTCGTTGATTTTTGTAGTAACCTTGGCCCATTTAGCCCGTTTTTGAAATTCTGAAACTCGAGTTAAATTTGTGGCTGCCGACAGTAAAGATTTGGTGATCCTAGCTTGCACCGTTTTGATACAGTCGCAGAGTGTATACGATGGACAGACAGACAGAGCGACAGACACACACAGTAAGACAGACGCCTCGACGACAGCTTAAATGCGTGAAGCATTACATACTGTCGCGCGTGAAAAATCATGTGCTGTTTTAAATTTCGCTCGCTTCGACTCGCTCGTACGTATTGTCGCTCGCTCACGGGAAAAATCTCGCTCGCTGTCGCTCGTCCCGTTTCTCGCTGGCTACCGCTCGCTCTCGCTCTCGCTTACAGGTTCAGTCCAAATTAGACATACAATGATAGAATAAACCATGCAACATGCAAATATACAGCCAAAGTAACTGTCTAACAGACAAATCTGTATCAAATCAAAGCACAAATAATCATAGACATAAAACTTTTTTACCTCCGCCAAAAAGGTAATGTTTTTGCCGGTTTTTGTTTGTTTGTCTGTCTGTCTGTCTGTCTGTCTGTTAGCAAGATAACTTAAAAAGTTATGGACGAATCTTTCTGAAATTTTGAGGGTATGTCGGGTATGGCAACAACTACCAGTAATTCAATTTTGGGCGTGATCCGGCAGGAATCCTGGATTTTGGATCACTTTGAAATTTTCGTTACCATTGCGTTAAAGGGGGCATAAGGGAACCGCTGCAAAACTGAAAATGGTGACGCCACCTGGCGAATAGCTTTGCCTTGGCGGAGGTACCTGCGGGATATGACTGCTTTCTAGTTTATTCTTGCCACGTTTCTGAGTTTTTTTAATTTTCTCAACGTTTTTTATCTTTGCTTAGCGTGAGCCTTTAAAAAGCGCGGGGCTCTAGGCCATGGTCTAGTTGGCTTATGCGGTAATCCGGCCATGCAATTATAGCAGTCCTAATGTAATACTGCCTAACTTTTCCTTAATAACAGTAATTTTGAAAATGCTCATGCGATGACTTTGGTTTTTACTTTCGCAAGAATTTAGCTATATAATATAAACGACTCTATAAACACTTTATGGTGTATATAACTCTCATTTTGTAGTAAAATGTAGTAAAATGTAGAGATACGAAACCCATCTGATAGCTCACGAGTGTCACCAGTCATAATCAAATATTAACCGATTTTCACAATTTTTACACTGTCAGAATCGGGAGAAAATTATTTGCAATAATAACGCTATCAGATCCCACCGCACCTCAAGTGTGTCGCTACACTACCTTGTGTCTTGTAAAAGCACCGCGACGCGGCGTTTCGTTGATCGCGCCATTACTCAATGGCGTCGCCGGGTTGAGTGCGTCGTCCAGCAGCAAGGCGGACACATTATACATTTGATACACATGCAAAAACTACAGGATGTGACAGTTACTACAGACAATAACTGGTACGATAAACAAGTTGTTAATTTCTTAAAACGTGTTGTTACATAAGTCGTCTTGTTTTCAACTGTTGCTTTTCCGACACTGATAGTTACAAGGTAGTGCAAAGACACACTTAAGGTGTGATGGGATTTTTAGTGACAATGTTACAAAAATTTTTTCTTGATTCCGACACTGAAAGAATTTTGAAAATATGAAAATAGTGCAGCTACACACTTGAGATGTGGTGAGATCTTTAGTAACAGTGTTATTACAAATTTTTCTCTTGATTTTGGCAGTGAAAGAATTTTGAAAATTGGTTGATATTTGACGACGTTAAAGGTGGGTTCTCACTGCGCGCGTCAACGCCAACCAATCAAAGTGTCCTAGAAATTTGGATAGGACACTTTGATTGGTTGGCTCATGAATATGCAATATGTGTTGACGCACGTTGACGCGCGCAGTGAGAACGCACCTTAATGCGTAAAAATGTGGTGTTAATTTTTTTCGCTCACCCTCTATTTCCGGTTGTCTTTCCTCGGGCCGGCTTGTTGTTCAGCAGAGCCAACTGTTTAGCCGCAGTTGCCGCTGCCGTGGTGTTCGAAGTACGGACGTCGACTGATGACGGACCGTGGTCCACGGTGGTCCGAGACACCGCCGGTTTGTAGATGTAGACCTTCGAGCGTCGTTTTGACGTACCGCCAGTTCCCGTCATCGCCTTTACCACTTCCGGTGGTCTGTCGCAAGACGCCGAACCGGAAACAGTATTCGTGGTGGTGGTTGTCACAGACTCGCTGGCAAGAGTAGTTAGAATCACCTTCGACCTGCAGTGATGGGCAAGAGTTAACTGAAAAGCTAGTTAACTACACGTAATAACTGAAATAGTTTTTCTTTTTTAATCAGACCATTAAAGCGCGCACAGAAAGACAGACGTAACTGAACTGAACTAACTTGTTTTAGTTTGTGACGAACTGACCAATGGGCAAGCAGTAATGCACTACAGTAGACACCGTCTAACGGCGTTGGTGGCCTACGTGACTATGCTCACGTACTCGTCAACCAATAAACAATAGGTTCGCCCTGATTGCTCATTGGTCAAAAACGTCAAAAACTAAACACAGACAGTTCATTTCAGTTCAGCTACGTCGCTCTGTACGGGCCTTAAAAGTTACTAACTAATAGTTTTAATATTTTTAGTCAAACCATCACTTTAGCTAATTTTTTTTAAAAATTGAGGTTAAAACAGCATTTTAAGTGACAAAAATTATTTATGGACAAATATGTTTAACTAGGTTATTTTAGTTAGTTTGAATCATTATGCTTATTGACACTGTGACTGTTTATACACTGATCTGTGGAACTGTGTCGGATGATGTGGGAAAGTATCTTTACTTGCAGTTTTATAGTCCACAAAGTCCATCCTGTCAATAAAGTTTTAAGAAAGTTTGGAATAATTTTAATTATTAAAAAAGGCTTAATTAGAACTTTTTTCAACGTAGCAAAAAAATAGTTCAACTAGTTTAAGTTCAACATCTATCTTTTAGTTGAAAAAATGGAAAATTACAGTTAAACCAAAGAAAAGTTTGTGCCAGTAGCGTAAACAACGGGTAGTCCAGGGACCAAACCTGCAATCTCAAATTTTACCACCTAGCCGGAATTTAGGGTCCGTACGTCTAAGGGAAAGAAAACGGGAGGAAAAGGGAGATAAAAAATGAGGACAAAAGCGGGAGGAAAAAGAAAGAAGAGGAAAGAAACAGGATTTCCCAATTCACATTTCTAGCTATGGTACGCCACTGGTTTGTGTCCATCACTTTCCGCTACCTGTCTTTCAGCTTTACTCGTGCGTCGATGTTTGCCACGGAGGAAGAACTCTTTCCGGCAGCGCTGAGTTTGTTGAGTCGGAATTGACTCGAATTCCAGTTGAAGCCGACGATGCACAGCTTGCGCCGCGAGTCATGACCGACCTGCATCAGTTCAATAATACCCCGTTTACACTTGGAATCAGTTAACAGCACAGTATTTTTGTCAAAATTAAATTTTACGAAAAAAATTGTCATGTCCGAGACGCCAACTAGCGACCCCTCAAAATACGGCACCTACGTACTCAGCGTATTATATAGCTTGCACTACACAACTGCCGCAGCTACCAGTGGTCGTCAACAAAATTTTCTACAGTCTCTCTATATGTCTATTATCTCGCTAGACATGGGTCAACAAAACTACCGGGTGCGGCAAAATAAAGTAGCCCCCCCCAAAGTTTTTCTCTGTTTTCCGTTTGGAATTTTGATTAGAAATTTTACAGGTTTATTTACAGAAACGCTCTGCATCTAACTTACAAAGAAAAACAATGTAATTCAGTTGCAAAAAACAAAGTTATATATAGACTTTTTAACATAACCTCCCGCCGTAGAACATTTTAAAAAATAAATCTGTAAAATTTCAGATTAAAATGTTAAACGGTTGACAGCGAAAAATTTTACGAGGCTACTTTATTCTGCCGCACCCTGTACAGGAAATAGTAACAGAACGCAGGTTTCGATTGGCGCCCGACCTTCCAGAAAGTGCTGAGTTCGCCACGCGACGACGTCTTCGATTCACGACCGCCGACTTCCGGTCGAACGTTTGCCCGCGGATTCTCGTGCTGGCCGTCCTTGTCGACTGCGGTGCCGACGAGCTTGGTCGAATTGCCACCGCGACAGCAGACGTAGTCGTGGTCATCATGTACGGGAGATGACACTGCGCTCGCTGTGAGGTCACCACTCGCTTGCGACTGTTGCGTTCTGTCGCTCGTTCTACCTTTCTCCTCGACTGCCGTTAATTGCACACAAAACGACAACATGGATCTTCAGACAAACACACATAGGCTGAAACATATCTACTTCAAACTGATTCGGTCCTGCATTTTCCAGCCGCTGCGCTTTGATATGTCCGTCATTTTCCTGATCCTGCATTTGACCTGTCTTGCATTGCAGTCGCGTTCAGTAGCGTCCTGGCAAGCGGGGCAGAGACTGACAACTCTCATCTGCAAATTCAGACTGCAAAAAAAATTTCGCCTAAAAATATCAAATCTTAGACTAGAAATACGATATCCCATTTTGCTAAATATGAAAACAAAATTAAACTTTTAAGCGCCCATATTTTCTCCGTAAAAATGCGATCTTTTACCTCCAAACCTTTGTAACTATACGACGCTGCCGATGCAGACTGTACAGCATTTGCGGTACCAAAAACAGTTTAAGAACCCCCGCCCGTCACGGCCTCATTCGTAAAATTTGGGACAGTTACGAAAATGTTCTTGCATTAAAAAGTCTTCCTGGCACTGGCAGTATGCCTATATTGACCTTCGACTTTTGTAGCGAGCTGGAGAAAATAAACGTTGGATGTTCCGTAAGCTGACACTTCGACAAACACAATAAACAAGAAGCCCAGCTGTCGCTAGGATAGCCGACCGTAGTGGTTGTCAGTGATCTTCAAGGTCATTCAAAGTTGATGCTTTCGCGCGTAAAAATAATAACAACTTAATCAATGCAATCAATCAGCGTTAGTTAGTGCTGGGCGTTATAAATTGATCCCCGAGATGGCAGCACCATCGAACAAAATTTCACAAATTACGCTGTAAGATATGCTGCTGCAAACCGTTTCACCAAATACTCTGCATCAGAAATATACTAAGTCATAGATTATTGCGCTCACAATTGGAGATGACCATGGGAATGGGACTCCCAACGGGAATGGGAATCCCACGGGAATCCCATGGGAATGGGAACTGATGACAAAATTGGGAATGGGAATGGGAGGGAATGGGAAACAACCTGTATAGGAATGGGAATGGGCCTTATTCCCATCGGAATAAATTCCCATTGGCTGATGCAGTATTTAGTTGTAGTAGTGGTAGTAGATATGACGATTATGCTTTTGATGACATATCTGCGTTTGATGACAATTCTCTTTTACTCGGGAACTTTGATATTTAATGACAAGTGCAGTATGATATTGTATTTTAGGCTTGTGTCTTTTCGTCAGCCAAAAATGTTATGCTGCAACGATTGAAATTAATGATTGTTTGGGAATGGGAATGGGAGGGAATGGGAATAGCCCAGTGGGAATCCCATGGGAATGGGAATTGGTTACAAAATTGGGAATGGGAATGGGAGGGAATGGGAACATGAAAAGCCATTCCCGGTCATCTCTACTCACAATATAACGTCGGTAAAGATCTGGTGATTCTAGCTTGCGCCGTTTTTGACTGATCCACCCGGGTGACAGACAGACGGACGGACAGAATTGCGATGGCTAAGACGCGCTGAAAGCAGTGGCTGCTTTCGCGCGTAATGATTAGACCACGACCAGCTTGGCACTAAGTGGCATGCCCTCTGTTTCAACTGTGCATGTGTCTCCTATTCTGTATGCAAGCACAGATCTAGGTCACAAACCGGCACATGGTGCATTTGATCCCTGTTTCAGCGATGTTTCCGTGCTGGTCGCTGAACACTGCATGCCATGGCCCGGAACACTAGCTGTCGCAAGTTCACACGAATCGGCGGAAGACATCGTGTAATACCAACAACGAGTTTCGTGCTTTCTCCAGCAGCTGCAGTTACAGTACACCACAACACTAACGCAAACTGGCAAGTAGCCTACTTGCACAACTGCAATGGTTGTGACTCACAAAAGATGGGGGAAAATTCCTCACTTGCAGGAGGTTTGAAATAGCTACCGGGGTATCTAGGTTTATGACTACGGAAACATAGGTACACAAGAAATTTGAGATAATGCTCACGTGACGCGCGAAAGCCTACAGCAGTTCCGGTTCAGTAGTTTAGCTGAAAATTGGAGTGTTCACGCTAAGTTAATACCAAATTCTCCATCTGGATCGCATAACGATAGTTCCGTGGCGCCACCTTGTGAATCATATAGAGTTGTGTCGCAGCCCGAAATCGCCAAAAAATCCATAAAACCATCTGTCATTGAACTCGGTGCCAATCGAGAGCCAGTGTATGACTTCCTATTAGTAATTAATTGTAACCTAGGCCCTATCTTGCACCGTTACTGAGATACAGCGGCTTATTGGCCAAAAATCACAAATTTTGCCCACCTCCTCTCATTTAGCGCCCTCGTTCGGGGTGACCCCCTTCGAATTTATGGAAAAGCTTTACGGTTCCTGAAACTAGATTTTTCCATGTAACCGACGGTGAAGATTTGGTGATCCTACCTTGCACCGTTTTTAACTGATCCACTCGTGTGGCAGACAGACAGACAGACGGACAGACAGAATTGCGATGGCTAAGACGTGCTGAAAGTAGTAGCTGCTTTCGCGCGTAAAAATTAAAGGTTAAGGTTGAAATTGGAGATACGGTTAGGGTTAAGGATATGGTTAGGTTTAGGGTTAAGGGCTAGTCTTAAGATTTTGGCGGGAAAATTTGGTTAATCCTTTCAAATTCAACTAATAAATAAATAAACAAAATAAAATAAATAATAGGGGCCTACATGGATAAAACGCAAAAGCTACTAATAGTCTGGGCCGTACTGACAATAGCTCCTGCCTGGAAAAGCAGACGAGGGACAAGTGAAAAATACAGGATCTATTAAATATCAGGTTGATCTGTTCCCATAATGTTCATTGTCTCAAAATACTGATGCCATACTTTCCGATAGTTTTCCTAGCGTGCGGCGTGCACTAGGACTTAAGCAATATTTTAATAAACGACCCATTTTATCTTATCATATCGTAACTAGTACTACGTTTTGCATTACACACCCAAGGTGCTGTTGATAGTTTAGCGATTTTGACAAACATCCACACGAAAACTGCAGCGTAGCGTTCAACTTTTCAGCCAAGTAAATGCCCAGTTTATCGCACAAGTTTCGACTTCCATTTCGAACGAAAAACTGCCTTATATGGACGTAAAAATACAAAATAATCTACATTTTACAAACTGCTACGCACCGTACGTTAGCGATTACGTCATAATGATCCGTTACCTTGGCAACGACCAGCCATTTAAATCGCATAAATAAGTAAAATTAGACTTGGGAACTTGGCCTCCCACTAAAGCTTGATCGTCTCATCCATTTCGTTTATTATTTAATAGACTTCGAAAACGCCTTATTTTCGAAAAAAGATGACTTGTTCCGAGAAGTTAGACATATAGGCTAGTTAATAAAAGCGTGCGTCACATTATTATTAGGTCAGAATTTGCAACAGCCTGCGAGTACTCTGCGAGGGCTGCAAGTGCAAGCCCAACTGGGCCTGTAATTGCATAGAGGCAACGTTGTGTACGGTTCGCTGCTTGCCGACAGTGAACGACAGCTAAGGCCAATTGGTCTATACGTGAATCATATTTGCACTGCCGCACGACTATGAAGTAGGCTACTTGGCTATTCACGAATGCAGCAAAAATATACACCGGACATTATACACAGGCTTGTCAAGCAGGTCTCGTAATGGGCCATAGGACTGGTCTACCTGCTAAATTTCTGAACTTCATAACAAACGGTCGAGCAGGTTCTGCTTAGTGTCTCATTTACCCAGGTAAGATTAGGCTTACAGATCATTTGATAAGTCGATTCGTATCACTTAATAAGCTAATGTGCGTGTTAGTATATGGAACCGAATTCAAAGTTTTTGTCATAATTTTGTCAGATATTGAGCGAGCGATTTTCAAGATTCTTCACTGACACACTCGGCAGTCGTCATGAAACATTTCTTATGCACTTTATAGGCATTAGGGCTACACATTCATCGGTACATTACTTTGTAAAGTACTCGTAGCTTAATCGTAAATTAATTTTTAGCCGAATGTACATAGTGTACTTGCGATCGCGCCTACGGTACAAAGTTTTGTGTCTTTCGTCTGTCTTTCGTCTGTCTCTCTATCTGTATGTAGCACATGTATTGTGGCTACACGGTACGTCGTAGGGCGTCGGCGATGGTACCGTTGGATATGGTGGTGAGTTTCTATAGGCTGTCAACAGTAACCATCTTTATCTGCAGCTGTTTGGCCGCAATTTTTAACGCAAAGTTGCTGCCTGCATTTATTATTCACGATCGTTAAATTAGCGTATGTTTCAGAGCTGAATATATCTTTCGAAAGCACAGTTAATATAACGTGTTAAAACTCTAGTCACCACCGGAAAATCGCTTTTTCGTCGCGACCGGAAGTCGGACGCTCGCCTTCGGACATAAGCGGTACGATCGGCTCACCTTAGCGACAGCTGGGCCTTTTGTTCCCAACTTCCCACGGTGTTACAGTAAGCGTTTAGAAAGGGGTGCCATCTTTAATGGTTACTTCGTCGCACAGTAGCCACAAACAGTTAGTGAAAACAAGAAGCCCAGCTGTCAATGTAGGATAACTGGTTGTCAGTGACCTTTAAGGTCATCCAAGGTCGATAATTTTCATGTCATTTGAAAGCCAGGATGCGACTCTTCATCAAGGATCAATAGCAACATAGTCTTTATTTTGCACCGTTTAGCCACAATACATTCGTTACAGACGGACAGACGGAAGGGCGACAACCAGGGCAACGGCACGACCGTCCTACTTAAGCGCGGTCGGCTAAAAATTTAGAAATTCTGTCATTCAATAGCAGTTTTGCTTAAAGTAAACTGGTTGGTATCATTGTATACAGCTGAGTTCAGGCCCGTCTTTAGGAGAGGGGAAGGGTGGCAACTTGGCACTGTGCCAAGGACCCCGCGCTGCGGCGGTGATCGCCGCAACGGATGGATTGATCGATCAGTCTAACCGATCTTTATCGCATTAGGGATGAATTATTGTCAAAACTTGAGCCCAATTAAAAGGTCCTAAAT
>Ga0209671_1006776_pt1 | contig 11814 bp, 5 predicted proteins | sample WorMetHERISLAND2_2_FD_187401 | JGI IMG/M metagenome (GOLD analysis project Ga0209671, IMG submission 187401) | Marine gutless worms symbiont microbial communities from Max Planck institute for Marine Microbiology, Germany - Olavius geniculatus... | ecosystem: Host-associated > Annelida >...
GTTGGGTATAATTAAATGGTATATTTAAGAAAATAGGTATGAAATTGCGATTTGAAATCGTTTCTTTTGAATTATGATTTTGATTTAAAATCATTTTTGTAACAAATGTTAATGTTGATTTTAAGTTACTTATTGTAGGATTTTTCGTTGTAACAAAAAGATGCTAGAAAGAAGATATTAGCATTTGAAAGAAAATGCTACCGAAAGCTTTCGAAAATTTGTTGGACAAAAATAATGACTAACTAGCAATTTGGGTAGAGCCCAACGTGAGGCCGCTTGGTGCCGTAAGTCCGATTGGGGGACAAGTTTAGGGGTTGAAATTCTGTTTGTAGCAAAGTCACGTAGCCCGAACTCAAATGCATTAGCATACGCAGAACACGCACTGTTGACTTAGGGTAGGTAAACATTAGCCCCTATACGGGTAACTTTGTTGTTAGTAGATTAAACTTTAGCCATTTTTTCTTCAACGGAGGACAGACAGCACTAAATAAAGCCGTTTACCAAGTTTTGGTATTATCATCAGTTCCAGAAATATTCATGGCCAAAATCAAAAGTTGCCCTGAATCGCGCCGAATTTTAGACATTTTTGCTCTCCCAAATTATAAGATGGCGGTGCCCTTAAAAGTTGTATTTGCCTTATCATTCCCACATAGCGGTACGTCACGTGGTGAAGTTTCGTAAAGCTACTTTCCTTAGCTCAAAGGTAATAGAGGTTAATACACTACATTTTAAGCCAATTTTTGACCCTTTTTGCAAAAAATAGTTGGAGGAACCTCGTCCCGGTTGGGTATGCGCTAGCAAGACTTGGCCATTCTGTAGTGCGTGTAATAATTTGTGTGCGCATCACCCTCTAGGAGCCGAAATATGGTCTTCCGAAAAAATCGATTTGGTGGTTATGATTGCACCACTAAATTTCCGTGATTAGTAAACCAAAGTTCACGATTTTTTCGCCGAACACGGCAGGAAACGCTGTCGATCACTTAGTTTTCCTATTTTGGATATATTTATTCGTTTCAGAGATATTCGCAGTCAAACTGAGAAGAAGTCCGAAATCGGGCCAAATTTAGCATGTTATGGCCACCAAAATTTTTTTTAAGGCAAACCTTCAAATTTTTGGACCGGAATTATAAAACTGAACATGTTTCTAATCATTTGGCAGAATTTCGCGACAATCGGCCAAGAGACCTCGGAGATCTCGCGTTAAAAAAACAGCAGTAAAACGTAAGGCGTTTCGGGCGACCTAGTAAAGAACTTTATGAAAATAAATTGGTCAGAAACACAATCGGTGACTGAAAGGAAGTTACGTCTCTTTGGACATAATTGTATGCCGGATGTCCAATGACAGAAACTCGCATTGTTGTCTGGGAAGATGGACGACAAGAATAAGGAAGTGGACAGACGATGTTATGGAGTGATGCGGGGCAAATTTGCAGGAACTGAACCACTCAGCACAGTACCGAAGCAACTGGCAGAAGATGATAACGCAGTGGTCGGGTACTGAGTCCATGATTTATGATAGCTTAGAATAATGATGATGATGCTAATGATGACATAGCGTAAGTTGGCATCCGTTTTTGGCTTAATCAGCAAGTCAGTCGTCACTGTCAAGATGTCAGCAGCCGTAAGCTACAGACTATCAACTATCTGTCATATCAAGCTGTCCAAGCTGTCTTCATGGGATACAACACTTCCGTCGTAGGCAGCAGTTGAACGACGGTTCAGCTGCGCTGGGCTTATTGCTATGCCTCTGAACGAAACAGGCTCACCGACACTTAGCGTGATAGCAGTCGGGTCTGTGATGCGGCTTGCGGACATACCACCGTCTGGTGTGGTAATGAGCGTTTTTAGCCGACTGTACTTAAGTAACGGTCGAGCTATTGACATGGTTGTCGTCCGTCGTCCGTCTGTCGTCTGTCCGTTACGGATGTATTGTAGCTAAACGGTAAGTCGTAGGGGGTCGTCGATGGTACCATCGGATAGAGCGCTGGCAACTTCCTATAGGCCTAGGCTGTCAATAATCACATTGGTGAACGAACAAGACACTTTACACTAAGATCGCAATGAATGATCTGTACGATGCTACACTGTGTTAGAACCAGCTCTTTGGGTATCTGGTGTGTCGAAAAATACATTTGTTTCTGGTCTTTCTGGCTTACTAGGTCTAGCAGTTTATCCACAGCGGTCCCGTTCTCTTTAATTATGCACTCGTTTCAGTCTGCAGTCTTATGCCTTTGGTCAGTGCTTCGCGTTTCTTAAATCTTTTTAATATAGTGTCCACTCCAGTCCTTCGCTTTTGCAGTTTGTCTTCAAAAATTCCGCCAGTATTTTTGCAAACAGTTTTATTTGAACTGGTATAAATTTTTAATCACTGCTTTGTCTTTGTTGCTAAACGGCATGTTACAATGCCGGTATTTTGTCACCGCATTAAACACCACTATTTACAATAACATCCTTTGTTTTTTGTTTACAAATGCAAGCCATGTACCAAAAACTAAACAGAATTTAATTTTAGTACGCATATTAGTAGAAAATTGTTTCAAGAGGTAAGTTTTTGTGATGTAATTATTCTGATTATGGTGATTTTTAATCATCTATATTTCACATAAGTAGCGTAACAGCACAGTTAAGATGTGATGAGATATTTTATAACTACCTTATATTGCAAATTGTCCGCAAAGTCCGCCAGTAAAAAAAATTAAACATCGGTTAATATTTGGTGAAGATATGGACAATGACAAAGTGTGACAGTTTATTGGGACACCGTGTATTTAGGTTTACCCTGTCAAATGGATTGTAACTGAATCAGACGAGTTATAGAGCAGTAAAAACGAGCTATCTTGAGGCGACCTGCAGGTTTGTGTGGTGACAATGTTAATGCCTCGTTTATTCATAGACCCAGGCCTACTGCTTATTCATGAAACGGACGTTAAAGGTATATGCTGTGTGGGCCGTGCGACGATCCGACGGACGCCTACAACATTAAAGAAACTATCCAGTTGTGCATAAACTGTATTTATTTCTAGCCTAATATAGTTGTGTGTGGTCATTAAATGAAAAACTTTAAAGAAAGTAGCCACTTGTGGCCAGAAATGTAAATTGAGGAGCTCGCCTTTTTTCGTCCCTTGCCCGTTCTTTCGCTTTTTTCCTTCTTATGGGGCCGTCCTTCCTAGAAAGAGGCCCCATTATGTATCGATGCTGTCCGTCTGTCTGTATGTCCGTCTGTCTGTCTGTCTGTCTGTCCGTCTGTCTGCCCCGTGCCTTCACCTAGAGGAAAAACGAAAAGGCCTACGAATACCAAACTTGGTAGGAAGGGTCCTCGGGACACGAGCACCCCGTGGACCAATTTCAAGGTCAAGGGGTCAAAGGTCAAAGTCACAGGACACAGTAGTTGTGTCAACGTAACCCTAATTATCAGAATTTCTAGATGCTGATTGGTTGATTCGCGTATATAAGTGACATATTTGGCAGATGTCGAAGGAACCCTCGCCGCCTTGCCCCGGGTGACCTCGTTACAATGGCAACGACCGTTCCCTCCGTCTGTCCGTACTCAACTGCAAGGACGGCCCCATAGCGGGCGGCCCCTCAACGGCCGCAACCTCTTGTTTCTTTTTGTTTTCTCTCATCTTTTTACCTAGAAGTAGGCCCTTAAATGTTAGCTAAGAAGTCCGGGGGAGCGCCATGAGTGCTTCCCAGCGGGGTCTGGGATGGAGCATTAAAATAGAAGATCTACTGGCATTAATTTTAATTATTTTTTGAGCTTGCATTATCTATTTTTAACAAAAACTATAATTGGGAGAGCTGAGCCATCTGCCTTTTCCTTTTCTATCTATTAAATTTAATATACTTTCAGATAATCGCGCCCAAAAAGCCCCACAAGTTGGCACGCCCCAAACGGCAAATTCTATGCGCTACTTTCAAAAGCAACGGTTTGCTACTACCTGCGATGACCTGATATCATAAAATTGATTTCTTAACATCCAGTTAAACAATAAGCTGTGCATTTTGCGTATTTACCTCTCTTTCAAATGCACAGATTTTGCATTTACATTTTCAAAAGAAATAGGCGGACTGGATCTCATAATTTTACTATAACAGACAAGAGTCCACGTTTCCATCTTTCAGTATTTCTGCTGCCGCTGTCGTGACTGAAAAATACAACTCTCCAGCACAATATTGTGCATTTTATTACTTCTTGCCCGCTGCGTTCTTAACGTAGCGAAGAAGAGTATATAACATCAATATTATATTGACGACCGACCGACGACCGACTTCGCATCTTGGGAAATATTCAAATGGCGATAATAATAATCTCTGCAACCGGTCAACCGATTCACTTCTTGTATAGTTTTATATAATGTTTTCCGGGTCGGCAGATTTAATGATCACGTGACCGATGACGTTATGTAACCCCCAAAAGTCAAGATCGTAAACTCGGAATATTTGAGGCTGTGTATCGCAGCAACCATGTGGTGGTAGTAAATATATCATTTAGTTGTAGCGATTTTTTCATAACCTCTAACTGTCAGTTACACGACATACATACACAGTGCATAGAAATGCACAACAAATTTTTTTTACTATGAAATTTACATATTCAACACTGTAGTGCAGGCGTATGACATTAAAACGCATTAGGAGCGGTACTGATAGCGGAGACGGATATTTTCCCCTCCGCGAACGTTTCGCCTCTGGGACTTACCGACCCGTTTTCGAAAGCACAGGAATTTTCCTTCTGGTACAATCTCCACTCGTGACAGTATCTGTGCGATGTTAATGCGAAATCTTGTTTTAAACAAAAACTCTGAGCTAATGCTCATGAGACGCGCGAGAGCTTATAGCAGTTCCTGTTCGCAAGTAATCTTGGTCTATCTCTATCCATTTCGTCGCAATTCATTCTTTTGCAACCAAAAGTCGCCAAAAATCACTAAAACCTATATTTTTAGGGTTCAAGGTCATTTAAGGTCATCAATGTTGACATTCCTAAGAAGCTCGTCGCCAGTGCTTGTTATAATAAGCAGCATGTCTGTGCCTATCTGCAACCATTTTTACGTTAGACTAGCGGTAAAATAACGCTTTTTAAAGAGGGTGCCCCTCTTTCTCTCTGTCGTTCGAGGGGATTCCCTTTACCCAGCAGAATAAAATTTTGTCACGAAATACTAAAGACAATAGGCTATCATATGGTGAAAATATGAAATCTCTTTCACCTGGTCTTGGATTGGTACCAGATCGTGACGGACAGACAGAATTACCGTAGCTAATACGCGCTATAGCTATGCTAGCTCTCGCACGTAAAAAGACGAAGTACTTTTGACAAAAATTTTCGTCCAGGACCAAGACAAAAAAGGCTTAAATGCCAAGAATCAAGACCAGAAATGCAACGTTAAAAACAAGGACTAATACTTTACATTTGTCTTTAAAAAGTCTTCAAACACCCGTAAAATATATAAACTAAAGGCGCTTACAGAGCGACGTAACTGAACTGAACTAAACTGACATGGTTTAGTTTTTTACGAACTGACCGGTTGGCAAGCAGTAATGCGTATAACGGCGTCCGTGGCCTACATGACTTAGCACACGTACGCGTCAACCAACGACCAGTGAGCTCGCCCTTTTTGCTAAGCGGTCTGTTTGTCAAAAACAAAACTGTGTCAGTTCAGTTCAGTTCAGTTACGTCACTCTGTGTGCACCTAACATCGCTGGTGCTAAGCGCGGTGCGGCCGTTGCACTCGGGCCTACATGAGTCCGTCTGTACGTTAACTGTATTCGTATCCATCATAGTCGGTTATTTTTATTATTCAGCCTAAAATAACGCTCCCGCCGCTCACAAAAGTGGGAACGGCGTTCCGGCGCCTGCTTGCTCGACTAAACCCTGCAGCGCGTGACCAGGGCGGTCAGAGAAGACACGGCGGATAGCATGTCGTGTGAACTCGTGTTTATCGTCGCTGACGTAATCCGACAGATCTGATGAGATGAATTGAAATCAGGTGTGTGAGAGTGGAGCGGGGCGCGGACGTCATTCCCAATTTTCCAGTGCCAGGAATTTTTTCATTATTGTACTAAACATTATGTAAAAAGCAAGTTATGATGATATAGGCCTGTATTATTGCATTTAAAACATTTAGCAGCGCTTGATTAAAATTCAACTATGCCGTGTTCGATAAAAATGTGTGGCCTTTCGCACGAATTTTCTGATAATAATGTAGCCCTGTAAAAATATCATTAATTCGGCCTAACCAACGAAAACAGTATTCGCCGCTATTTCCTGATCTGAGATGCGTCTTTCTAAATATTATTCAAAAGCTAGGAGATACGTTGTATCAAGTCTAAAAAGAACTCGAAGATTGCGACACCTGCATGGCGAGCGCCGGCGGAGAGCGAGATTGTAGGCTAATGGCGGATTGGCGGTCTGAGGCTTGGAGCCGAATATTTGGAGCCCGCCCGAGCGCCTGGTGCAAAGTCGGGAAGCCAAGTCCCCTGGAAGATGAAAGGTTTCCACTATTTCCAGCACTCATAATGGTCTCTCAGTCATAACATTGTAGCGTTATGAATTTTGCATCACAAGAACTTGCTCACCATAACAACGATAATGGATCAGGCCACTACTGTTATATGCCTATCCGGTATGGAGCAACCCGTATCTGTGTCATGCATGCAGATATGGCAGGTGATAACGTAAACAATCTAGAATCGCCAATTATTACGCTTTATCCAACGGAACCACTGCCGACCCCTGTGACCTCCCGTTACTTAGGGTTTTTGTCTCTAGTCAACTTGCATTCTATGCTGACGCCACATCAAACAATAACAGTTACTGATATAATGGGAAACCTATGAAAAAAAAACTTGCGGTCTATCTATAAAAGACGTGTTTTATTCAATTTAAACCTATTCATCAAAACTGACGAATAATTACAGTAATAAGAATATGTATTACCGTATAGAAAATTTTAAGCATAGCCAGGATGTGTCAACTACAGTGCCAGGATGCACGTTTTTGCCACAAAAATTGCAATGCAATGTTAGGGGTCTAACATCCAACTTCCCGGTAAGATTTTTATGACCTCAGCCACACTGTTGCGACGGCCGACAGTTTGGGCTAAAACCAGGCTAATGCAGCGACGGCAAGGTAGACGATGGCCATATCTCTAACGTAATAATAGGCAACGAATTTGTACGCCCGTACAGCACACGGTAACGAACGAGTGTAATCCAATTGTTCCGTGGAACCGTTTGGTCACAGTGCACCACGTGAACTTTTAAACGTCGCAAGTTAACACTCCATAAAGAGACCACCCAGAGCAGAAAATGTCGCGCTGCATGCTCTCCAACATTCTCGATCCGTCGTGTGGGGTTTTTGCTGCGCCCCGAACATGCTAAACCTGCTTTAATTCGTTTCTGCACTTTAGTGCAAGCCAATTAATTTGTTTTTTACTCCCGATACGTATATCATTTTTTTAAAATTGTATTTTTGGACAGTTTTTGTAGCCGATAAAATTGCAGCAATTCGCAGGTTATTTTGATTATTTTATAGTTATTTTTAGCTATATTTATAGTTATTTATAGTTATTTATAGTTATTTAATTATTTTATTTTGTAGTTCGAACACAAAACTCAAAACATGCAAAAATTTGCCTTTTGTTGCTGAGTTGCGGCAATCCCCGTTTTTTACGGCTATGCAACCCTAGCGAGCTGCAGTAAACAAGCCGCGCTCACGCATACCGATGCCAAGACAGGGCAATAGCTTCGCTTATATAAAACGCATTAGCAGTCTGCTAGCTGCAAGCGCAGCAGCTGCAGCAGCCGCTTCTAAACGTTGATTGTTGAGTTAATAGCATGTCGAGATGACGAAGACGGGCAAAACATTTACTTAACAGGTAAATCAGCAAAAAAGTACGTACGACAGTTCTTCACATACTCATTCGCACAAATTTGCGAAATAATCGTTAAGTAATAACTAAAGACTAATGTGTTAAATTCAGCATAGCAAAAATGTTTATGTCCGACTTGACTTTTTCAGTCGACATTTTATTATTGTTTTGTTGTAAGAACGATCATTGCGTACGAGAAAGACCATAAACATGGACCTGGTGGCGGTCTCGCACGAACATTTTACCGTTTGAAATATTGTCATTATTTATTTTTCGCGTAAATAATATAAATAGAGACAAAAACAACCAGGCAAGGTTGCTAACAATACTGGCAAAAAATTGCAATAACAATAGCTATACATGGTGGAAAAAGTATTACAGCACTGATTGCAATACTACCGACTACATGATAATTTGGTAATGCGATCAACCCAGAATTTAAACAATTAACAAATCGTGTTGACATGTTATTTTTCGTTCGGTTTTTTACGCGATCAAACTAAAGAAATGAACAGATGCTTTGCATAATTAAACAGCGTTCTCGCGATTAAAAGTGTACTCTACCGTGTACTTTTATCAGAGAGTATTGCTTTCAAGTATTGCAATATTTCAGCCTCAAAAGTATTGCAATACCACATGCAGTAATAAACGTGCAACCAGTATTGCAATACCTGTTGCAATACTAACAAGAAATTTTAACTAATGCTCACGAGACGCGCGAAAGAGTATAGCAGTTTTGGTTCAGTAGTTTAGCTGAAAATTGGGGTGTTCACGCTACGTTAATATACAGATACCAAATTCTCTATCTGGATCGCATAACGAAGTAGCGTGGCGCCACCTTGTAAATGATATAGACTTGTGTCGCAGCCAGAAATTGCCAAAAAATCCATAAAACCCCCTATTTTGGCGTTTAAGGTCATTCAAGGTCATTGAATTCGGCGCCAATCGAGAGCCAGTGTACGACTTCCTATTAGTGATTAATAGTAACCTAGGCCCTATCGGGCACCGATACTGAGATACAGCGACTTATTGACCAAAAGTCGCAAATTTTGCCCACCCCCTCTCATTTAGCGCCCTCGTTCGGGGTGACCCCTTCGAATTTATGAAAAAGCTTTACGGTTCCTGAAACCGGGCAGCCGACGGTGAAAATTTGGTGATCCTATCTTGCACCGTTTTTGACTGATCCACCCGTGTGACAGACGGACGGACGGACAGACGGACGGACAGAATTGCGATGCCTAAGACGCACTAAAGCAGTAGCTGCTTTCGCGCGTAAAAAGTATTGCAATACTTACTGCAATAATTGCAATACTGCAATATTAACAACCCTGCAAACAGGAGGCGGTCATGGGAATGCACATCTTCGGCTTGTTTACAGAATAATGACTTAAACGCATTTTGTGATTGTTTTAGTTGAACAATAAATTAGTTTGGCTTTTTTAATGTTAATAATGTCCACTATAGGCCTAAGCTTTGCTACAATTGTACTCTGCTGCCAGCGTTACTGCTGGTGACATCACAGACAATTATGCATAGTCTACTGGTGACGTAATGACGTCATTATTATCGTGACGTCATGCTGTTGCACTTACATACACACAGACAGAACAACAAATCAAGTGAACGCATTATCTCCTAAGTTTACTCGTTTACTTGGCGGAGATAATCGAGAAGTTTCAATAGAGAATTTGATGAAATGATGTCTAAAGTAAACCAGTAATTATAGTCCTTGTAGTAAGCTTATCCGAAGAAAAAATACTTTTACGAAAAAGCTATAGGTTTACCTTTTCGGCCTGAATTTATTTTGTAAATTTATTGGCTGGCTATTGTAAAGTACGTAACGTAAAAACGCACTGACTGATTTTTACAAAGATTGGTTTGTTGGTTTCCATGTTAGAATCTCATGAATGATTTGAAAAGCAAAATTTGGTTTGCACGTTTTTATGGTTTTCCTCATATTTTATGACCATTTCTATTTTTAAAAAACTGACAAAAAATAAAAAATGGTTAAAAAGGATACCGCCCAAAATTTTGTCCCAACTTTATTAGCCCATAGCCTATACATAACACAGTAATACATTAACGCAGTAATCTGTCTATTCACTCATAATCATCAGCATCATCATCATCATCGCGTAATCAGCCTGGGCCTTAGCGTCGCTCCGTGTCCGCGTTGGATGGCCCTGCGCCATAGATCAGCTGGAAAAACGCCGGAGTCCGGACGGATTTGCTCCTGCAGCCAGTTGTTGCATGAACGGCTCGGTCTACATTTCCGTGAGTAATAAGGTGGTCGACCGAGAGATGCATTGACGTGGCTTGGTTGTTTGGTTGGAACTGACAAACGGGCAACTCATTCATTCATTCATTCTTCATTAAACAACCATAGGCCAACTGGCCTTTTACAAGTTGTATGCACACAAAAAATAAAACTGTGAGAAACAACAATGCTGTGACCGTGAACCTCGAACACAGAAGCTGGCAAAACAATGCAATGGTATAACCTTAATCAGGCTTAGGAGAAAACAGTGAGTGTCCGCCTTTGGATGAAGTCCGTGATGGAGAGAAGATTGGTACATGATGCGATTTTATCATTCCTGATAGAATCAAGCAACCGGATACCGAGAATTTGCCGCTGACATCGCGTGAGAAAGGCTTCCAGCGTCCGCGTGTCTGTCGCAAGCAGTGTCCAAGTCTCAGCAGGATAAATCAACATCTATTAGCACAGGGCCGTAGCAACGGGTCAGGCAGGTCCGGCGGCTGTCGGACCAATATTAGGGCGCATACATGAATTTTCCCCAACTATATTTCAGCAAAGTGTTAGACGAACAAAGCAATTAGCATGAAACAGCAATGTGGAATGATTAATCACACAGTCTAGAGAACAGGGCCTAGTGTTCGCGGAGTCTGCATCCGAGTCGTACCATTCGCATTCCTACACACATTATTACGTCCAGCGAGAAGCTACTAGCGGTAAAATAACCACATTAAGGGGGTACCATTTCTGGATGCCCGCCTGCGTAGGCCTCCTTGAAAATAGAGGATCGAGACTTAAGTTACTGAAATCCGCGTTTAATGCAAAAAAATCATACGCAAGTTGTCTTGGTTTCTCTCCAGCCATTTTGACGCAATTCACTCTTAAAATGTGCGCTGCAACCAAAAATTTGCGAAAAATTTACGAAAATTCTATTTTATGAGAATTCAAAGTCGTACACGATTATCAATGTTAGTAAATTTAAAAAAAAACCCGTCGCCAGTGCTTGTGGTGATAAACGTACGTACCTATCTGCAACCTTTTTCACGCTACGCGAGCCAATAGCAGTAGAATAACTACTTTTAGAAAGGTACCCTTCTTTGACCCGCGCGTGTGCAAGCCTCCTTCACTTGGACCACTAAAATATACGTTTACTGCAAAAAATTGTATGTGCAAGTCGTTTGGGTCTATCTCTAACTGTTTCGGCGCAATTCACTTTTAAAATATGTGTCGCAACCCAAAATCACGAAAAATCCACGAAAAGCTCTGGGCGTTGAAGGTCGTTTAAGATCGTCGATGTTGAGAAAACTAAAGCCCGTGACCAGTACGTGTTATGATAAGCAACATGTCTGTACATATCTGCGACCGTTTTCACACTAGACGAGCCAGTAACGGCAAAATAACGTCTTTTAGGTACGTACCCCTCTTTGACGACTTAGTTCAAGGGGAATCCTGCCACACAGGGACACGAAACTTCGTCACAAAAATACCAGAGACTTAGGGACAGCACACAGTAAAGATTTCGTGATCTTAGCTTGCACCGTTTTGACACAATACAGCAATGTGACAGACAGACAGACAGACAGACACCCAGGCCATGACTAAGACGCGCGAAGCATTTTACTATCGCGCGTAAAAAGGTAGTATAACAGTTACTTTTCTAAATGCAACTTCGTCTGCTAACTTAAGCTTGTC
>Ga0209671_1006777_pt1 | contig 11814 bp, 7 predicted proteins | sample WorMetHERISLAND2_2_FD_187401 | JGI IMG/M metagenome (GOLD analysis project Ga0209671, IMG submission 187401) | Marine gutless worms symbiont microbial communities from Max Planck institute for Marine Microbiology, Germany - Olavius geniculatus... | ecosystem: Host-associated > Annelida >...
GGGGGGACGCGTCCCCCCAAAAATTTTGGTTGGGGGGACGCAAATGCAAGCATCCCCCCCAACAATTGCCACTTTTAGCCATGTCGTCCCCCCACTGTCTAGAAGAAATCGCCGCCACTGCCAAGATCCAGTTAGGTTGTGGATCAAAGTCACAGCAATGTCAAAATGTGGTTGAAACTTGAGTTCCGGTGAGTTGTGGCTGCCGAAAGTATGCATCCACACGATATCATAATGTATTTGGCTGTCGCTATAGCAAACCTTTGTATGGCGTCGACTGAGTGAAGGATTTCTTCATATATTCGCCCTTCTCCCAGTCAGTTCCATAGGCGCTGTTTGTAGTCGTGTACGACAGCTCCGGGACACAGTTTCGTATCTCCATCTCGCAATAATAATAATAATTATAGTAACAATAATAATAATACACAATGAGCGACTCGTTCAGTTAATGAAATGCAATAACGAATCTCTTATAGTTGACAGACTGATTCAAGATATTGCACACTGAACTTCGGCATAGGCCTAAATCTAAAATTATGTCGCAGGCCTATACTGGAATTCAGAAAGTGGTTGGATTATAATCGGCACTGCAGCCTAAATTCACTGCTGAGTCTGCGTTCGCCAGTGAAAGAAATTTGTAGAAAATAACTCAGTATTTACCAAAGTTGGTCGAATCGATATTATAATCCATGCAGGGGGCTAATCGAGGGGTATACGAACCCCCAAAGATTTGTGATTTCAAGTTTTTTTTCCTTGAGTGAGTCCTGCGTAAACGACTAACGACAACGTTTGGTCCCCGATAAACCTTTACTGTGTAATCTGCACGAAATTTGACCAGTTGATTTTCAGGAAAATAGATTCAAATTGTTCCCACTAGATGTCACATTTTAAGGCTGTAGCGCACCAAATTTGATTTCGGCTGGGGCTTTGCCCCAGACCCCGCTGGTGGAGCTTACAGCACTCTTCCAGACCGTCTAGCTGGAATTAAGAAGGCATACTTCTAAAGGAAAGAGAAAAGGTAAGGAGAGAGAGGGGAATTAAACAAAAGGGAGAGGAGTAGGAGAAATAAGATGGGGAATAAAGCGAGACCCCAAGGATTTACTGAAATAACGCCACTGTTAATTAGTCTAACGTATGATTATAGTTTACGCTATTAAATCTATGCAGAAACTGAGAAAGGCGGGTATCTTCTAATTCTTTTGTTATATGCCGTGGCTTGTTGTCTAGGATTGTGTTGCAGCATTTTAAAGGCGTGTACAAAGCGACAAAACTAAACTGTCAAATTGTCAATGCAGTTCAGTTCTTTTCGGTTTATTTCGTTCGCTCTGTACACGCCTCAAGACAGACTAGACCGTAACCTCGACGATTCTTTCTGTCTTTGTCCTCAGCACGCTGTAATTCTTCTATAACTCTGAGAATAATAATCTCCACTAAACACGTCGAGAATTTCACCGAGAATGATTAGGTATGCAATGACGTCATGTTGTCATGATAATAGATATATCAGCGACTCATATAGTCAGCCTCAGTATCCAGCGCATTGAAAAATATTATAAGATTCAAGAACAACATAATTTGCGCTTTTAACACGCTTCTAGTCATCCAGGACTATGTAATTTTACTTCGACAGGTATACAGCGTTAATTGAGCGTTCAGAGAATATTTCAGATAATTCTGCATGCTCACGCACGATAGTCGTTAGGCCTATTTTTTTCAGGGTAGGCCTACTTGTCCGCTAATTCACCCGCACACGAATGATTTTCGTTAAGGCTAATCCTAACCATAACCCTAAACCTGACCTTAACCCACACCTTAACCCTAACCCTATAACCAGGGTAACCCCAGCTCTAACCTTATCTCTATCCCTAACTCTAACCCTAAACCTAGCAGTTCATTAGGGTGCTGGTAAATTAACGGACAAGTACCTTTTCCAGGACGTCAGCATAACGTGCGATGCAGAAGGCCTGTAACAGCAATTGTGCGGGCGTCCGTCGGTCCGTCCGTCCATCCGTTATACGCGCTGCCCAGATCCCGGGATCAAAAATTCAATACCAGGATTGCCATGGAAGTATAAGTATTTATAGCTCCGTGCAGGATTGCAATCACTTTCGCTGATACCCCATAAAACGACGTAAGTTTGGATCACGATACGGTGCCAATAATCAGCGACCCTTTCGAAGTTCAGATCTAGCCTATTGTAGTTCCGAGCGCCAGGGCCGTGGAGCTTGGTACGTCGTCGTAGTCGTAGTCAAGTGATGCTGTCCGGCTAAAAACGTTATGATCACCCTGCAGCCAACCAATCAGCTTAATTTGGCAGTGGCACTGCTGAGCTGCGCAGACTAATAGGCCAGCCCAACATAACTTGTGGTGAGCGTTGTCATCTCAGTACTATAGGCTATAGGCTAATAAGGTGACGTAACGTGACTTGGCTCAAAACGATAATTAAAGAGCTGTTACTAGAATAATCGAGCCGTAGATTATCAAAATTATTATTAATCAGTTAACATCAATAATTCAACATATTGATTATATTATCGTTATCCTCGTCATCACAACCATCAGCAGCAGCAGCATCACATCACATAACGATACAAGTGGTAAAAGCGCTGCAGGAAATAAAGCGCATCAACTTAAGTGGCGTTTTTCAACAGCTAACAGGGCGTGTCTGTTCTACCAGACTCCGCCCTTATTGCCTTATTTGGACGCTCGTTATTCAACTGTTTACGGTGCGGTGGGACGTATAATAACCACATTATTGCAAATTGTCTGCAGAGTGCACCAGTAAAAGAATTTTGAAAATGGGTCAATAATTGGCGAAGATATGGACAAAAGTAAAGTGTCACGTTTTCTATGGACCACCCTGTAATAACAAGTATAAGACAATCGTTAAGTCTACAGGCGCACGTAAATTTCGACAAGACTCTACATCGTTATAACAAACAAATTAAATGTTCAGAATAGCAAAAAATATTCCATGTTACTCATACGTGGAATGTGGAAAAAAGTAAATAATGCGACGGGGAAACTGCACAGCTCACGAGATCAAAAGGTTAATTTAGGCTCCCTTTAAGGAGAAAACGAAACTGAAAAAACGTTTCGGTCCGAAAAAACAAAATAATATATGTAAAGCGAAAAGAAAACAACAGGAAATGGGAGAAAAAATAATATATTTAGACTTTCAATTTTTTGTACACTGTCACCAACCTCGCCAATAGTTCCACGTCGAAATTACAAAACACATTGTGATCTTCACGATCGATGAACACATCTAAACTTGTTAAAACTGTTATTAAGAATTGTTACCAAAAGACATTAAGCTCTATTATTCTTTTAAAAGCAGTGCAGACATTCACAAAATCTGATGTCCCGTGATCTAGAGTGCGGTAAATGGCCTATAATGTCAACAGCGGCACAGTGGGTTAAAAAGTAAAAGTGGGTAATGCAAGAATTTGCAATTTTCCAACAAGCACTTACAAACTGCCGACAAAGGGGTGCTCACAATTTCAATTTTGCCTTCAAATTTTCGCAAAATGAAGCCTCACGGCTCCAAATTTGACATTTTTTGAAGAATAAACTTTCTGATAAAACCAATTTTTGACAGGCTAAAACTTAAAGGGACAGTTGCCATTTTTACTGCCTGCCTGGACGCTGCTGGCAAAGTGCAATAATCAATCAGATGTAAAGGCTTTGGAGGCTTTTACTTGACCCCCAACTAGTTTGTTAAAAGTGTATTGAACGACTCTCATAAGTCTGTTCAACCGAAAAAGTCAGTTCAACAGGGACAGCCGTTGAAAGCTTTAGAGTAAACCTTGACGTACCTGACAGGGCCCATGTTTTGGATGGTACAAAGCTCCACTTTACAGCGACTTGTTGTGAACTTGTTGGACAATAAGTCGTGCATCGTACAACAACCTGTACAACAAGTTGACATGTCAGAATGTTGCGGATCTTTCGTACAGTTTGTCGTACAGTGAAAAGAATGGATGCAAGACGTCACTGAATCACAGTGACTGGCCTGGTTTTGGAGTCGACGAAGTTGTTCGACTGGCGCGGGACAAGGAACGCTGGAGGGAGTGTGTTCATGTTGCTGACAAACACGACACCTGACCCGATCTTTTATTGTTGTACAGTATGCTGTACCACCAGACGGCGCAAGTGGAATATGGGACTCGTCACTTGACGACGACATGTCCAGCGTCGTAGATCGGGTTCTCGAAGCTGGTGAGTGTCTGATGGGCGGCATGCGAGCGCAGACTGGCGCCTCGGTGTGCACAGAACGCGGCCAGACCGCCGGCCACGACGATCGCTACGACGGCGATGGTGACGCCGAGTGCCAGGGCCGTGGAGCTCGGTACGTCGTCGTAGTCGTAGTCAAGTGATGCTGTTAACAGCTGCTCCGGTGCCGAACTCTCTTCCTCTGCAGCAGAAACATAGAACTACATGACACTGTACCTTAGTATGCAAGTAAGTAAGTATCTGGAGCGTTAACTGTAAATAACTACAAACGTATTGTAAGAGAACAAAAAATGATGTAACAATTGATTTTTTAAAATGTTAATATATGAAGAAGTGCGCCAGGGACTTTAAACTCTTAATTTGGCATCGAGTTAACACATACTAAGTCATTTACAATAGTGAACAGTAACCTTTGATATTTTGAGCAGAAACTTAGCACGATGGTTATACTCCTTGCCTGGAAAACGTTCATACCACTTTTGGTTTTTCTACGCGTTTTGGTTTCGAGTTAAGAGCCCTATGTAACAGACAGACGGACGGACAGACGGACGATCAGACTAACGGTCAGACAAGAGCCGTATACAGTGCAGCGTATTAAGACGACCGCATAATAAATATTAAGACTGAAATGTATTATTTTGTTCAAACACGTTCGCAAATGCTGAACAAAAACGTAGACGTAACTTTTTTGTCTGACTTATTTATTGAAATATATGAACGTTGGAAAATGTCAACAGCGTGTTTAATTAAGAAAAAAACTGGAAAACGTTTAGGCTAAACATTCATCAGCACTGTGTATAAAGCGGAGGATACTGACTGGTGGCGGAGGGTGCGGCAGAAGTGGCCGGACTCATCTTGAATTTGAGAAATCCAGGCTGAGAGCTGGACACGATACCCGAGTAGACCAGATGGTCGCCGACCTTGGTCAGCTGTCCAGCGACTGACCAGTCGGCGAGTTGGTTCATCGTGCTACGGTGCTCAATGACTTGAGTAACATTGAACACGATGTAGTCGTGCTGACGACGACCTGGCACACCCACAATAACCGTGCCAGTAATTACCATTATTGTAAGCAGTGGTTCCGTGACAAGAAAAGCAGAAACAATTCTCCCTTCTGCCTAAAGTTTAGCCTATCAAAAAATAATTCTTGTCGGAAAATGTTCCTACAACAATACAAAATTTAAAACCAGAAATCAGCAATTTAAGGAAAAGCGGAGCATTTATAATTATTATCCCCTCAGTCGGAAATGTGAAGATGTTGCATGCAAAAATCAAAACTCAGTATTGTGTGCTATCACTTCCTCGGAGACCACTAAATAATCACTGAAAAAAACACAATTTTCGCTCTGTTTTTAAAAAACTTTCAAAACAAAAAAGCGCCTGACCTGTAAAAATTCTGTAACACAGCAAAATATGCTTTTTGTGGCTCGTAGTTCACCAGAACGCGTTTGTCGGCCAGTAATATTAGGAGACCATAACCACCAGTCTCGGTAGCCTACCGGTGAGTCCAAGCTGACTGAAGCGGTCGTGTAGCGTTGCCTTGACAACGTGCTCTGAAGCCGAGTTAATAACAAGCGTGAATTGGACCGAGTCTCCATCGTAGTCGTAGAGACCTTGCCACTTGCTGTTCTGCTGAAACGCTCCTGGCCACACGTCTTCAATGTCTCCCGACCCTTGCGCTGTACGCAGACCAGAGACAGGCTAGCAGCACTGTGCACAAACAACGGACGGTACTGTTTGTCTTAGAATAAAGTTATTATTTACAGCAATGTTCTTGTTCTGTAACAATTTTCTTCTTTTTTAAAAATGAGTTTCTAAAATGATATATTTTCGCACGTTACGCAGCGCAGTGTTATGGCAATCAATTATTGTTGTAGTCATTAGTACTACAAAAGCAACAACCACAACAACAACAACTACTACTACTAGTGCTACTATACAACTACTACGTACCGACGCAGCGTGGGGTAGGCGCTGACCAAGAGTTGTTGGCTAGACAGTGCAGTCGTTTGGCTCCAATCAGTTGAAATCCGTCATGGCATTGATAGCTAACGGTCAGCGAGTCAGAACTGGTGGTCATTATGCCGTTAGCAAACTGTGCAGCTGGCATCACCGGACATTGGCGCCTTGCTTCCGACTGCGTCGCGTTTACTGCTCAAGCACAAGCACAAGTTTACGACATAGGTCACGTAAGGTGGTTTGGCGGCGTAATTGTATGGTGGATCGAACTTACGATCGAACGATCGTGGGTTCGATTCCCGGTCGGGTCGCTAACAAGTAACAACTCTAACAACTAATTCACACCTATAATATGACTCTGTTACCAGCTTACAAAGCGGTACAATTTGGTACCAGTCAGGGGACAGTGACGCTCTGCGGTTGGAAAGATAGACATAATTACATGAATATCAAATTTTTTAACGATTAATAAAATTTTAATCCTTAAATGCTCAATGTAATCACAACGTGACCTAATAATATAAACCTACTGTTGTCTTACTGCATGTATGACTGCTGTTAATGCTAGGTAAATAACTTATAAAGTTGACTAAAACATGCATTTTCCTTGCACAATAACCACTGTTATTATTAGTCGAGATTAACGTTTAATTAATCGTTATGCCTTTAAAAGATTACTATAAACATTTTCAATAGTTACCAGTTCTAACTAAACTAAAACTTTTCCTGCATAGGTTAGTGCCACGCTTATAACAGGCATGCGCGTTGAATGATGGGTACAACTAGAATAAATATTAAGAGTCTGCAACTGACGCACGTTGACAGACGGGTAGGTTGTGAGTCCAGCTACCGTCCTGCTGACAAGTCAACCGTGCACTGCCAGACAGCACCAGCGACGAGTTGCGACATGATAGGTTGACCGTCGTGTTCACGGCAAAGCTGCCGCCGCCAGCTGCTGCTGCTGCTGCTGCTGACGATGATGAAGATGATGCTGATGACGACGACGACGTTATGACAAGCTCGGGGGACGCCGATAGCAGCAGCTCGCACGACTTCACCTCCACCTCTGTTACACCAAAAAATTAATCGCAATTTTAAAATAATAGCACCAATTAACGCAATAATTGGAAACATTTTGCAATAACTAGCTTTCAGTCGAAGCGCTACTAACGCTTGCAGAAATTGTAGTTGAAACACGTGGTATTCGGAGAAGTACCCCACATCCAAATCTACACTGTCTCAAAAACGTCCCAGTTTGTGATTGTTCATGTCTTGATCGGATATAAACCTTTTCTCAATTTTTTCACCTGCACACTCTCCGGAAAATTGGCAACAAACTGATTATTAAACATCCCGCCACACTTCAATTGCATCGCTACACTACCTTGTGAAATATAAATGCAAGAAGAACGAAAAATAATAAGCAAAAAACGTATTGGTGAATGAAAGACACTTCAGACCAAGATCTCAATGAATGATCTTTTTGATGCTACACAGTATCAAATCCTTTTTTGTGGATATATGTCGTGCGTGTTAAGTCGTGTGTTTGTTTCTGGCCTTCTTGGTCCAGTTCATTTATAAAGGTCACGTTTTTTCAGTAGACCTACCTGCATGCTTCAGTTTGCAGGTTTTATGTCTTTGGTCGGTGATTTTTGTTTTTAAATCTTTTTAGTAGCGTGCTCAGTTTTTTTTGTTGTTTGTCTTTGAAAATCCCGTCACAATTTTTCGCAAACTGTATTTTTTAAACTGGTATGATTTTTGATAAGAACCTTGATTGTCTTCACTCTTAAACGGCATGCTACAATGCTGGCGTAGCGTCACTGCTTTGACAATTATTATTCACAATAACATCGTCTGATTTTGTTTAAAAACACAAAAAATGTATCACAAACCAAACATTATTCATTCACTTTCAACATGAAAATTAATAGATAATTGCATCAGAAGATAATTTTTGCATATTTATTACTGTGATTAAAGTGATTTTGACAATTTATGTTTCACAAGGTAGTGTAGCAACGCAGTTAAGTGTAGTAGAATATTTAACAATCACACTAATGCCAGCTGTCCGCAGAGTGGGTCAGTAAAAAAATTTGAAAATCGGTGAATATTTGGCAAAATTGTTTGAGTTATCTGGGATACAAACAGACAGACCTAACCCAAAAACATAGCCTCCTTTTAAAGGAGAAATAAGAATTAAACATTGTTGTTGCAAAAAAGTAACTATAAACGAATGCCAACCAATATTACCAGAGTCAGATGCGGACGAGAACTGGTATATGACGACCGCAGATAAAAGAACATAAGTAATCTGCAGGCTACTCATTGTTGATAAAACACCGTGCACCAAGAACTGCAAAAATATCATAATATCCATAACAACAGGCAATCTACACATTGACAGACAGTATGCAGCAATGAAAACATCCCTCTACAAATAGTTTTGTATAAAAATTTCAGCTGTTATTAAAACAGAAATGTTCTATGGACACAACAAGTTTTGTGCAGCATTATACTAGTGTGCGTGAATGGTGCAACTTGTAGTTTTTAACACGCTATTTTCAAGTAAACGCGCCCCTGAGATGTCAGTCCAATTTTCGACGTGGGTCAGGGTAGACAACATCACCCCATAGATTTAGGCCGCAACGTGGGTAAATTAGCCATCGCCGAACCCGGATAAAACGTTATGTATAACTAAGCACTTGAGGGAATCTTTGAGATCTTTTAATAAATTTCACGATAACTGCTTTTGGTGACGTAATTTCATCCAACATTTAACGGTTAAAATTCTCTATTCATCATTGTCATTTTTACGCGCGAGAGCTAGCATAGCTATAGCGCGTATTAGCTATGGCAGGCCTAATTCTGTCTGTCTTGGTGTATGTCTTGGTGTCCTGGTGTCACGTCCCAGTACCGTTCCAAGACCACGCGAGATAGAGACTTCGGGTTTTTACCGTACGATAGCTTAGCGTCTCTAGTATTTCGTGACAGAATTTCATACCACTGGTAAAAAGGGTCCCCATGAACGAGGGGGATAAAGAGAGGCAAAAGGCGTTATTCTACCGTTATTGGCTCGTCTAACGTGAAAATGGTTGCAGATAGGCCTAGGCACAGACATGCTGCTTATCATAACTAGCACTGGCGACGAGCTTTTTAGAAATGTCAACATCGATGACCTTAAATGACCTTGAACCGCAAAATAGGGGGTTTGAGTGAATTTTTCGCGATTTCGGACTGCGACACGCATTTCAAGAGTAAATTGCGCCGAAATGGCTGGAGATAGACCGAGACAATCTGCATATGAAATCTTCAGCATTAACAATCCAAGTCCGGACCCTCTAGGTTCAAAAAGCCTGTGCACGCATGCGAGTGTCAAAGAGGGGTACCCCTCTGAAAAGTGGTTATTTATTCGCTGTTGGCTTGTCTAACGTGAAAACAGTTGTAGATAGGCACAGACATGCTGCTTATCATAACAAGCACTGACGACGAACTTCTTAGGAATTTTAACATCGATGACCTTAAATGACCTTAAACTCTCAAAATGTGGGTATTCAACAATTTTTCGCGATTTTGTCTGCAAAAGAGTGAATTGCAACGAAATGGATGGAGATAGACCAAAATTACCTGCGAACAGGAACTGCTATAGGCTGTCGCGCGTCTCATGAGCATTAGCTCAGATTTCTTGTTAATTATTCAGCGCGTGATTAGTATTTAATTTCGGCAGCTCCAATCTTCCATAGTTTGTCTCATTCATCGATACGAATAATTTAGATCTAATAATTGCATATTGCCACGTACTGAGGCAAAGTAAACGTTCGTTGCTTTAATGACACCGTCTAGCAGAAAAATTCAGCAAAATGGAATAGGGCGAAAAATCAGCATGGGCTATAATAAAATTACTATTTTTTCGAACAAATAGACGAGAAATGTTTCTGGTAATTTTTTCATGGTCATCCTGGCTAGCTGGACAATAGTCAATATAATTCATCTATAGTGGCCTACAATTCTACCGAAACAATAGGCCTACAATGACACTGAGCATAGGCTAACCTGTAAGCTTGAAGTCGTTGTGGTAAAGCGACAATTGATACTCTGTTGTGATGTCGTTGTACTCGCGATGATAGTGTCAGTGAATCGATGTCATGCACTCATCAGCCATTGCGCTACACGCACCACTGCTGCTGCGGATGGCACTACTGCCGGTGTCACATTAAAATGTCCCCCATGAAAAATCCGCCCGGGAAAAGATAATCACGGATTTGACACGTCTCCCCCTCATTACAATGTCGCCAGCCCTATAAAAAGTCTCTCCACTATAGGATCGCCCACCAGAAAAGTCTCCCCTGACCCACAGGGCGGGCGGATTTTTTGCCGGTAAATTGTCGGCCGGGGAGACTTTTCTGGGAGGCGATCCTATAATGGGACACCGGCGTGGCTGCGTTGTCTGCAATTGCTCGTCATCGTCCGCAGCAGCAGCAGCAGCAGCAGCAGCAGCATAATGACAAAATAGCACTGTGCCGAGCCGCACGAAAGTGCCAATATCGGATAATTGGTTGGTTTATTACGTTTTGACGGCTACTTCTTTTTTCTGTCTCACAAAAGTCCGATTTCGTGAAAAATTTGTCATAGAATCTGATGTTCAATATCACTTCTGAGATGACCAGGGCAAAGCTCAAAATCAAGACCACAATGTTGTGAAATTTGCGAAAGCAGGCAAAATTTAAAAACTATATGTTAAAATTTAGCACAAGTAAATCTATTTATAAACACTTATCTTATGAGAGGTCAATGGCAAAACCCAACTGCACAACAGACGGAATATGATTTACTATAAACGTAAAGAACTTACAAAGTAATACAAACCAAACAAAACTGCACACATGTAACTGTTCAAGCACCAGTGCTGAAAGCTGACTGCCGACGCTTGTATCAGAGACAAAAAAATAAGTACGAAAACTTAGATTTTTCTGGTGTCTAAAAACTTTTAAAATCTTCTTATTTTAAGTTTTTAAAATGTTTGTTTAATTTTTTTTCAACTGCAACTTAATACAGATCATGTTGTATTTTATAGCTTAGACCTAATCGTAATTTTTGAGTTTTAATGTTACGTAGGCCTACTTACATCATTCACTTGACAAAAACAACGTCGCATGAGAAATGATGTAGTTCATGTGTTAAAAAAAATCTTTGTTTCAATAAAACTAAGTTTTTCATTACCGGCATATAATTGTAGCCTACGCAATGTACGCAAAAAGCTGCATTCTATATCCTGTGTCGGCCTGTCCGGATAAAAACACAATATTCTATGCTTAACTGCAGGCAATTCAAGTCATGAATATCGTGGGTTTTCACTTTACTACAGGGCGGATGAATTAACTCCATATACAGGGTGTTCCAAAAAAACGGATACCCGGTTTTATTTTTGGGATAACTTTGGTAATTCAGCACCGATATTAACCATTCTTTCACTGTTACAAGCAGAAATTTATGGCGCGTAAACGTGAAGTTCTTCCACCCACCGCACTTTTATTGTGTGACCACATTACCTAGCAAAACAAACACTGTCAAAGCTACAGTGGTCTTGGAGAACAGGCAACACATAAAGATATCAATTTCGTAGCA
>Ga0209671_1006778_pt1 | contig 11814 bp, 7 predicted proteins | sample WorMetHERISLAND2_2_FD_187401 | JGI IMG/M metagenome (GOLD analysis project Ga0209671, IMG submission 187401) | Marine gutless worms symbiont microbial communities from Max Planck institute for Marine Microbiology, Germany - Olavius geniculatus... | ecosystem: Host-associated > Annelida >...
GCATATAATATAATGAAATACCGCTGAGATAACGACAAACGACTGACAACATCGTCAATATAAACAGCAAATAAACTGGGCGCCAAGACGGATCCATGTCTGACTCCGAACTCAATCTTAATAAATCGAGAGTATGCGTGTTTATCTGAAAAACTTCTCACAATAAGTGCCAAACTCCACTCCGCAAACATTGTGGCTAGCATGTTGGAAACACCACCAACAAACGAGATACCCCATTTAACAACATGTTGGCAACAATTTTGCCACCAAAGGACAAGTTTTTGTCGCATTCCAAGATTCCAACATTTTGACATGTCGAGATGTTAGACTTATAATAAAAAATGTTGTACAACAGCGTCCAATAGGAACCACGTTTTCACTACCTGGTTAAAAAAACTTGCTTAAAGTTAGACGTGATTTTCGGTTTAAAAATGCCCAAAAGATATTTTCGGAACAGACGCACAGACCGTGTAATGCGGCTTATAGGACGGCTACATAATAAAATGTGGTAGCCTACTATTTTATTGACCAGCGTTAAGCGTATAATTTATCAGCGCACCCGCCAGAAGCTGTTCCATTTCCGCATTTCACTGTTGGAGAAGCGAGCCATTTGCTTGGCGCCGACGCCGGTCATGTCGAAGAGGAAAATCAGTCCGTTGACCTGAACATACTCGTCTCGTTGCATGCGAAAGAAACCAACCGACGCCCCGCGCATCTCTTGTTCTATTTTCATCAGCTCACCGCCCTCCTTCGTCACACCTCATGTCAGAAACACGTGAATTCGAACTTAATGGAGAATACCACATTATTTTGTAGTCACGTTAAGTTATTTTCATTGCGAATGTTCTATAGTCGCTGATTCATTGATGCACGTGACTACAGGGTCATTACTGGAACGGCATTCAGGCCTACGAACCGTCTGCGGCGTTGTCAGTGGAATTAACGGCACCCGTAAATCGTCAATAGTACCGGCGTACTTATGGGAATACTTAGCTCCCTTAAAGAAAGAAAAGTATTCTTAAATAACAGTTTGGCTTTATGCAACACGATGTCACAAAAACTACTAGCTATGTAATAGTAAATTTTTGCTATGATAAAAAAAGATCTTCGCCGTTTTATAGGCTATAATATCACCGGCTCGATCTCACCTTTACTGAGTTTGTATGAGTTGAGCAAAATTTGTTTATAGATTGTGACATAATAGTAGACAATTACAATACCTGGCCTAAACAGCATGACAGCGCATCCGTTTTTGTCTCTTTTCGGCAGCGGAATGAAATATCTGTATTGTAGACACATAAGAAAAAACTTATTCACAAACGATTTGTGAGACACATGGTTTCAAACATTTAACTTGTTAAATTAAACATTGTTTGCTAGCATTCTTTCCGCATTTTAAATTAATGAGGCAGCTTGATGGACGAATAGGCCCTAAACATTGCTTTGTTTGCCAGCAACAATAAAACCCTAAATGTTCACTTAAAAGGCAACTGTTAAAACGGTTTGTCTTGTAATCTATACGGTAGAAGAGCCACATCAGACTTGTGGATTTTGTTACATTCTCACTTGCCTCTTTTTGACCCCATACCAGCGAATTAAGCTACAGTCAAACATGAAGATAAACAGAAGTGCCGAGGATAGCTAACAGGCTGCAGTTCGGTGATTCTTACTAATTGTAACATTAACAAGAAGCCCAGCTGTCGCTAGAATAGCCGACCGTACTGATTGTACAGGTCATTAAATGTCAATGATTTTCATATGATTTGAAAGCTAATAATGCTACTTCCTATTAGCGATCAATAGTAACTTTGACCCTATCTTTTACCGTTTTCGAGATATGGTTAGTTTTCCGTTAAATTTTTCACCCCACGCCCCTTTATTTAACCCCTACTTTAAAAATGTGCCCCTTGTATTAGCTGGCTACAATCTTGCATGCCTAAGTTTAACACACATAGCTAATTATTCGTGTAAAAAGATTCTCCTACGACCTAAAATTTAGCTACAGTACATTCGTTACAGACAGACGGACAGACAGACGGACGACAACTAAGCCAATAGTTCGACCGTTACTTAAGTACGGTCGGCTGAAAACGTACATGGACGCACAACAGACAGCAGACTGAGGCATCAAATGCGACAAAAAGTATGACCAGAACGAAAAAAAATATTTAAACAAAACAAAACAAATGAAATGGTGACAAAAACGCCCGTTCTGTTACATTACCCGGATTCCATGGCTTCAACCGTGTCCGGATCATGCGTGTCGATATTTCTGAACCACTGCGGAAAAGTCGAATATGCTTCACAGTAGTTTTCGACCATCGTTCTCGCCTTCAGTTGACTGAACTTAGCCGAGCGTAGAAAGTACAGCAGATCGACTGTGTCTGTTTCGCATAACAATTATTATTATCATTACGCCATTTTCTACAATACTATAGATTATAAGCTATGGCCTACTATATTATAACACAGAAGTACCGGTACTACAAATCTTTTGTGTAGCTGGCCAGTATTGAGGCTTTTTTGACAGCACAGTTACGATGGATAGGACACGTTGTTTGCATGAATGAATAGAATGATGACAGACTACCGAAGATCATCTTCTACAGCGAACTGCAACAAAAAACCCGCTTTTGTGGCTCCTAAAGGAAATGCTTCAAGAACTGTCTAAAGGCCAATCTGAAGAAGTGCGATATTGAACGAAATAAACTAGAAGATCTAGCGGCAGATCCGGGTGACGTCTGTATTGAGTATTTGCAGAGTGAACGTCAGTCGCCGGTTTGAAGCCAATCGGATCCAGTATTCGGACTCGCAGGCGAAGAAAAGTCAGCGCTAGTCCAGTCGCTGAGTAGTACAGTAACAAAAAATGGACTAATAAAGCTGGCTGAAAAATTAAGAAGACAGAAAAGGACAAATGAAGAGAAAGGCAACATAGATACAATACCATAAATTCCCCCTAAGATTCCCCATAATTAATAAGCTACCCGCGCACTCATAGGCCTATGCATACAAACTGTCCAGCTGCACAGCACAACCGTAATCCTGACATTAGACACTTTAAAGCTGAAAAATGGTGTAGCAGCTACTGTGCCAGGGAGAACATGTACACCAATCTTGGATTTTTATGCCTTATTGCTTGAGTTATGGACGCGTGTAAAATGCACAGATGGATGGCCGGATAATAAAGTGACGGGACATTGTTGATGTCTAATAAGAACGTAAACTTATCCATGTGCTTGCTTGTCATATAACTGCATGCATAAATGATCCGGCTGTCGTCTTGGCCCTACATTCGTTGATAATGCACTCAATTTTAGCCTGAATAGTCTATTATGGCAATGACCATCCGACGCAGCAGGCCTATGGTATTTTGGTTCAAAGTGAAAGCAGTTATATGAGATCACCATATCGTCATTACGCAGACTAAGTTAGTTAAGCTAGTTAGTTAAGCTAATATTATACGCTTAGGCCTATCTGTTGTTTTGCGGTGCACATTTTGGCAGTTCGGCCAAATCGGTAACCATTGGGCAAGTTGGCCTAATACGACAAATAACATCAAATGAAGAAGGCTTTACGCTATTTTAGTGATTACCAACCAAAGTCAGCTTGTAAGGACGCCATATGCATAGCCCCATCTAAAGTTACCCAAATGATTTTTGCTGTTTTAGAGGACTGATATCATCACATCGTCCTTACACACAGTTGTAAACTGGTAAGTATTTTTACATATATTTACAGTAGTGACTGCACCTAATACCACCGCGAAATTAAAGCTTGCGCCTTTTCACAGACAACCCTGTTTCAAACCATTAGCGCCAATACAATAAATACATAAAAAATAAAATTTATTAAAACCGTTAATATCACGTTAATTGGTAACACCATTTTGTTGTCAATATGTGATGGCTAAACACAATTTGCACCGAGTATCATTTTACATTTAACAGCACACTTTAAATGGCCAAATAGGTCTAATGATTTTGACTGACCAGCGTCATATGTGATGTGTGGTTGTTGCTGAATCCATGTTCTCAGTGCAGCCACAGCGTTCAGTCGATCTTTAGCATCTTCTGTCAGTTCTTTTTTGGCTTTCTCTGCTGTCCGCGCGTCCAACTGACACACGTAGTTATCTTCAGCAGCCGCCATTCAACAAGCACTGTGCTCGCCTGCCGCAATCATGTTATTAAGCTTAATCATCAAATTACAGCTCTTATTTATTATTTTGTTAAGTTATTAGTAACTAACGATTGCTTCGATAAATTTCATCCAGCTTAAATTCAACTTATGACTATACAAACATCCATATTTCTCGTGATATAACTGTGTTAACAAGAAGTCTAGCTGTCGCTAGGGTGGGGCCGACCGTACTGGTTGTTACTGACTTTGAAGGTCATCCAAGATAGATAATTTTTATTTCATCTGAAAGGGCGTATGCTACTTCTGTTGCTGATTAATAGTAACTTAAGCCGTATTTCTCACAGTTTCCGAGATATGGCCACTTATAACTTGAAACATTTTATTTTATAGTGCGTTATGACTCTTCAAGGTAATCCAAGGTCAATGATTTATATGTCATTTGAAAGCCAGTATGCGACTTTCTATTACTGATTAGCAACTTAGGCTCTATTTTGCACCGTTTAGCCACAGTACGTCCGTGACAGAAAGACAGACAGACTGGCACCGTTACAGAGATATGGCAATCCTGAGACGACAATCATGAAAAAGGTTCGACCTTTAAGCTTACACTTACAGCCTAGCGGTCGGCCGAATAAAATTAGACCTACCACGACGTTATGTCAAAATTTTTTTGTTTTTGCACGCCTCTGGCGCCACTCGCTTTTTGTAAACAAATGGGTAGACAATAGATTTGTCAGAGGGCATGTTTCTTTACGGCGCTTTTGCAAGGTAATTGTCTACTGTTTCGAACCGAAATGGGACACCAACCTGAAACATTATAACCACGAGGAGTAAGCGACGGAATTTTGCGCAAAACTAACTGGTCAGATGCGTTACTACAAGTACAAACCAGAAATGCTTGTAAATGTGTTTAAAACTTGGTTAATAAAACAAATCATTAGTGCAACGAGTGTACAAACGCTAACGCCAAATTTTGTACAATGTAGGTCCTATGCGCTGAACCGAATTCTCAAAGCAAAAGTGGACATTAGCTTAGGTTAGTGACTGGTGATGTTCGCACTATTTTATATACATATTTGCATAAAGTTTTAGTAGTTACTTGATATACTTTTTCAGAAATACTTTAATATTTAACAGCAAACTCTACTGCTCCTATTGTTGCTCTAGTTAGGCCTGGACCCGGACCATTTCTATTTACACTCAGTATGCGTTTGCAACATAGGCCTAGGCCTAAGCTTAGCCTATAATTTAAACATGAGGCCCATTCTTACGTTTGTTGCTTACGACGTACCTCAATGTCTAGACGTTTGTAGAATGAATTTACAGATACGACAGTATTTCATACTTATGAAATACTGCTTGATTTTATAACGTTACGCTTCGTCTAACGTGCCCTCACTGCCCTATAGACCTGATTCAGTCTTTTCTGACAAGGGTACCGTGCTACTCCGAACCAACGCCCGCCACCGGGACTGACGTGCGTTTGCAGAGCAAATCAATTATTTTAAGCTGTAAATTTTACGTGTGATAAATTAATTTCTGTCGCTTTTGAATGCGTGACTTAGTCATCCTTAAACATTTATACAATATTGTAAACTGATCAGTTTTTTAAACGTGAAAGCTAATTCTACAAATGCATGCATTAGTTCAGCCGTGATTTTTAAAAACTTTTTCATTTTCGTATTTCTATAATAAAAAAAAATGCTCGCATTGTAAAATTAAAGTAGTAATTTGGGCAGAGCCAAACGTGAGGCCGGCTGGCGCTGTAAGTCTCTCTGGGGAGGCAATTGAAGATGCAATGTGTTTTGGTCCGAACGCAGTCGCATTAGTTCACATATAGCACACTCAGTGTCGATTTTAAATGGGCAAACATTAGCCGCGTAAACTCTATCGTTAGTCGACCAAAGTTTTAATATATTTTACGCGAGACAGCGTGTAATACTATAGCGTATAGTAGAGATGTCTGTCTGTTTGTCTATCCATCCGTCCGTATTACTGCTGTATTGTGTCAGAACGACGCAACCCAAAATCGCGAAAATTGTTACTGTGGCCTGCCAAAAGGACTAGTTTTTGTGACAAAAGTTTGTGCTGCTAAGCGTGAGGTTTTCTTCGAACGATGGGGTTTAAAAAATTACCTCTTAAAAGTCGTTATTGTACCGCTATTGACTCGTTTAGCATGAAAGTGGTTGCAGATAAACACAGACATGTTGTTTATTATAATCAGCATTTGCTTACATCGATGATCTTGAACGACCTCTGAACCTCTAAATAACAGTTTTAGTGATATTTTTTTGCGATTTTCGGTTGTGGCGCTTATTTTAAGAGCGAACTGATTTGTGCCAAAATGGCTAAAAATAGACCAATACAGCCTGCGTATGAAATTTGTATAAAACGTATATTTTAACAGTCTTAAGTTTTGACCCCTTAGGTTCAAAAAAACTTTTCATACAAAGCAGTCGAATTTAAGTACTTGTTCAAAATGCGCGATTTTTCTTACTATCCGGCAATTTAGCTGAAAACGTTTGCGGATAAACACAAACTTGCTGCATATGGCGAAAACATTGCTGACAAACCTAGCAAAGATACCAATATCGATAACCTTAAAGCAACTTTAAATTCAAAAAGCGTTTGTATGCTGTGACACTTATTTCTGCAGTAAATTGCACCGAAATAACTGGAGATAGACCACGACATTCTGCTGACGAAATTTTATCGACATACTCATAAAGCATAGATTTTAACAGTTCGAGTCTCGACGCTTTAGGTTTAAGGTATTCTTTCTATGGAGCATTAAATTTGTCCTACAAAACGAACCATTATGTTATTACACTTTGTACTCTAATTTTTCAGGTGGCAGCAGCGATATTGTCGCACGTCACGAGAGCTTTGCTCAAGTTAATTGTTAGCGAACGTGAGATGGATTGTAGTAGGCCTATGTAACGCCGTTTACCGCTTGTCAATATCTTGTTCCGTTCCTGATATACGAGGGTCATCCTAAAAGTTTCCGGTCTTGACATATTAGTACTTCTGTTGTTCTTTTTCTGTTGTAAAATTTGTCTTTATTTTCAATAAGACCCAAGCGAAGGGTCTTCTAAATTAGCCACTGCATGGTACGTTATATACGTGCTGCACGACAGCTCATGGTGACAGTATCAAGACGTTTCGCCCATTTGACGTTTTGCTCTTGCCGCTTCGTCCCTCGGCTAGACGTTTTACCCAATAAAGTTGAGAACGACGGCGAAAACAGACGGACTGCCGGAGAAGACGTCATCTTTGCGGTCGTCCTATCCATCTCTCTATCTCTCTCCCTCTCTCATCGCTGTTCGTCCATCTTTGCCGTCCATTCGTTTTTCCCGTGTCGTCTTCTACGTCCGTCTTTTTTCGCCGTCGTATGCGATTTTCAGTTGGCGAAGCGTTTTGGGGACGCGAAGTGAAAGAGGCGAAACGTCGGAAATTTGGTCGAAACTGTTTAACTGGCTAGGTGGCAACGCTAGCATTACTGTTGAGTGGGTGCTGTAAACGACGGAAATTAGAATGCAGGACATGAAATTGTCGCAAGTCAAGCAAGACTAACAGTATTTAAATTAACTATTAGAAAGTTCCGCAGCACTGTGCAGGACATCAAAAGACTGGTGATTGCAAGTTGTCGGTGGTGCTCAGTCGACGGTCAGTTTACGGAAGGACTCGTTCACAGGTTCGCCCGCTGGTTTCTTGCTCTCGTCGTAGTTATAAAAATCTACACTGGTGCGATGAAGCAATCCTTGTCGAAACTCATCAGCCTGGACATTGCTTTTAAATTTCTCTACAAACGCACATCGGCCAGAGTTTTAGGCCGTCCGTGTATATGAAATTAACCACAAAAAGAAACAACAGTAAAACATAAGGCTTTTCGTTATTTCGTACGGGAGTCCTAATAAAACAGACACTATTAAAAATTTTGTGATTTGTTTTAAGGTCAGTATATTTTTTTCAAATAGATATGCAACGGCTAAACATTTTTAATTCGTTTTAGCCAGAGAATAAAAAGGCAAAAAGGTCGTTCAGAAAAACTATTCAATTTTGAGATATAATGTTCCATGAACTTGACCTTTGGCCTTGCCTTCTTGAAACTGCTGCATGACTAGCCAATTTCCGGTTAATGTTTACGTTCATGGATATTTAATTTATGTTTTTAAGTTATTGCTGTGCACAGAATGGTCGAATAAACACGTTGTCAATGTGTAACGCAACATTAAGTTATCTAGATTCAGTGAAAGCGCGTAATAATACAGCTGTTAGTCAAGTACGTACGAATAATCTGCTGAAGAGGTCCACCACTTGGACCAGTGTAGTCATCCGGTAGATACTCGTCAGGTAAAACTTCCATGCCGATAGCCTTGTACAAGCTCTCCGCGGTATCATGAAGACGGATCTAAATAAAGTTTAACATCAATTTTAACAATTATAATTGGTAATGTGCTTACGGATGTTGCAATATACCGGTATTCATTTATAATGCTGCGATGCGTGTATTTTACCGACTACAGCGTATATTTTTTGCTGTGATACTGATAATGTATAATAATTTGAATAAAAACAGCAGTTGTGAATATTTAAGTAAAGTGAATCGGATAATACACCAATATAAAAAAAACCAAATTCAGAAAATTTTCATAAACACTTTTGTAGTTGTTAAACATTAAATAATACCCATCATTAGAATTCATTTCCAGACAAAAAACCAAGGATTTTACATAGACGGTATTCAATAAATTATCTTTAATAAGATGCAAATGTAAAACATCTTATTAACCAAAATATTAGCACACTATCGTAAATGAACAAGATCTTACCCGGTTTTGCAACTTCTTTGACAAGAAGTTTCTTATTAGAACCATCATCGCTTCAAATATTGTTCCGGCATTGTAGTAATGAAAACCTTTGAGCCTCCCCGGCATTGGCTTCTACAACCATAATTAATTAACCAACTAACTATTTTAAGTACAGTGCGAAGTACTTCCATACAATAAAACGGGAACAGGTTTTGTCAGTTGATGTGGACTAAGATAGCATTTGTGAAGACTAATTGTATCGTAATAGCTGCCAGTAGTCAAGATGCTATTTTTGCGTATTGCTGTTCTAAACGCTGTTTTTTCGACTGTTGTCAACAGAATTCGCCAAATTAAAATTTCTCTGACTTTTACATTTCAAAATACATTGCGAGAAAATCTGAAATGAATTCAACAGATTTGTTTAAATGTTTCGCCACTACGTTGTGAAATTTGTAGGTTAATCTGTACACTTATTCATAATAAATGCAAAACTGAGTACATGAATATTATTGTTAACATGTTGGGAACACCACCAACGGACAATATGTCGACAATTCTACAATTCTACAATGTTGGCAACATGTTCGCTCCAACAACTGACAAAATTATGCCGCTTTCCAACATCTTGACAGACCGAGACGTTCTAACTTCTACAGCCTAACAAAGGTGTACAACATTCAGTAGGAACCACGGTTTTGACCACCTGAGTGATCAGGTAACATGCGCAGCGTCAGATGTGATTTTCGGTTTAGAGTGACACGCACAGACGGTCAAACGGACGGGCACGGCGTGTAATGTGACTCACAAGACAGCCTCATAATAAACATTGTACCGCTTTATAGACCAGCGTCAGGCGTACAGAACTCACCTGCCAGAAGCTGTGCCATTTCCGCATGTCACTGGAAGAGAAGCGAGCCATTTGTTTGGTGCCGACGCCGGACATATCAAAGAGGAAAATCATTCCATTGACCTGAACATACTCGTCTCGTTGCAGGCTATTGAAAGCAACTGACGCTGCACGCATCTCTTGTTCCATAGACATCAGCTCGCCGCCCTCCTTCGTCACACCTTATGTCAGAAACACGTAAAACTCAAACTTAGCGGAAAATACAAAATTTAATTGCAGCCATGTAAGTCAAATAGTAGTATAATATGGTACTTTACTAGGATTTTAGTCTAATACAGTTGAAGCAAAAAAAGAAAACTACTGGATACACTGAGATAGAAAAGGCGGTTAGGGCGTATTTTGCGTTATAATTTTCTAATGAAAACAGTATTAAATGGACGACTGCCAGAGAAGAAAAAAAACCGAAAAAATGTTACTGAGTTGGTTACTGGAAACAAGCGACTGGTACATCGACTATCCACAACTAAAGAAGCTAACACAAGAGCGAGCAAGATGAAGTCGTTGATAACGAAAACTCCACGGAAGGGTAGAATACAACAGAAGAAGTGTTTTAATCGCTGTTTCATTAATTTCGTGCATTTGTCTGCGGCGTCGGCAACGGAATTAACAGCAGTCGCACAGCATCAATAGCACAGACATACTTATGGGAATACGCGGCTCCGTTAAACGAAGAAAATTGTCGTTAAATAAAAGTGCGGCTTTATGGAACACGATGTCACAATAACTACAGGCTGTTTAACAGTACGTTTTTGCAATAATAAAAATTAATGCAACTCTATATATCTTTACTTGACTCTTATAGAGTTTGTATAACTTTAGCAGGATTTTAAAAAAATAAATATTGACATAATAATAGACAGTTACAATACCTCCTCTAAACAGCATGACAGCGCATCCGTTCTTGTCTCTTTTCGGTAGCGGAATGATATATCTGTATTGTAGAAACGCATTAAAAACACATCACACAGACGATTTGTGACACGTAGTTTAACTCGTTACGTTAGAACATTTTTTCCATGTTTTATTAACAAGGCCGCTTGATCAACGAATAAGCCCGAAACATTGCCTTGTTTGCCTACAACTCCTAAACCTTAAACTTGCATTTAAAATTGTTACGACGGTTTGTCTTGTAACCTATACGATAGAAAAGCCACATCAGTCTTGTAAATATTTGTACATCTTGACATGCGTCGATTTCACACCATATCAGTCAACTTTACACATAGAAAAAGTGCCGAGTATAGACTATAGTTAAATGATTGCTACCATTTTTACATCAAAAGGTACATTGACGCATTATACACAGCAGGCTTCAAACGTAACAAAAGTATGATCAAAAAACGAAAAAAAAATAATAAAAGCATGACAAAATGCTCGCCCTGGCACATTACCCGGATTCAATGGCTTCAACAACGCCCGGATCATGCGTGTCGAGATTCCTGAACCACTGCGGAAAAGTTGAAAACGCTTGACAATGGTTTTCGACCATCGTTCTCGCTTTTAGTTGACTGAACTTAGCCGAGCGTAGAAAGTACAGCAGACCCACGATATCTGTTCCGCAAACATTTATAGTACTGAATGTCATTACGCGCACGAAATATAGCATAGCGCGTATTAGCTATGGTAATTCTATCTGTTCGTACGTCTGTTCGTTCTGGCGTCATTTCCCGGTACCGATTGGAAACGACGTGAAATAAAAACTTCGGGTTTACACTATATGATAGCCTAGAGTCTGTAGTAGTTTGTGACGAAATTTCATGCCGCTAGGTGAAGAGAATCTCCACGATCGGGAGATATAAGAAAAAGGAACATCCCCTAAGAAACGTTATTTTACCGATATTAGCTTGTCTAGCCTGAAAATGGCTGCAAATAAGCACAGACATGCTGCTTATCATAACAAGCACTGGCGACAAGCTTTTCAAAATTATTAACATAAATGACCTAGAATGACCTTTAACT
>Ga0209671_1006780_pt1 | contig 11813 bp, 5 predicted proteins | sample WorMetHERISLAND2_2_FD_187401 | JGI IMG/M metagenome (GOLD analysis project Ga0209671, IMG submission 187401) | Marine gutless worms symbiont microbial communities from Max Planck institute for Marine Microbiology, Germany - Olavius geniculatus... | ecosystem: Host-associated > Annelida >...
GATAATTAGGGTACAACTTTGAAGGAGACTGCACCCCAAAATGTGGGATGGCGAAAAACGTTTAAATTTGGTGCGATTTCGGAAAACTTTAAGCTTCAATCGCAAAAGCGGTGAGGATCAAGATATCAGCAAGCGGAAAACGGCGTCGGGAAAATGATTTGGTGAACTCTAAAGGTTTGAAAGTACTGAATTTAGCTGTCTGACTTCGACCAACCTAAGATCAGCGTTGCGCGTGCTATATACTATGGGGGCTATGCGATTGCATTTGGGCTACGTGACGTTGCCATCCTCTAAAGTCTCCCCAATCAAACTAACGGCGCCGGGCGACCTCTGTTTAAAATTTTTAGATTTATTTTATTTTTAGTCTTAAATTGCTAGGGCCTATAGGGGAAATGTGGCTAACGTGAGCATGCCTCTAATAATTGTGCGCACCCCAGATAAATAAAAAACAACGAAGTGGACTCATTTAATACTTACTGTCTACGTTGCGTGAGGTCATCGCTAGTGTTTTTGTGTGAAATTTTTTGACAAAAATGTAACATTTTTCGTTAGCACCGTGTATCTAAAATTGCAGAGGACAGTCTTTTATCCAAAAATTAGCTATTTGTTTTTATTCGAACACGAATTAGATTACTTGTCATACTAGTCGTTTTTGCTATTTGCATAGTGTCTGTTTAATCTTGGTGAGTGAAATTAAGAGATTTGCTGGCAGGGCGTTGAAATGAAGCTATACAGCGGCCCTAATATATGTTTATTCGCCACTGAGGCAAAAGAAAAATACTAATACAAATACAGAATAAAAAAAAGTACAATACCACCAAAAAACCGACAGTACCGGACAGACAAGACGAGAGAGAACAAATACTAATATAGGCCTACATAAAGTTTAAGGGTACACATTATTCGAACAAATACCAAAGTAAACGTGAACGAGTTGTTTCATTCTGCCAATAGAGTCAGTATCACCAAATTTGAGCTTTAATTCACTCACGGTATGGCTCTGCAAATAATACAAACAGGAAAATCTGTCACAAAGCTTATGAGCAGCACTCAGAAATTTCCATCGCTGTAACTCATAGATCAAGTCAAACGATAATTTACCATAAAAATATTGCACCTCTTTGACAGATTCAAAACGTTTGTATCCAAATAATTTTCGAAAACAGTCATTCCAGCATACACCAAGGTCCTTAATCTGAACAACTGGGAGATTCAGAGCACCAATGCAATAGGTAAGTACTGGCAAACAGTATGCCTTGACTAGGCTTAATTTAACAAAAACATCAGCTGTACTGCAATGACTAAGAATTCCATTGCATGCTTTATAAAAAGCCCGTTTAATGTGACAAGTATCAATTTTTAATGCCAAGCCAGAGAGAAAATTGATGCCAAGTTACTTAAAACTGGTGACCCACTGAAGATCCTTATTACCTAGCAACATAGCTGATGCAGATCTACACCACAGAGGACCCACCTTGAAACATACAGATTTTTTGTGATTAAAAACAATATCATTGAACTGAGCAAAAGAGTGACAAATATGTAGCATTTGCTGAAGGCCAGTAACAGACGCTGACAGCAGAAGTAAGTCATCGGCATACATAATACAACCAAAAAATTGGCCAAATACATAACGGCCGTAATTACTGGCTTCTATCTGATGGATTAAATCATCAACATATATATTGAACAAAAGTGGTGAGAGAACACCACCCTGCCTAACACCACAATACACAGAAAAGGGATAACTAAAAACACCATTCCATTTAACAACCGAGACTAGTTTACTGTATCAATTATGCAAGACACGTATAAAACAGTGTGGCACATTACGCTTATCAAACAACTTACTATGGGTGACTCTGGGGAACACTTACAGCATGCAGTATGAGCAACGTGTATGCCTCTTCTTGACTGCGAGTGAGAAGCGAGTCTGGAATATCAACATTGCCCTTGGTTTGTGTTCCTGAGGTCACCATAAATTACCTCAGTTTGTTGTTTGAGCTCCTGCTGTGGCGTACAACCTTGTCAGCCCAATACTCGGCGAGCTCTGCTTTGGTCTGGATATCCGACAGAAAGTCCTTTAGGGAAATATTCTGCATTAAAGTGGTGTCCTTCACATGCTAATATGTTGACTTTCCCTTGGTCCTCTTTGTCCTCTGTTCCCCAGGAGGCAGAACTTGTGGTCAGTTCTCCAGACACGGATGTCTTGCTGCTACTGGTCCACATGTATCCAAGCCTGCCAGTTTATACAGTCTTCCTCACTGGAAAAGGCATGCTGAAAAAGAACATTTCTGTCTGTAACATATACAAAACTTAGGACAAAAGCGCGCTTCTGCACTGTTGGGTCTTCACGCTTTGACAGGCTCCGACGTGTCTGGTAGATTTGCTGGCAGAACCAAAGACTGGTGCTTCAAGGCATTCATGTCTTGTGACGATGAGATCCTGGATGCACTAGCAATGCTAGGAAATGACAACGATCTGCCCTCTGATGCATGCTCTTAGCTGGAACGATTTGTTTGCGTGGTGTATCGATCAAAAATTCACACAACAGTAAAAGAGCTTCGCTCAAATCGTGCAGCTGAAGAAGAAAACCTTCCACCAACTTCTGGTTCACTGGACTTACATATTCGGTGCGCACACTACATAGCCATGATTTGGAGGAAAGCTGATGAAAATCACCCACACCTCCCAGCACCCGTTGTATTTGGTTGGATATTTGACGCAGGTTCAAGTCACCTCTCTCCTGTTCGATCTTTGAATCCACCAGCTCCTGAGGTAGTACTGCACCTGATAAAGTGTGGAAGCAAAAGTGGATGTGAAGGAAGGTGCAGTTGTCGCAAAAACAGTATCCCATGTACAGAATTCTGTGGATGTTGGGTTTTCACTTGCAACAACAAAACAAGCCAACCACGGCTAAATGAAGAGGAAGACGTTTGATGTCCACTGCTAAAACCACATCTATATACCATGTGACTTTTGAATTTTTTCATTCATAAAATGACTGAACAATAACTTACGTGGTTTCATATAGTTATCTACATGTGTTTATTGACTTGTTCATATAAGGTGTACCACGTGACCAGTACATTCCTTTAATCGAACACGTAAGGTCTTTGAACATTTATTTCCAATATCATTGTATGGACTATGGTGTCGAAATAAGTAGAATTTAGTGTAAACGGTAGCCATTTTGGACGCCATCTTGAAATTAGGCATGTAAATCACAACTGTAGTTAAAATTTGATGATTCCATTGGTTTTGTCGTGCCAGAAAACCTATGTTTAGATACTTTGTAATTATATTATGTGTACTAGCGACGGTATTGAATTATTGCTAAACGGCGGCTATTTCGGCCGCCATCTTGGATTTCGGACCCTTAGAATGTGAAGAAAAAATGTCACCCTATTTTGTTTAAAAACTTATGACATCTTCTTCCAAAATCAAATGAGTTTTTGCTTTTACCAAACAAAATACACGAATTATTATTTCATGACAAATGAGCCTACACTATTGCGATGACACGTGCTCACATTAAAGGATAAAGCCGGTGATAAAGCATGTGTGCTCACATTATATTATTATGTGCTCATATTAAATAGGCTGGAATTTACGTTGTTAAAACTGTGCTCACATTAGAGGACCGTTTGTACTCACATTAGGTTGCAGTTCTGTTGTCAAAGAAACCATAATTTTGATACATAAATCGTTTCGCAGAATCCTTTAATGAAAATATTCCAAAGATCTGCAACGGATTTCCACACTGGAAACCACATTTTGGTGTCAGAGCTGATATTGTTTGAATGATGGACGAAAAACTAAAAGGTGCTCACATTAGGGTATTTTCTTTTAGGCAATATGTGACAGCTTCATATTATGTTTGTTCATGTTTGTTTTGTGTAGTTATACCTTTAACAAAGTTGAAAAAAGTTCAGAGTTGGTGTGGAGAATGCAGCGCTACTACGTCGTCAGACAGTTCCACTTAAAGCCGATGTCCCCTCCTCCGCTCATATTGGTTGAACATATTTATCGCGCGATTCGTGGCATATTGCGTTGGCGGCAAATGTCGAAAAATCACTGTGAAGGCGATTCTGGCAACTTTGGACTTCGTGAGTAGGCCTAGATTTGATATTTTTAGTTTTAACCTATATTTTAACTTAACTTACTTACTTAATGCTACGGCGACGCTGATGAATCAGCGCGCTCCGGCAGCTCCAACTTCACGGTTATGAATCCGGTTTCTCCGTGATGTCCTGTTCTGCCAGCCTAATACGGATGGGTGCAATGCATCGCAGTCTTTTGTTAAGTTGTCCGTCTATCTTTTTCCGTGGTCTGCCTCTGGATCGCACGCCACTGATGTGACCGTGAAGCAGTGTGTGAGGATATCTGTTGAGGTGCATCCTGGCAACGTGACCGAAGTATGACAAACGTCTAGTTCTGAGGATTTTCACAATGTCCTCTTCGATAGACAATTTATTCAAGATGTCTGTGTTACGTCTGTAATCTCTTCTCGAGCAGCCGAGAATTTTCCGCGCCACTGACATCTCAAAGACATGTAGTGACCGTATATTCTCCTCCTTAAGAGTCCAAGTTTCGCCGTTGTACAACAGTAACAGTACGATAAATTTGTAATTTTGTCTTTTTACTAATGTCCTTGGCCTTCTAAATTTTCACAAGACTCCGAGCTGCTCCTGAAGCAATGCCAATTCTCCGTGAGATGTCCTTGTCACAAGTGGCAATACTACAAATGGTACCATCAAGAGAGACAAACTCTTGCACCTGTTTGACTTCAGAATTGCCTACCTTGGTATGCAACTTTATTTGTGACGTGTCTCTCAATACAGCTTGTACCTCGGTTTTGACGAGACTCATTGTAAGTCCGAATTTGTTACTTGTTACCTTATTGACTGTCAACTGTAGGCCATGGTCACTGTCAGAGAACAAACTGATATCGTCTGCAAATGTGCATTCGCTCCAAGTGCTAGCATCATCACAACCTCCAGCAAGATGTTGAACAACAGTGGTGATAGAACACAGCCCTGCAACACCCAACTACTGTAGGAAACCCATCTGATAGATCACCATCCACTCTATGAGAGCACTCATTGTATTTCCGTATAAAGATTCCAGAATCCTGATAATCTTGTCGTAACTCAGGTATCTCATGACGTGCCACAGTCCAGCCCTTCAGCCACTATCAAAAGTTTTTTTGGAAGTCTACATGGCAGATATACAAGATTTTTCCAAATTCACAGTATAGTTCTGACAGTTGTCGGAGTGTGAATAACAGATCAATGGTACTTTCACCACTTCTAAAGCTTCCCTGAGCTTCACTCAAAATCTCCTCAGATCTCTGTTTGATTCGCTATAGAAGAATAGAAGCCAACAGTTTCTCACAATGAGGTGATGCCCCTGTAGTTGTCACAGCATAGTCTATCCTTTTTCTTGAACACTGTTACAATCACAAATCTCTTCCAGGAATCTGGTACCTCCCAGATTTTGCAGCAAAGATTATACAGGATGCCAACACCGTGCGGATTTGATGCTTGTATCTCTTCAGCTGTGATGTTTTCCGCACCTGGAGATTTATTCTGTTTTTTTTTATTTTGGTGATTGCTGCCTTAACTTCAGACTTCAATAGTTGAGGTGTTGGAGTAAACTGATTACATCTCAGTGGGAGATCCAGGATTACTTACTGGTCAGTGACAGTGGGTGGGTTGTGCAAATCCCGGAAATGCTCAAGCCATCTGTTTCTTATTTTTCCTTGATCTGACAACAACTTCCCTTGTTGATTTTCTGCTTTTGCTTCTCCTCTTTTTTAGATGTAAAATTTTAGCTCAATTTAAGGAAAAAAAAGTAAAAGAAGACGAAAAACGAGGGATGAGTAAGGAAGAAGGACAAGAAGGGAATAGATGCCGTTTTTCATGTTTCTGAAGCTATAGATTTTTTATTGTGATAAAGCCAAATTCTGTGTAAGTAAACTTCAGAATTTATTACGAGTTGGGACAGGAATTCTCCCGAATATTTTATGCTTTGACGTGTTTTGCATTGTCGTGTCTTATTTGACTTTCTGACCAAGTTATTTTAAAAAAAAAACAGAATAATTATATTTGGCATGTTGCAATGTTCTTTATTTTGTCGTATACATTGTGGTCTATATAAAAATTTTCTGACATTTTAAAGTTACTTTTCATTTAACCCTAACTCCAGGCCTAGTGTATTATAATACAATTTTATTTTTTTAATTTTTGCATATTTAGCGCACTATGCAACAACAACGCATGGAATGTTTGGAAACGTTTGCTGGTTCTACTGCAAGCATTACAAAACAAGAGCTTTGCAGCTGTCGCTAAGGAAAGCCGACCGTACTTTCTGCTTGTCGCTACATGTTGTTACAACGTTTCACGTTTTACAACGCAAAGATTCCATTTGTATCCGTGTTCTTGAAAACAGTTTCTTTTTTCTTTTTAATCAGCAAATCGGCAAATTTAAACCTGCGCTAACTTTGCAAGTTAACATTGTGCCTCCTAACGCCCTATCTAACGGTACCATCATCGACAACATACGACGTACCGTGTTCGTCACTGTACAAAACGTTACAGATGACAGACAGAGGAGAGACAGACGGACGGACATCCAGTGATTGAATTGTGAAAAATTAGCTGGGAGTTGAATTTTTCGATGGTCGGAGCCCGACAAAAATTATGATGTAAATTGTATGTATATAGTATATAGCTGACTCCCCAGTACATAATTTGACAGTGTGTTAGGGGGTTGAAAAAACAGTTTGGGGGTTCAACCCCTCAACCCCCCCCCGGCAATTCTAACACTGCGGACATCAGAGCGTACCAATAGCCTAACCAGATCGCGATCCGCAGTGAGGGTTTATTATCTACAGTATTATTTGCTACGTTGCAGGCATGCGGTTCGAAAGAGAAAACAATTATTTATGGATGCAGGAATGGGAAAGGGTTAATGCTCTTGAGTACCTAAGAAAAAACAGAATAGCTGGGCAGCAAAAAACCGACATTCGTGTTATTTCTATTGCAGACACGTGCGTATGGCAATATTGCTCTCAGACATAGGCGCATATTTATTACTGCCGCGGAAGCTCTGTGGACACGATAACTCATGAATCGTTGCACTTAAAACGATGAAATCTTGCACTAATCTTGAGAAGCTCTAGAAGTAAAAGCTCTATCGAGTATCAAAATCATAGATTAAAGGTCAAAGTCGCACAGGTTTTTCGTGTGTGCGTGACGTGCCATTCAATGGCAAACCATGCGACAAATGCATTCGCTTCATGGCACTAGCGGCGGTTGTGTTTCTGGAAAAATGTGTTCAAAACAACAGAAATGATAAAAAGTTGTAAACAAAAATGAAACAAAATAGACTAAAATGACTTAGTTTTTCTTTTTGTTACATTTAGTCAAGTTTTTTTCGTGCGCTATGTACGCGCCTCAACGTAAAGTTGGCTTGAATTCACGAAATGTAGCACAGGCATAGACCGCGGGCAGTACTAAGCAAGGCTTGGTGATTTATTAGTGTTTGCTTTTGCATTTGTTATTAGCCTATTTTCCTACCCTATTTTCTTTGTTAATTTGTTTTCGTTGTAGCCCCTATACGAATATTGCAAGCTTGTTTTTTTTCCTGATACTTTAATATCTGTCATAAGATAGGCCTAGGCCTATGTTGTAAGCGAAGAGCAAGAGGTAACACAAAGTAAAGTTAATAGCCTTTTATTAACCTGAGGTGGAAAATATGAGGCATAAAAAACCTTAACGCACTGTAGTTTAAGTTGACTACCACACCGCCGAAAGAAAAAAAGCGCAGCCAGCTGGGCCCCTTCATAAATGCACTGTGATTGCTGAATGAGTAAAAAAAAGTATTGCCTGTAAAAGTATTGGTATTGGTATTGCAATAGTTTTTGGCCAAAGTATTAATATTGGTATTGCCAATACTTTTCACAAGTATTGTTAACAACCCTGTTTTCAGCACAGTGATGACGTATGATTTCAGAGTGCGCGATGTGAAGAAAACATTGGATAACATTGAAAGCCAGGTAAACTGTTCGCTTCTGATACTCGCGAGTAGTAATACAGAGACAATACGGTCTCACCGTTGGCCTATATTGTCCCTGTTACTACCCCCGCGCTTATGAATATGTGTCAAATGTAAAGAGCGTGCAAATTTACGTCTTAATTTACTGAAAGATAATTAAAGTTATTCCCGAGCCGTTAGACTCATAGGGCAGCTCTATTCTCCGTTTCTTTAGTTTTCAGTCAGACACCAGTTTACACTGCAAGATTACGGATACGGGGCCAGTGCATCGCATGGTGCGCCTGTTTTTTCCCTTGCATACCAGCGTTCCCTGATACTCATTGCGTTTCTTCATGGCGAAATGGCTGGTAACATATCGAGAAGATTTAGGCCTATATCTGGCTGGCGGTGGTCACTCACACAAGTAGGTCTACCAACCGGACCCGTCGTTGATTAACTTCGTTGATGCAACCAACGGCGTTAGTTACAGTCAAGTCAAACCGGCATCTTTATTTTATATTAACAGGCGTTCATATTTTTTCAGTTATGTTAAAATTATGCAATTAGTACTTTTACTATGACTGTCTATTGTAGATGAGAGAAGAACGAAATGCCTTGACACGTTGAATCTGGCTAACTGAATTTTACTGGTGTGCAGTGACAAACTGAACCACGAAGTTTGTAACGTTTAAACTGTACACAAGAACACTTTACATTAGTAACCTGTCTCGCAGTGAGAGTACCGGTACAGTGTGACAACGGTGCGTTAGCTGTTTTAGATTATCTGTGGTGTATAAACGTTTATGTATTATCCCAGTTTATGTTAAAGTTTTATTCATACTATCTACCTTTAGCCTTACGTTTACAGTGGTATAACGGGTTGATAACGCGACCGGTACACTCAAGCACGACCAAGCGAAAACAACGTTCGTTTGCAACAATGACTGTTTCTGATCTTTGTACGCGTATGCAAAACAACTGCCTGGAGTGGTATTAGTGAGTGTCAAACGAACGTACACACTCCAGGCAGTCGTCTAGCATAATATGCCTAACACTTTGACGTACAACATTCTCAACTCCTATCAACCTGCTTATCTATGATTTTCTTCTTAGTTATCACACTACGGCCACACGTTATCTCTGTTCTGCCAACACCAATCTGCTGTCGGTTCCACGTGTCCGCAGAACCTTTGCCTCCCGTAGTTTTAGCATTGCAGCCCCCACAGTCTGGAACTCGCCAGGCTCACCTAAACTGTCTGGAACCCTCAGCATCCGCAGTTTTACCTCTGCAGACACTTTCTGTCGCCTCTTTTAAACTCACTGCTTCCAGCAGCCTACTGTTTCTCCTAACGGCTCAGCTAAATGCCTCAGATTCGGCCACTGGCTGACATTATGCAGTTTAAATATTGCATTATCTTACTTACTTACTTACTTACTTATTAAGTTTTTTCATGCTGGCCGACAGTCGGCAGTGTCACCTACACCATTCTTCGTTTGGTCACATATAACAACTGTATTGGTGGGTTATCGACACGTTATCCCATTGTAGCCATTATGGTAGACGTAGGCAATACGGGTGATGACCAATCTATTTCTGCTTAAGTGTTAACGTGGGATAAAATTATGTTAAACCAACGTCTGCAGAGGCGGATCAAGAGGGACATGGCCTTCTCGGTCCACACAGAGTCAGACAACCATAACTAGTAACTATGGTCAAAACGCAGTCCATCAAAATACTGAGTTTGTTCCAGACCCGCGGACACATTTGACCAAAAGTGTTTAGAAATGCCACCCTAACTACTAAAGTTGCAGAAAACCCACGATTCAGTATTTTCCTTTTTACCTGGTAAATTTGCTTTGCCATATACCCCAGTGGGGGAGCTTAGGCCTAAAGCACTCGCCGAATCCTCTGGCTGGCGGGAGGGGCTCACTGGTGAGAGGCTGGCTAACCATCCCGAGGAACCCTTTTCGATTATAAGTACGTCACGATGTCTAGTGTTGTATTTCAGTGTTCTCAGACAACAGTGCAAAGTACACGTTTTTTTAATTGTCCCTTTTAGTTGTTTATAAAAGCCGTTACAGCTGCTGAAATGGCAGGGAAATTTTCATTTTGCGTAAAATTACCCTGCATTTTCATCACGGCACTCAAGAGGATTTTACAGCGCTTCCCCAAATCTCTTAGCGGAAAACTTGTTTTTGCTTCGGCCTTTTGGGCCTTTCTGGAAAATTTCCCGATTTGCCGCTGATGGTCTGAAATGTACAAGTTTTCTTGACTTTTTACTTATCCTTTTACAGACAGTGTTTTAGCATACATAAACGTTAGTAAATGTTTCAGAACGGGATGTTGTTGTAATGTTTTTTTATCCGTCACTAATGTGAATGTTAATGTTAATGTTGTACCACCGAATTATTAGGTTTATTAGCCCTGTTTGTATGGGGAATATCTAACTGCGGAGGTAACGGGCCATAGAATATTTAGGAAAACTATTATAAGAGACACTCAACACTGTATACAGTCCGAGTTTCTCCCTATCTATCCAGCAATGAATATAAAGCGAGATGTCCTCGCTTCAATGGCACGGCAGAGACTGAATCACAGCGAGCTGTTGTCGAGTTGTTGCGTACGCTAATTAGTTATGCTTCCTCAATGTCAGGCTACGTCATCTCGCATAACGTAGTCCTATCAGGTTTATGCTGTCTCACACGCTATCACTGAAATATGTCAAAAACTACTAAAGTAACTAGACAAAAGACGAAATGTTTATTCAGTTTTATTTGCCCAATGGCAGTAGCAGGTTGCAACTGCGTGTTTTGGCTGCGGGTTCCAAATTTTTTCACGGAATCCCACAAGCTTATCTGTCAAATGGCATCCAAATCAATTGTACGGTTGCAGCAAGGTGCACAGAGCAGTTTATACCAGGAACTCAAAATGGACGCAACAGTTACTCAGACTAGATTTTTGCTGAAACCGTATGGCATCCAAATGGATGCCATACGATTGGATGCCATTTGACAGATAAGCTTGTCAAAAAATTTGGAACCCGCAGCCAAAACACGCAGTTGCAACCTGCTACTGCCATTGGGCGAACAAAAGTGAATAACCATTTCGTCTCTTGTCTAGTTACTTTAGTAGTTTTTGAAAATAATTAAATGTTTTAACGTGTGTTTTTGTATGCTAATCTTGTCGTGTGTATAATTGTTGTGATTTTTCCTGATTTTTTCATGTTTTGTATTTTTTGTATAACATACTACCCAAGATGCGTGCGAGAAAGTAACTTTGCCTCGACTATAGTCATTTGCAACATTAGCGCACAAATTATCAACTAATCAACCGTGAAATTCCACATAGTGCTGTCCTGGCGTTTTTACCGGCGTTAACGCATGCATCAATTTTTTAACGCATGCGTTAAGGGTGAGGAGGTAAGGATGAGGTGGACTACATCGAGAGGGTGACTGCATTAACGACCGACGAACTCATGGCTATGTCGCAGGACCGTAAAAATAGTGAAAACGGTAACAAAACAATTTTTAATTACTTGAGTAATATTTGATCGTCAAACAACCGCAGCTTATTTATCGATTAGAAGCAATTATGTGTGCTTGAAAGTTTAATTTTGTCTCTAAAGTCCCTGCAAATGGAAAATCTTTATCCTTGAATTTCTCATTTTCGGAACAAAATTTTATGACTGGCTAAACTGCGTTCTCGCTTAGCCACTTTAACAGTGTTCTAACTAATACATACTGCTGACAATATGAAGCTGTGACTTGTATAG
>Ga0209671_1006781_pt1 | contig 11812 bp, 7 predicted proteins | sample WorMetHERISLAND2_2_FD_187401 | JGI IMG/M metagenome (GOLD analysis project Ga0209671, IMG submission 187401) | Marine gutless worms symbiont microbial communities from Max Planck institute for Marine Microbiology, Germany - Olavius geniculatus... | ecosystem: Host-associated > Annelida >...
ACCGATCGCTATTTAAAGCAATATGACTCGTATTCGCCAGGTGGCGCCACTGTTGCACATAATTAATTTCAATAACTTATGTTTTCGTGTTGAGAATGAAACGACCTTGATTTCTGCAAAAAATCGTGTAGGTCTAAGCAGTATTTCTGAAGTTAGAAGCTATATAACAGAGTGGCCCCGTTTTTTTGGGCCACCCTGTAGAGAGAGGTCTGGCGAGCGCTGTAAGCGAACGCTTTTTGGTTTATGACAAAACCACGAAAACGTTTTACTGCATAAATAAGTCTTATGCGTATTTTTGGGCTGTGGTGCTGCACATGCACCCCTGCACCACTAGCTACGCCATTGCTTTGAACCCATGCACTTTGCAAGAAATATTATCAGATTGTGACCAATCTAATGTACTCCTCGCGCGCATCATTTTCTTTTGTATTCTTTTAAAAGCTTTTTCGTTCCATTCGGCGTCTAATTGAGACCCGTTTAATATTATACTAATAGTGACTGGCGTCGAGGTCGTTATTGGAAATTGTCTCCCCGAAGTTCATAAAATATTGCCCGATTTTAAGAATTCAGACGAAAAAATTTCTAATAATAGTCGATGGACGCTAGTTGCCATTTGTCTTGTTATACCTAAACGCATGAGTCTATCTGGCACCGTTATGGAGATATGGCCGTTTGAAGTACTTCCAGAAAGGCTCTTCCAGGAACAGAGGTCGTTGGTCGGTCCTCAATATTACACTGATTTCATATACTCTTCTTCACTACGTTAAGAATGTAGCGTGCGAGGAGTACAAATTAGCTCAAGTTAGCTGCGAAAGTAGCGCGTTCACAGACACGTTCTCGTAACGTTCACGTGCAGTCATTTCGGTCCAGTTTTATTACCACGTTTCAGGAAATCGTTATCAGATCATTTGTTCCTCCAGTGTCGAAGCGATCAAATTAGGTTAGTTGCCGACCAAGCGCAGTGACAAAGCAGTTAACACACCGTAGTCTGTGTGAACGACACAGCGTCACCGACTTCGTTTATGTTTACCGATATTTTACTGTAGACATTTGCTGTACTCATGCCAACAGCAGTCTTACGTGCATGTCAGCAACAGGTACCACAGAGTGGAAGTGAATCATGTGCAAAGTAGGCTACACGTATTTCGATATTTTCATTACAAATTTACAATTCAGAGACGCTTAACTTTCAACTGAGCCTACTGTTGGAACTGGGTGTTGGACATTTCCCGTACAAACTTCGACATACCCTGGACATAATTTTGCCACCATGATGTACATGTACATCGGATAATGCGGAAAAAATGATGTGTACAAAAACATGCTAGTGTACGTCCAGTGTTATAAATGACCATAAAAGTTTAGTGAAAATTCGCAAAAGAATCGCATTACAGAATTTACATGAATTCATATTCGATGTGCATTGATACATACACCTGCAGAAATGCAATAGGCATACGCAATACATTGGTACTTTCTTGCATTCTACTGCGTTAGAGCCGGTTCGTTAAGCTGTTTTCGAAATGTTGACTGACCTATCGTCGACACACAGCAGCAGTTCTTATTTGCAATCAAGTGATCACTAGAGGATAGAGATGTCATCACACCTCTAACACTTCACTTCAATAAATACGTCGTAAGGTAATACTGGGTAATGTCAACGAACTAGCGTGTCATGCGTGCCACTGATGCAGTATATTGTCAAAAATGGAACTGAAAAAACTGAATCCATTAAAAAAGCTTAAGTGGCATGTTCACTTTCATGGACAGCAAAGTATTAAGAAGTTACAAGATCCATAATGATCACCTTCTGAACAACCCGATAAATAATTTTAGCAGCAGAAAAAAACATGACAATCGCCCACAATGAACTGTCGATATTATTTTACGCTACAAAATTACACTCCGTATAAATTAGATGTCAGGTGCATCTTCATCAGAATCAAACTCAGCGTTTTCATCTTTTACCCAGGAACCATCGCGGCTTCTTTTCCAACCAGACCTACGCAACAAAAACATGACATTAACTGGCTGCATACCACTGCACATGCAACAAACAGTTATATTACTTGAGTATTCAATACACTGTAGTGAATAATTACACAGATTTTTACTCGAACAAGGTCAGAAACTGAGTTGATTTAACTAACTCACTTATTATACTGCACGCACAACACAGATGTGACATACAAACTAAAAAGTTTTACACAAAAATGGACATCGGATAAAACTGTGAATAATGTACGATACAAGACAAAAAAGCATCACACAAACAACTGCAGTGCTTCCACTAGCTGAAGCAGTAATTTTTTTAAGCAAATTAATCCTACCAATACTTGAGCTGCCAGATGTGAAATCACATAACAGGCAAACAAAACGCCTTCTGCGGAAAATTAATAGATTACTGTCAAAGAAACTCACATATCACTCAACAATGCTTAGGTTTCTAGCTCAAAACTTCAGGGCCGGATCATCCATGAAGCTGACGCCTCAGAGCCCCTCAACAGAGGTCCAGATCGCGAGCCCCAAAATTTCTAGAGAAAAAGTTTGCGGTCTTCTAGACTAAAACTTTTGCCACACGGCATCTCGATTCATCTAGCCCTTTTCCTACAATTCACTCCGCGACTAACCAAAACAACTAAAAACAAATAACTGCACTGTACACAACCCCACCTGTTTTTGTGAGATTTTGTTGCACATGCAGAGGCGTCTAGACCATACAAATCTTAGACCAAATGCTACAGAAAAAAATCGGTGAAGGGAAGGTTTTCGGCATATTGGGGGGGGGGGTGAATAATGTTAAGCATTACAATTGTGCATTTCTGTAAGATGCTGTTCTGATGATTTACGACGCCTTACAAGCAGTAGTGTTCTGCGACACTTGAAATGCAACAAATTCATTTTTCACAGGGGGAGCTCCACCCCGGACCCTGCTGGAGGAGTTCACAATGCTCCTTCAGACCCTCTGGGTGACTGGGGAGGGGTACCCCTCCCCATTCCCTACCAATTTGATGCCAACATTGCAAATATATGTATCAGGGGCCCGCAGGTAAGAGAAATAACTGGAAGAAAAGTTACAATTGATGAGCAAATTATCATCAGTCATTCTAGCAGATATCTATCTTTTTGAAATTAACTGTTTTCTGTTAACAACGGTAATCAAAAGTTAAACTACTGCTGAAAATTCAACTGACAGCAATAAATGAAAATGCATTAGTCCAAATGACGCAACAAACAAATGCTCACCCAACAGCATGAAGATACTGCACCACCTTCTCTTTTGGCAGACAATTATTTGTATCAACAGACAGCGCTGGTTCGTTTGTCGGAATTGTGCCGGTTTTGACTTTCGACCCGTGACTATCGCTGTGGTATTTTACTGGCTGTACATCAGTATCGGCAGTATTACTGTCGATGCTGGAATCACTGGTAACAATGTCACAGCTAGCGGCTAAGTTGATTTCAGTAGCTGATATACAATCTTGTGCTAATTTGTTAGCCTCATGGACAGCTTTATCTTGCACCACTCCTGTCTTTTGTTTGCCAACGTATGGCTTTAAAACCGGTTGTGCATCCTGTGACCTTCGGTTCTGCAGTCTTCTAATCTCATCAATTGTCTGCGGCGGTTTCACTAAGTCAGCATCAGTGAAATTGTCACTTGACGTCGCCGTCACATCAACAGTCGGCCGGCGATCCGTTGCTTTCAACTTGGGCCGCTTTGCACGGGAGTCGTACAGCCGTGCTCCAAGAAGCTTATGAACCGTCTTCATTTGCTGAAATGATGAGTGCAACAAACATTAGACATGCCAAAAAACATTATGGTAACTCATTAAAATAACATGATGACAATATTAAAGGTTAAAAGTACTCTATAGATCCTTAGGAAACCCATCTCGGAGCTATGAAGCGTCACCTGCTGTATGGAATCAGTGTTACCTGCCACCCGACACAGCTGAACGCATCCCACCCACTGTGATGGATACATAAAGAATTAACAGTAAAAACTAGAAAGCAATCATAGCTCTCAGGTACCTCCGCCAAGGCAATGCTATTCGCCAGGTGGCGTCACTATCTTCGGTTTTGCAGCAGTTCCCGTATGCCCCCTTTAACGCAATGGTAATGAAAATTGCAAAGTGATCCAGAATCCAGGATTCCTGCTGGATCACCCCCAAAATTTAATCACTTGTAGCTTATGCCATGCCCAACATTCCCTCAAAATTTCAGAAAGATCCGCCCATAACTTTTTGAGTTATCTTGCTCACACACAGACAGACAAACAGACAAATAAACAAAGTCCGACAAAAACATAACCTCCTTGGCGGAGGTAACAAGTGATGGCTAATTTTTTTGTAGTATATCTGCACACTACATCCCAGTGATGAACTGATGATGACAATGATGTGCCTAAACAGCTGCTGGCATGAGCATGGCTTCACATCCCATGGGTAGGCAGATAATTAGCCAGTATGATCAGTATGCATGTTTTAAGCTTTATGTTTCGGACAGGCAAGACAGTTTGACTGTGTCCTCCATAACTGTTGTGCAATGTGCATTCACAGCAACAACCGGGTAAGGTGTGTGGCATTTCAAGACAGCAATGCTTAAAAGACAATGTGAAACAGAGATAAAGAGACGATAGTGGGCGACTTCACTTTTTAACCTAAGACTTTCTCTAACCCTTTCGCTGAGCCTAAACTTTGGTCTAAGTACATACTTTAGTCAAAAAGTGAAGTGATTTCCAAAGTATGGTCTAAGTAGGTACTTAGACTGAAGTAAAACCTAACTTAGACCAAACTTCAGTCTAAGTACCTACTTAAATACCTATTTAGACCAAAGTTGTGCCAAACTAACCTGGCTAAAGTCAGTTCGATTTGCATGGAAGAGATAGCTCTAGCCCTTAAGACTAAACTTTTGCTAAGCCTGAATCCACTTCAACTTTTGACTTTAGATGAGCAAAAACATGGCGACTATTTACAGTCCTATATGTACGAATAGTTTAATAAATTAAAGCAGTTTAATATCAAAAATAAATGCCATAATAGCTTCACAATGACGTAAGATGTTACATATTTACGTCGTTTGCGTGCCTCGCGCAATTAAATAAGCAAGTCCAAACGTAACTGGTTGATTTATGTCTTGTTAGGCTTAATTTTCCAAGATTTTAATCGTTTTGGTCCAACTTTGGTCTAAGTCTATAGCTTAAGCTTTGGCTTAGTGAAAGTCTAAGTCAATAGTTTAAGTTAAAAAGTGAAGTCACCCATTATGGTTCAGACTAGGCTGTGGTATGAAGTAAATAACAAAGCAATGTTTATTTCGTATATAGCAAATGTAAAACAAGACACAAGTTAAAATCATGTCCAGCAAGAAACGATCAAAGTTAAAAACTTGAAAAAGACCAAGAAAATGGCTAGTGTTTTTTTCTAACTGAGCTTCCACTGTATAAATGCACTGGTATTCATGGATTAATATCACAAGGTAATCAAACTAATGCTTTAATGAGGTCCAGAGACTATAAATACCTGTGAATAAAAGAGTTCCTATTAATATACTACACATGAAGAAACATGACAAAAATAACACTAGCTCGCTATGTACCTGCTGTACGACTGGCAAGTGGCCAGAAGAGACATATTGTTCATGCTGTCTTTTTAGATGAGCATGTTTCAGCTCAGACTTTTTTGATAAAAATTCATCCACATCTACCAAAAGCAATATAATAATAACAATGAATGTATCTAAAACTTGCTTTGTGTATGCATTTTTCAGCACTGAATTTAACTTATTGTAGTGTATGACAAGCACTGAATGATGCAATATGCTTAGTGTAAAATCACTGAAAAATTGGTTCCTGTTCAAAAGAACTAAAATAAACAACATTTAAAATATTTTTGTTGTTTATTCATCACTTTCGTTCCATCCTTATTTTTCTTATTTCTCACTAAATGATTATAGTAATGCTGCAAAAAAAATTAACAAATTATTAACAACAGCAGAAAAATCCACATGCAAATATCTGTGCTGACTAAGACCACCAGTTTATTCCAGATTGATGACTTTCAAACTGCAAACTGTACTGGTGCAAAGCACAGCTAGTTCTAATAAACGGACAAATGTACATTATGCATTATAACTTGCATTATTAGCCGACCATACTTCAGTAAAGATCGAGCTATTGGCATGAGTTGTCGTCCGTCTGTCCAGACAGATGTCTGTCTGTCTGTAACGGATGTATTGTGGCTAAAGGGTAGGGTGTAAAAAAAAGTTTTTTCACACAAATAATTAGCCATGGGTCTTAAACTCGGGCATGCAAAATTTCAGCCATCTACAAGTTTTCAAGTTAAGGGTTGAATGAAAGGAGGTAAGAAAAATGTGCATTTTTCGGCAGAAAACAAGTCATATCTCAAAAACGGTAAGAGATACAGCCTAGGTTACTATTAATCACTAATAGAAAGTTGCATATGCCTGTCAGATTAAATGGAAATCCTTGACCTTAGATGACCTTGAAAGCCGTTACGTGCTACTGCACCTAAACAGTGCAAGATAGGGCCTAGGTTGCTATTGATCAGTGATCACTAATAGGAAGTGGCATATTGTCTTTCAAATAACAACAAGAAAAGCTCAGCTAACGCAAAGTGGAATGCGTGACAGCAGTGCATGTTTGAAGGCCCACTGCCAACAAATCTAAGCTCATCGATCCCAGCAACTGACATTGGGTACGATGTATTTACATACGCCAGACTGCACCACCGTCTCGCGTGGATCCTGCCGCTCTTGAAATGTGTGTCACAGCCCAAAATCGCCAACAAATCCATAAAAAAACCCTATTTTGATGTTCAAGGTCATCCAAGATCAGTGATCTCGGTGGCAATCGAAAGCCAGTGTACAACTTAATATTAATGAATAATAGTAACCTAGGCCCTATCTCGCACCATTATTGAGATACAGCGACTTATAGGCTAAAAATCACAAATTTTTCCCACCCCCTCTTGTTTAGCGCGCTCGTTCGAGGCGACCCCCTTCGAATTTATGGAAAAGCTTGACCGTTCCTGAAACTAGCCTTCCAGGCAGCCGATGGTGAAGATTTGGTAATCCTAACTTGCACCGTTTTTGACTAATCCACCAGTGTGACGGATGGATAGACAGACGAACAGAATTGCGATGGCTAAGATACGCTATAGCAGTATATGCTGTCGTGCGTAAAAATCACTGACCTTGGATGATCTTGAAGGTCAGTGGTGCAACAGAAACTGTATAGGCTGTAGTGTTTCTTCCTGGGCAAGGCATCTTTATTGCGAGAATTTGAGAAATATTTGCAAAACCTGCGTCCGACATTTTTCTTGTTTATTAACTCTGTAGCTGTTTATATCACCTGGAGAGATGACCACGTGCATGGAACTGTAGCTATTTATATCGCTTGGCAAAATGACCACGTTTGATCTCCGTAATACTAGCATTCATAGTAGCTTTTGAGACAATGTTCCGTTAACATAGCAAGTATGGAACTGTGTCACCTGTGACAAATCGCTTTCTCTCTGTGACTAGAAGTCAAATGCTGGGCTTCGGATGTAGGAGGTATGGTCGGCTTTTCCTAGCGATAGCTGGGCTTCTTGGTTTTTATCTTCTGAACATCATGCAGTTTTACAACTGATGAAAGTAAACAACTAAAACCCTGCACACTTACTAGCTGCATGCTTACGACCACTTCGGTGAACAGCAAGTGCATTGATGGTGTCAAACACAGGACGATAATGACAAACTGTGCATGCAAACCTGTATGCACCACAATACTACATAAGAGTCATGGTAATTTAAAATAGAAGTTAAAAGCAGATATGTACAATGCCATAAAACTGAGGAAAAAATGAAAGCACAAGCAAGGCTTTACACATATGCAATATTCTAATATGCTGCAGTGTTTATCACTTTTGAGTATCTAAGATCCTTCGTTGTTGAGTTTTACTACATCAGTTAAGCAGCTAGTTGAGTTAGTAGGGTTTCACGTCCCACCCGACACAGTATAGGTCATTTCGGGGACGGCCTTTCCAAACAGAATGCACACAAACACATAATAACGGAACAGTAAGTTTAAACTTTACAGAAACAGAAAATACAAAAAAACAAGCTAAACCTAAAATTGTAAGAACTCAATTATACGCGTGCATATGTAATTAACATAATGGTAGTTCTAATAATCTTCCTTGTTATTCTCCAGACAGACACCAATGTGATAATGCTGTCTATCGGAGGACCGGGGGCATCAATTCTGCAGAAAGAGGAAATGTGAACGTGGATTGGATTACCATATACAGCTAACATCACGTATGATTATCATATACTTGCAAGTTTTTCACATCTAGCACACAAAATAAAAAACTAAAAGTATTTACACATTAAAGTAAAATGGAGAAAAACTGAACAAGTGACAGATGCAAAAAAACTAATAAAATAAAAAATAAGTTTAAAATATCCATATCAAAAACCATCACAAACACCACGAGCCATATTAAAGACCATTTTCTACACTTAAAAATCTTTCCCAGTCAAAACAAGAAATGCAGCTAATTATTTCTGATGCTTAAGGCTATGGAAAATTATGTAATACAATTTAACATTCTACAATTACCACTACCCGTTGGTACCTAACTGCATGTTATCAACTGTACTGACAAACTGGTAAAAATTAATGATTACTTCAATACTTCATCCTCCAAATGCTACAAAACACTGTCACCGTACCTTCCATTTTTCATGAGATAAGCTTCATCTTCCGGAATGTTAACAGCAAAAAGCTCCGATACTCTTCGTCTCTAACGCATAGAAATAATGAAAGTCATACAGTAATCACAAACTATAAATAAAATGATAAACACCACATTTCAGAAACTAGTCTAATAATATACATTTCTACGGCATAAGTAAGGGTACACATCAGCAAAACCAACCCTTTCAAACTAACCTCTACTAACCAACATGCACTGCAATAAACTATCATTGCTTAGCAATGCATATATGACAGTAATCATGTCAGGCTAATGCTGCATGAATAATAATGAGGTTTGTGGGCATCCTTAGTGCCACATGCAACGATGCTTCATCACAATGCATGCTGGAGTGGAGAGGGGAGGTCAGTTCAAAGAGATCACCTTCTATAGTATATAGTGATATAGCGATATAGTACAGCAGTCTGTGGATGTACATAATTCAAACAAAACCAATACTCCAGCGTGACTTCTGGGTGACTTTATACCAACATGCAAAGTCCAGTTTCAACCATTTCAAAGTCAAACAGCTCTTTTCAGAATCATAGCTAAAACCCACCTTAGGCACTATTGCAAAACTTCCTCACCCAAATGCAAGGCCATACCTAAAGGCAAGCATAACCCTACATGTATATCCATTAAATACCTCAAACAATATTAGGTATTCATTCCCTGGTGTAGTATATAACATCACTATGATAATATAGTGCATAAACATGACAATATAGAAAGTCTTGCTAGCAACTGCCGCTGTGGCTCAGTGGTCTAGGTGCTGTGCAAAGTGTGCAATACATGCAGAACTTTCTGAGTCATGGAGTCAAATACTACTGCAGACTTGATTTTTTTGTTTGAAATTGATTTGTGCATAATAATGTTGTACAAAGAACAAGTTCGTGAAGCGAACTTTACATTTCGAATTTTTAAAATATGCCAAGTTACGACTTAGACAGTTGCTTATGACTGGAATCACGTGGTGGATGATACAGTTAATGCTCCATCATGTGGAGCATTCCGGAGTCGCCTAGCCAACATTCAGTCTCGCCTATAGGTCCGCCGGGCACTTCCCCGCTGCGTTAACACCAGTATTGGTCCTGCAGCATATCTCAGCAGAAGAAGCAAAAGACTTACGAAAATTTACTTCTATAGAGTTAGATTTGAGGTCCGGTTAAAGGTTACGACCAATGATCGTTAACTACGATTGTGCCGTCTAAAGTCTTTAGTTTCCCGTGCCGCGTACTCATGTATGGTATGCAAATACGTCCCCTGGTTTGATTATATAACGAACTAGCGGTGGAACAATATGTTCCCAGTTTTTTCATTATCACTGGCAAATCGGAAACTCAGACACAGCCGGTATTCTATTTGGTAACAACCTTCAGTGTGTTTAACCACGACTGGTCATCGCCGTCTCTTTTAAATGACATGTTAAACTGTTGAACGAACTAAACTACACTAAATTCGCTTTTCCTTCTAAATAAACAAAACACTTATGCTTTCGGTAATTCTGTCTAAGTAAGTAAACGACCAGATGTTTTTGACCAAGTGCTCGCTGCTCGTTTAGTTGATCTCGTAAATAAAAAGTTTGCATTTTACAGCAAAAGTACTTTGTTTTACAAAAAAACAATGCCATGTTATATGGACTTTAAAAAAACTGTTGACATTACACCAGTGACCAAACAAGGATTTGCAACTACATTTTGTTAGTGTTTCTTACTTAGGACTGGCGAGTTTCTACTTATGATCTTGTTTTAATCGAACGGATGTGAAGACACGTTGTCAGTTAAATTGAAAATTTTCCTCGTTATTTGGTGCAAAATGTCGGAATTCGTCAGACCATGTTCTGTTTCTGCAGTGCTAAGTGAAAGGTGTGTGATGATATGAATTGATGTATTTTGCTTGCCATTTTCTAGTTAATTGATAATGAATGAGTGGGCGTGGTTGTTGCCTACATACATGTATGCATGAGAGAACAGGTTCTTTTTTTATTGGGAAAGCACATTGACTTATATGCTTGTTTTCTCTTATTGACTGAATATATGTTGCTTAGTATATTGGACATAGGTTTTAGTAGATTTTAGATTAAGCATGTTACTGTACCAAATTGCTTTCCAAAAGTCACTACAGCACAACTGGCAAATTTTGTGTGAAACAGGCTGCTTGGCAGAACCTAAAATTGAGGCCTTTACATCTATAACTCTGTTGTTATGCTACTGTAATTAGCCCAGATTTTATTGCGCTGACTTTGCAACAAAGTCTGCAGACTTTCATGGTCTGTGTCTGTGAATTTCATTTTCTTCGTGTTTTGTCATGGACTAAATTCCATTACAGTGACACAAACAGATTTGTTGCGGACTTGTCGCAGACTTTGTTGCAACCATCGCTGCATGTTGAGATGGTTTTAATGCTCGAAATTTTTTCATGACATTCCCATTTCATGGTTTGTGTTTGCGACTTCTATGTTCTGCATCCACAACTTCTGCCGAATTCAGTGAAAGTTTGCATGATGGAATTTGGGCTATTGCATGCAAATTAGGTACATGTGGTATTGTAATTTTTGTTTGTTGTGAGGAACACAGATACGAGAAGATAAAAGACACCTTTGTGAAAACATATGGCAAGCAACTACTGTTTTGTGGTCGTGCACCAGGGCGTGTGAATTTGATAGGTAAACATTCATATGTCATGAATTTGTTATATTCATCTGATGTGACCTATGTAGGGATGTTGGTTATATGCGAATATGCGATCGCATATGCGATCGCATATTTTGGCAAAAAGTGCAAATCGCATATTTTTCCGCATATGATGGCATTTTCAAAATCGCATATGCGGAAAATACGCCGTATATGCTGAAATTCGCATATATAGCGCAGATTTCCACATATGCGATCGCATTTTTCAGCATTTTGTCCGACGTTAGGCCACATTGTTTGATTAAGCGATAGATTGCATAGATGCATAATGAATGACGTAACAAAATTCAATGCATCAACATAGACACAATGAATATTAATGTGCATTGATTTGATGCAATCAATTGATGAATTAAACAA